>Ga0310695_10014337_pt1 | contig 10727 bp, 8 predicted proteins | sample RumenRJG_04DNA_FD_203882 | JGI IMG/M metagenome (GOLD analysis project Ga0310695, IMG submission 203882) | Bovine rumen microbial communities from Lethbridge, Alberta, Canada - RJG_04 (v2) (version 2) | ecosystem: Host-associated > Mammals > Digestive system > Stomach > Rumen | place: Canada... | reverse complement strand
CGAATGTCTCCGGCGGACAGAAGCAGCGCCTGTGTATTGCCCGTGCTCTGCTCAAGAATCCGAAGGTAATGATCCTCGATGACTCTACCAGTGCGGTGGATACGGCGACGGAAGCGGCCATCCGCACGGCGCTGCGGGACCGCTATAAGGAAATTACTACTATCATTATTGCCCAGCGTATCACCAGTGTGATGGATGCTGACAAGATCATCGTCCTTGATGAAGGACGTGTGAACGGATTTGGTACGCATGAGGAGCTGATGAAGACAAACGAGATCTATCGTGAGGTCTATGAATCCCAGCAGAAAGGAGCGGAGTAATGGCAGACAAGAAGAATTATAAACAGTCTGAAGGTGCCGGAAACCGCGGACGCGGCAGACGGATCGAAAAACCGCAGAACGCCGGGAAGACGATGGCCCGCATCCTGAGCTATCTGAAGCATTACAAAGCCCGTCTCATCATTGCAGCGGTCTGCATGGTTGTGACCGCACTTGCTACGGTTGGGGGAACCTACTTCCTCAAACCGGCACTGAACAATTATATCGTTCCGCTCATTGGACAGAAAAATCCGGATCTCAGCGGTTTTATCCGCACACTGTGCATCATGGCTGCCTTTTATATCACCGGTGCGCTCGCGAACTTCACACTGCAGCGGATGATGATCACCATCACTAACGGCACTCTGCGCCGTATCCGTATCGAAATGTTCACACATATGCAGGATCTGCCGCTGCGGTTTTTTGATTCCCGTACGCATGGCTCGATCATGAGCACCTATACAAATGATACCGATACACTGCGGGAAATGATCGCTCAGTCCATTCCGCAGATGATCAACTCCATCATCACCGTCGTCAGTGTGTTCATCATGATGCTGATTTTGAGCTGGCAGATGACGATCATTGTTATTCTCTGGATCGTTGTGATGTTCCTGGTGCTGCGGGTAGTGACCGGCAACAGCTCGAAGTTCTTTATCCGCCAGCAGCGGGAATTGAGCGTGACGAACGGATATATTGAGGAAATGATCGAAGGTTCAAAGGTCATCAAGGTGTTCAACCATGAGCCGGTCGTCAAGGCGGATTTTAATGAATTGAGCGACGATCTGTTTTATGCCGCCAGTTCTGCCAACACCTTTGCGAATATCCTTTTCCCGATCATGGGCAATATTTCCTATATCGTCTATGCTATTCTTGCGGTGGCCGGAGCGGTGCTGGCGATCCATGGCATTACGGATGTCGGTACCATCGGTGCGTTCCTGCAATATTCGCGCAATTTTTCGCAGCCGATCACGCAGATGTCCCAGCAGGTCAACTCTGTTCTGACCGCACTTGCCGGTGCGGAGCGGATCTTCCGGCTGTTGGATGAACCTGTAGAGGTAGATGATGGAAAAGTGACCATCGTTCGTGCGAAAATTGACTCTGACGGGACGATCACGGAAACTCCTGATCGAACCGGTCATTGGGCCTGGAAGGTACCTGCTGCGGATGGTTCATTCAATTATGTCGAGCTGCGCGGTGATGTGCGCTTCAAGGATGTGACTTTCGGTTACGATCCGGAAAAGACCGTTCTCCATAACATCAGCCTGTATGCCAAACCGGGTCAGAAAATCGCTTTTGTCGGATCCACCGGTGCCGGCAAGACTACGATCACAAACCTGATCAACCGTTTCTATGACGTACAGGAGGGTGAGATCACCTACGACGGTCTGAATGTTAAGGATATTAAAAAGGATGACCTGCGCCGCTCTCTCGGCATGGTGCTGCAGGATACGCATCTGTTCACCGGAACGGTGGAAGAAAATATCCGCTATGGGCGTCTGGATGCCACGCATGAAGATGTGCTGCGTGCCGCGAAACTTGCCAATGCTGATTTCTTTATCCGTCATCTCCCGCAGGGATATGATACCGTGCTGACCGCCGATGGCGCGAATCTTTCCCAGGGACAGCGGCAGCTGCTGGCTATTGCCCGTGCTGCGGTGGCAGATCCGCCGGTGCTGATCCTTGATGAAGCGACATCCTCTATTGATACCCGCACCGAGGCATTGATCGAAAAAGGCATGGACAGCCTGATGCAAGGGCGCACGGTCTTTGTGATCGCGCATCGTCTCTCGACCGTACGCAATGCCAATGCCATTATGGTGCTGGAAAAGGGGAACATCATCGAACGCGGAGACCATGACAGCCTCCTTGATCAAAAAGGTCGTTACTACCAGCTTTATACCGGCATGTTTGAACTCAGCTGAAATTGAAGGTTTATCCTTCAGCTGCTTAGGGGAGATCTATGATAAAAGAATTATTTGTGAAATATAAAAGCTTCATTATGTACGCGGTTTTCGGTGTGCTGACCACCGTGGTCAACATGGCGTCTTACTACCTGTGTTTCAACATCGCACATATCCCTAACGTGCCTTCTACGGTGATCGCCTGGGTACTGGCGGTTTTATTTGCCTTTATCACGAACAAGCTATGGGTCTTTGACAGTCCGTCTTTCGATGCAAAAACACTGGGACATGAGATTCCCACTTTCTTCGGTGCCCGCATTGCCACCGGGGTGCTGGATGTTTTGATCATGTATTTGGCTGTAGATCTTGCACACATGAATCCTACCTTCTGGAAACTTATCAGCAACATTCTGGTGATCATTATCAATTACATTGCCAGCAAGCTGGTCATATTCAGAAAAAAATGAGTTCCGGGTTATGAAAAGTGAGGTGCTGCGGACCAACGGATATGCAGCACCTCATTTTTTAATTCCGGCTACTGCCTGTTTAAGTACCGGCAGTAGGCTGCAACCAGCTGCTCTTTGGTCTTTACATTGAATTTTTGTTTGAGCGTATCAATATGGTAGCGGATCCCGGATTTTGTAAGGAACAGCCGGGCCTGCATTTCAACTTCCGTGATGCCGTTTGCCATCATTTCCATGATATTGCGCTGCATGGGGTTCAGCAGAGCGCTCTCTTCCCGCTCGGCGACCAAAAGATAATTTTGCAGCCGTACGGATGTGGGATTTTTCATAACGACCGGGCTTTCAAAGCTGCCAAGCTGGATCTCCCGGCAGAGTTCTTCTATTGATTTTGGATATTCCTTGTGAATGCAGGTGTTTCCGTCAACAGCGATTATTACATGTGTCATTTTCTTCTCCTTTAGTGTTCTAAAATAGTTTTAAATGTTCTAAAATAATAATGCAATATAAAATAATCGTCAAGAGATAAGAACAAAATATGCAATAATATTTGCCGATTTCTTCTGAAAATTATCAAAAAACAGGAAATTGACTTGTAACATGGCATTACTCTTGCAACATATTAATTGTTGAATTTGGCAATGAGCTTTTTTATTTTTGTCAAGGGAAAAAGTATAACTAATTTTGCCTTTTCCAAATCCGGTTAAACCGAAAAATTGAGGCCGGGTTTTTCAAGTTTTAAGAATTGATGCTGTAGAACAACTGTCAGGGATATACACGCAATTTGTACCTGACTTTATTGAGGAACCTTCAAAAAACGCTTCAAAACAGTAGGTTTTGAAATTAAATTTTAACAATTTTTACTTTTTTTAAGAACACAAATCTTAAAGGATTCTCAAATTTTAAGGTTAATACCTTCCGCTCAGCCCCTTTTTGCCTTTCATTTTTTTATGCTAAAATAATCACACTTCGGACGGGTGATGCCGATTTCCCAAATCGGAGCCCAAAAATTATCCGGAAAATAAAGACAAAGTCCCATTTCCAGACCCGCCTTAAACGCGGCGGACAGGAGAGATTTGCGTCCGTACTGGAAAAGGACAGAATGTGACTGAACAGACAATGGTTAGAAGAAACGAGATCCAACAATCTCATATTCTCAATGGTGCTGCAGCTTCCGCACAAAATGCCTGGAAAGCCGCAATGGCGCAAATGAAGGGAAGCATGGATCGGCAGACATTTAGTACGCTGCTGGGGAATGCGGAGCTGCTCGCCTGCGAGGATGGAGTGTATACTGTCGGTATGGCTAACGGTTTTACCCGTGACTGGGCTGAACAGCGCTTGAGCGGGACGATCGAAAAAATTCTTTCTGCCATGTCTGACACTCCGCAAAAAGTCACATTTGTTGTCGCGGCAAATTGGCAGCCCGCCCGAATGGAGAGAGATTCTGCGGAAGATGCTCTGCAGACAGTTACATCGGAACAGAAGACAGAGCCGGCACCTGCAGCCAAACCGGTTGCAAAACCGCGCCCGGAAAGTATTCTCTCCCGATTCACTTTTGACAGCTTTGTCGTTTCCAACAACAACAATCTGGCCGCAGCCGCTGCACGTGCGGTTGCAGAAACTCCCGGTACAGCCTATAATCCGCTCTTTATTTACGGCGGTGTCGGCATGGGAAAAACGCACCTGCTCCACGCAATCGGCAATCATCTGAACGGCAGCGGGCTGAATGTAGTCTTTGCTTCATCTGAAGAATTTACCAGCGATTTTATCCGCTCGATCCAGAACCGGGATGACGAAACCTTCCGTGAAAAATACCGCTCCGCGGATGTCCTGCTGATCGATGACATCCAATTCATCATCGGCAAGGAAAGCACGCAGGAAGCCTTCTTCCATACCTTCAACAAGCTTTATGAGATGAACAAGCAGATCGTCATCACCTCTGACCGTGCGCCGAAAGCGATGGCAACACTGGACGAACGGATGCGTTCCCGTTTTGAATGGGGGCTGACTGTTGATATCCAGCCTGCGGACCTTGAAACCCGCATCGCGATCCTTTCTGCGAAGGCTCAGCGTGCCGGCAAACAGGTTCCGATGGAAGTGCTCGAACAGATCGCCCGCCAGGTGACTTCCAACATTCGTGAGCTGGAAGGTGCTTTGAATCGTGTGCTGGCTGTCTCCGACCTTTGCGGTCATTCATTGGACAAAGAATTGGTGCGGATGTCCCTGACGGACATGAGTTCACCAAAACACACTACCTCCGCCAACGAGATTATCGAATCCGTTTCCGGTGTGTTTGGTGTCCCTGTTGAAAAGATCATGAGCCGAGACCGCACGAAGGATGTGGCACTCACCCGTCAGGTGATCATGTACCTGATGCGGGAAGAAGCTAACGCTTCCCTGCCGCAGATCGGTCAGGCAATGGGCGGCCGTGATCATACAACAGTGATCCATGCCTGTGAAAAGGTTTCACACCTGCTCAAGACTGATAATCAGTTCCGCTCCCAGGTTTTCCGGGCGAAGGACATGATCTTCGGCTGATCGATAGCTGTGTAAAAAAGAAACAGACCTCCACTCGGAGGTCTGAATATTTTAATACAGTGAATCAAAGGATCAGGAGACAGTGCTGATTTTATGTTCAGTTGAGTTTCAGCGAGTCTGCATGATCTGTGATGAGACTGCGTTCTCCTGCCTGATATTTGATATATCTTTACCTTTTCAGAGAATCCTTCGAAACCGGGAAGGAGAAATACAGATCCGGGTAAGGCTCGTCGGCAAGGGTGAAATGCCACCACTCGCAGTCGATTGTCGTGAACCCGTTCCGTGTCATCGCCTGCTGCAGGAACATGCGGTTGGCGTATTGCTCTTCTGTGATCCCGCGGTAGTCGGGATGGGACTCAATACCGAACCAGTCGAAAGGGCTGCCCATATCCATTTCCTTCCCGGTGGACATGTCCAGCAATGTCAGGTCAACGGTGCTGCCGCGGCTGTGGCTTGACCTTTTGGCGATGTAGCCCTCTGAAAACAGCTCCTGCTTCACCACATCCGGGTAAAAATAAGGTTTCATCCGCACATCCTGATCTTCGATCCCCCATAAAATGAAATGTTTTACTGCTGTTACAGGGCGGTAGGCATCAAAGATTTTCAAACGGTATCCCTTTACATTCATTTCATTCGCGACGCTTTTCAATGCACGGGCAGCTTCTTTGGTGAGCAATGCGATAGGCTCTTCATAACCATCGATCCGCTCTCCGATGAAGTTGAATGAGGAAAAGTAACGGATCTCCTGCACGATGGAAGGAATAAAATCCGCGAGCAGGACAAAGCCTGATGAATCATTTTCGGGTGCATAATGTGTCATGGTCAATTCCTTTTTGCAGAGCACGCCGGACTGTTCCGGATATTGCCTGAAACTCAGCGGTGTGCATATTGATGCCGCTGTAAAGCGGTTCGGGCTCTTCCCCTGAAGACTTCTTTAAACAGCACACCGGAAGAGGTGATCTTCCGATGTGAGTAAAGGAGTCGATAAGAAAAACGCTATTTTGAACCGGAGACGGAACTGATATTGCCGTCACTGTCTGCTTTTACGCGGAGCTGCATCGGCAGGCTCAGCCCATCTTCCGTTTTTTCACTTTTTTCATAAACAAGCAGCAGATCGCCTTTCGCATTTTCGGAAACCTTTGGCTTTACCCCTTTATAAAAGGGATAATCCCTGTAAACTGCTTTATTGATCTTGTCAACGATGCTGCTCATTTTTTCTTATTCCTACAGTCTGCGGCGCAGGAAGGTCGGCATATCCAGGTCGACTGAATCAGCACCGTTCCGCTTTTCGGCAACTTTGCGTGAAGAAGTTTCGATCCCGCTCAGGCCGAATGGCTGCATGATGGTGTCGAAAGCAGCTTCGGCTGCCGGTGAAGGCTTATAGGTGGAAACCTCGGCCGGCTGGCTGGGGATCAGGCGGTCGGAAGATGCTGCGGAGGCCTTTTGGGTTTCCGGTTCTGATGCGGCATAGGCCATGGCCATTTCCGGTTCACGTGCGGCTGAGTAGCGGACATTTTCTTCCGCATACACACGGGGTGCGCTGGAAATTGCTTCATCGGTCATCGGAACTTTTGCGGATTCCGCGTTCAGCGGGGTGGAGGCGATGCCGGTGATGATCAGGATGATCTGTACCTCATCCTGCATGTTCGGGTCAACGATCTGACCCGGGATGATTTCCGCACCGTTGCCGGTGAACTGCTGCAGGTGTGTGAGTCCTTCCATAACTTCGCCGAAGGAAAGATCTTCACCGCCGGTGAAGTTGGCGATGATGCCGGTGGCGTTTTCGATCGGCAGGTGCTCAAGCAGCGGGTGATTCAAAGCCTGATAAAGCGCGGTGGAAACCTTGTCCTCTCCCTTGCCGTAGCCGATGGAAAGGAGGGAACCGCCGCCGTTTGCCATCATGTGGCGGATGTGTGAGAAATCGACGTTGATGTCGCCGGTGCCGGAAAGCAGCTGGGTGATGCCCATGATACCCTGGCGCAGGACGTCATCCGCGTAGGCAAAAGCTTCGCGAAGGGTGATATTGGAAGGGGAAACCTTCAACAACTGATCGTTCGGAATGGTGATGAGCGTATCACAATGGGTTGCCAGTTTGGACAGGCGGGTGCGGGCATTGGTGATGCGTTTCCCGGCTTCAAAAGAGAACGGTGTGCTGACCACGGCGATGGTGATGGCACCCATTTCGCGTGCGATTTCGGCAGCGACGCTGATGGAGCCGGATCCGGTTCCGCCGCCCATGCCGGCAGTCAAAAAGACGATGTCAGCACCGGAAAGTGCCTTGCGCAGTGTGTCTTCAGATTCGCGTGCGGCTTTTTCGCCGACCTCCGGACGTCCGCCGCAGCCCTGACCGTTGGTAACCTGGGGTCCCATGAGAATTTTTGTGTTAGCCTGGCAGCGCTGCAGTGCCTGCAGATCTGTGTTGGCAGCAATGAACTCGACATCATCCGTGCCGTAACCCATTGTGAGCATGCGGTCGATTGCATTGCATCCGCCGCCGCCGAGTCCGATTACTTTAATGACCGGTTTGTTGTAAACGATATCCTGTTGATTGTAATTGTTGTCCATAGGGTCCTCTCTCAATCTCCCTGAGTTTGCAGTGATACTGTGTGAACGGCACAGCCTCTATCCTGCAGCTGACGGAGCATATAAGCCGGGTAAAGAGCCTGATCGTCAATCATGATCACATTTTTTGACGCTAATGCTTCGTTCAGATCATTTCCGGAAACACATTTATGCATTTTGATGTATTGCCGGATCGTGTTCAATTGTTCCTCGGTGAACAGGCTGTTCACCTCCGGGAGCAGAAAATACTCTTTAAGTCTCCCACCTTGAAAGAGATATTCTCCTGCACGTTTTAATAAAGTTGCAAGATTCGTGCCAACTTGCAAAGGAATTTTGATGATTTTTGAAATTTTCAAATTCGGGAAAAATCCGCGTTTGCTTTCTCCGGATGCGGATTTCTTTCCGTTTTCTGCTCCGTATAATAATTGTTCGCTGACACTTTTTCCGGTTGAAACCGATGCACTGAGCGATTCGGTGGAGGGCAGTTTGTAAATGCAGCAGGAAAGCACGTAGGAGGGGATGCTGCTGTCGTTCCTGACGGTCACATCCTGGAGAATATTCAGAATGTTCAGGTACTGCTGTCGTGATTCTTTCGTGACAACGTCAAAGATCCCCGCGGAAGCGTCCCACAAACCCGCATTCATCAGCAGCAGGGGGACGGTCTTGCCGATTTCCTTCTTCAGGATCTCTTCATACCAGCGGAACAGATAAAACCCCCGGTGGTCAACCAGGTCATTCGTGTAGGGAACGGCCGGCGGATAGGCGGAAGGCCCTCCGGCATTCCATTCCAGCGGATGACGGTTGAGCCCGGCAGAGGCTGTGAATACCAGATTGGCCAGCAGTGACTCGCTGAATTCTTTCCGGATCTGTTTGATGCTGCTCTTCAGAAAGGCCAGGTCCCAATAATCACCGCCCGGTTCGAGCAGTGGGAACAGCGGGATGATTTTTTCGCGGACACAGGCAGTGGCATAATCGGCATAGCGCCGCACAAAACGGCTCACCAGCCCGGGTTTGATCCAGTCTTCCGCGGACCATGAGCTTCTCATGTTCGGACGGTTGAAAAACTGCACCATGTGGATGCCGATGCTGTGATAATAAGCCATTCGCTGCTGGAAGATTTGAATGGAGGGAGCATTGGAAATTGCGTAATTCAGAACGATAATAGGCTCGATGCGCACATCACGCAGCCGCTGAATAAAGTTTTCCGGAATTTCACCGTTTTCCGGTGCGTAAACAATCAGCCAGGAAGTACCGGCAGCCTGCAGTTTGGGCAGCCAATAATCCAGACTCGGATCATCAAAATGACCCGCATCTTTGTAATAATGAAAACCAAGCTTTTTTGCTTTTCGATTTGCTGGGAATCCGTATGCTTCCATCTCTCCTAATCCTCTAACCATTAAATAAAGTTGCAATAAATGTGCCAAATTGAAAATGAATATTAAATTTTATTAAGAAATATGACAGAAATATTCGGTGTTTCTGTCATATTCAACTGACATAATTCCGTTATAATAAAGAGGGCTATACAGCATATGTTTTCATTTCATTTGAAATTTTATATATGTTAAAGGGGTTACCGTGTATGCCGGGGGGAGGTGCTATGGCGGGAGAAAAAGGATTTTCTGACAAATTAAGAAAGCTGGTAAGAGGGAAGCGCAGTTTCCCAAACCGGCTCCTGCTGGCTGCGGCTCCGTCTTTTGCCCTGGCGTTTACCCTGTTTTTCTTCGGACCGCTGGATCTGACTTATATCAGCCAGAATTATCTGACTTATACTACTTTTACAGTCCTTCCTTCCGCAGCCTGGATCACCGGCATCGCATTTCTTGTTTTTCTGTTGGCCGCTTCCATTCCCGGCGGAAAGGTCCATGCCTTTCTCATTTCAGCTTATACCGGCATCGCTGCTGCCATATACCTGCAGGGTGCGTTTCTCAATCCGGATTTCGGATCCCTGGACGGGCATACGGTCAATTGGACAGGGTACAGCAGGATAATGATGATCAACCTGGCTGTGTGGTTTCTCATCGTGCTGATCCCGTATCTGGTCCGGTATTTCAGCAGTTCCCTGTGGCGGCAGTTTGTTCCGTTCCTTTCCATCGTATTGATCCTGATGCAGGCTGTTTCGCTGACCGGAAAACTGATCGATCAGGCAAAGATGGAGAGAGACCGCTCCGGAACGCTTTATCTTTCCAAAGAACACCTTTTCACAGTTGGTGCTGAAAAAAATATTGTTGTTTTTTTGCTGGATACCGTTTCCAACAATGACATTGAAGCCATGACCAAAAAATATCCGGAAGCACTTGCTCCATTTCGTGACTTTACCCGCTATGATAATGCCAACAGCCGCTATATGTTTACCGTTCCTTCTCTGATCAGCCTGCTCACCGGAGAGGAGTGGGACTGTGAGTACACCTCGATCCGCGATTACATGAATAATGCGTGGCGTTCGGAAAAAGCTGAAAATTTTTACCGGACGCTGAATAAAAAGGGGTTTGACCGGAATTTTTACGGGCTGCTTTCAGAAATCGTGAGTGATCCGCCAGCAGTGCGTTCTGTTTTTACGAATTTGAGATCATCTGTGCACACAGTCAGCATTAATTACCGGGTGTTGTTCAAACTTTATAAATTGTCCTTTTATCGTTATTTCCCGATCGCCCTGAAGCCCTTTTTTGTGATTTATACCAATGACATCCGCAACATAGCCCTGACGGATGACGCTCTGACAAACGAATGGGATTTTGTGGAGGAGATGACGGACAGCTCTCTGGTCACCGGGAATGCGAATAATTCCTTTAGTTTTTACTATCTGGCCGGGACGCACAGGCCTTACCGGATGGATGAACGGGGCCGCCTGATCACAAGTGATGCCGCACCGGAATTTACGACCGATTATTCCGGGATGGAAGATCAACTGGCCGGATTTTTCTATTTGATCAGTGACTACATGC
>Ga0310695_10014335_pt1 | contig 10728 bp, 5 predicted proteins | sample RumenRJG_04DNA_FD_203882 | JGI IMG/M metagenome (GOLD analysis project Ga0310695, IMG submission 203882) | Bovine rumen microbial communities from Lethbridge, Alberta, Canada - RJG_04 (v2) (version 2) | ecosystem: Host-associated > Mammals > Digestive system > Stomach > Rumen | place: Canada... | reverse complement strand
ATTTTAGAAGATTAAAAGCTATTTGTTATCAGGATAAGCTTAAGGAAGGATTAGATATAACAAAGTTATATCAAGGCTTCTATGCGATTGGCACAAACATTACAAATGTAACTGGCAATAATAGGCCTGGTAATAATCCATTTGGATTACAAACTGCAGGTACATTATCTTGGGGATATGAGAGTGGGAAAACTGTAGGAGAGGCAACATATTTCTATTGTACTTTAACTTATTCTGGGTCAAACTATGTATTAACTGTAAAATATTATGTAGATCGCTACTAGAAAGGAAGTGATAGCGATGAGTAGAAAATTTAAGACAGTATTTAATATATTATCGCTATCATTAACTAGCCTTCTTTTAGTAATGCTAGTATTTGGTTGGTATGCAGTAAATAAGCAAGCGAATGTTACAGCAGGTACTGGATTAACTGCTTTAAATGATTCTGTTGTTTTTGATGATACAGTAATTGCAGAAATCCATTACTTAAACCATGTAACAACAACAGAAACTTATACTAGAAGTGATAATGGAAGCTTATATTTAATTAAAAGAAGTATATATGATCAAGAATTAGATACAACAACAGAAACAAATTATTCTGTATCAGATAATTTACCATTCTTCATTTCAAGCTTACTTCCAGGAGAATATGTGGATGTGACTATAGGCTTTTCTATTGCTGATTCTTTGGATGGCGCAAGCTACACCATAGGATTTATGGATGTAAATGGTAGTGGACCTACTGGAAGAACATCCTTTGAACTGGATGGAAAAACACATTATGCAACAGGCGCATATAAATGGAAGAATATAAGCTTAAGAAGTGGTTCTAGAAGTGGTACTATAATCAATAGTTTTAGTACTTCAAATTATTCTTGGATTGCAAGCTATGATATAAATAGTAATGATTCTACAAATTTAAGAATAGAAACATTAAATCATACTTGGGATAAGGATTATGAAAGTATTTATTATACTTTTAGAATTTTTGAAGATTTTACCCAATACTATGAATTAGTAGGTCAATCTAGTACTTATACTGGAGATGCATTATTATCATTCTTAACATTACAAATTGGTTATGTTTATGTTTTAGTTTAAAAAAGGAAGTGACGCAACATGAAAAGATTAAAGTTAATATTATCCTTAATTGCAACGATAGTTTGTGTTGCGTTAATTGGATTTATAACATATTCTTGGTATATTAATATTGATACAGCAAAGGATATGGAATTTGAAATTTTACAGATTCAATCTTTAGTATCCTTATATGAGGGACGAGATATGAACCATAATGGATTACCTGATAAGTTATCCCAAGCGAATGTTGGAAAATATTATAATCCAAATGTAGGTAGTGGAGCATATATTGCATATGCAGATAAGTATTATAACGAAACATATGAATTTAAGTATTTAGATCAAAGATATGCCTTAGCAAGAGATTCTGAATCCAATTTATTAAATACCATCACAATTACAGATTTAGTTCCATCGAAAGTATTCACATACAAATTTGAAATCACGAACTTAAGTAGAGTTGGTAACTGGGTAACCTTTGGTTTTGAAAATGATACTACTATAGATAAAACAAAACTAAAAGACTTTAAAGCAAGATATGGAGCGATCGACGCAACAGGCGCGATAACTTTTGGAGATTGGACTTCATTTACAGATGGAGTAAGCTATAGTGCATTTAATATTACTCCAGCAAGCTTAAAAGTTGCAGGATATACTCCAGCTTATGGAGGAGGCACTTTAGAGGTTGGTAGACTTGATGTTTGGCTTGAGATTAAACAAGTAGCAGATTCAACATTAACCTTGTCCAATTTTACACTTCCACAATTCCGTTTGACTCTTGGAGTAGATAACGAAATTGCTTAATTTAGGTTTTAAAACATATAATATGAAAGACACCAGATGAGCAATCTGGTGTTTTTCTACGTTAAAATAATGACAAAAGGCATAGTTTTTGTATATTTTTATACATACAAAACCAAAGAATTTGTATAAAAAATATATACATAATGGAAAATATGTCTAAATATTATACATATAATTTGAAATGTGTTTTTTTCTATGCTATTATAACATTGAAGTATGGTTTAATACATTTTAATATAATTTTGTATTGATTTATTTTATAAATAAAATAATAGGCAAAGCTAGAGAAATCTAGTGACGCAAAGCTATAGGGTCTAAAATAGACAGCCAGTTGCATAATTACCTATAAATAGGTAATAAAAACTGGCTTTTTTTAAACTATTAGGAGGTAAGCCGATGAAAAAACTTAAGATTATATTCAATTTAATAACATTAGCTTTAACTACAGGCTTACTTGTAATGATTACATTAGCTTGGTATGCAGTGAACAAAACTGCAAATGTAACTGCAGGTGCCGGTAGTATAGCAGATTTGGATAAGATTATTGATAAAGTTGAGTATTACAATTTTGAATCATTAGCAAATGATGGGCATACATATAGAGTGAAAAATTATGTTTTAACTCAGTTTGGAGAATATCCAGAACAATATCAAATTGATTTTACTTACAATGATCAAAAGGTAGTGACTAATGAGGAAACAACAGGAATCAATTTCCATATGAACCCATATGATTACTTATCTAAAGATATTACAAAGTACTTAATTAAGATTACTTTATTATCTGGTAAATCATATTCAAGTTTGCAGTTTAGATCCACTGCTGGCTATTTTATTGGATTTAATGCAAGTAATAATTCTGATGGAAGTGTAATAAATGTTGATTCTCTTTCTATGTCATCTGTAATTAAATTTGGATGTTATAGTTCGAATTATCCTACCATTCAAGCAAATAATGGTCATGATAATGCTACAGTGGTACTAAGTGCAGAACCAACATATAGTCATTTTGAATATACATATGAATATACTCAGGGAGGTATAGATTATTCTACCGAATATTATGGAGCAATCACTGCACCAACCAAAGTTATTTCAACTGGTCCTGCTGGTACACCTGCAAATCCATTAGAACTATATATTTTAATTGATTATAATCTAGATGCACTAAATGCTTTTTATTCTTATAATTTAGCTACATCTAATGACTGGGGTACAGAAGGACATGGCACAAATCGTGCACCACAGTTTATAACAAAAGATTTTACAATATTTATTTTAGGATAGGAGGTGGATTCTCATGATGAAAAGATTTTGGATGGGTCTTATGACTGTTCTTTTAGCAATTGCAGTCACAATTACCATTAATTACGCTTGGTTTGTAAAAAGTTATGATGTTAATCCACTTGCCGATGGTTCATCTGTTGATGCTTATTACTACACAGGTAGTGGTACAGAACAAGATCCATATGTTATTACAACACCAAGACACCTATATAATTTAGCTTGGTTACAATATTTAGGAAAGTATAATAGAGATGCTAAAAGTGGTACAACTTTCCCTGCAACATATTTTAGACTTGGTATGGAAGCTGATGGAACACTAGATATGAGTGGTTGGCCACTTCCTCCAATTGGTACAACAAAGTATCCTTTTATTGGTAATTTTAATGGTAATGGTTGGACTATTACTGGTTTAACTACAACAAACACATGGAGTGAATTTGGGACAAAGCACCCATCTACAGTAAATCAAAGTAATTTTGAAAAAGCCAATTGTAGTGTAATTGGTTTCTTTGGCTCTATTGGAGCGTTTGATGGTACTGTAATATCTGATCAAGATACAACTGTTAATAATGCATATTCCTATGATACTACAAACAATAAAGTATATAAGTTTTATCTAAATGATAATGATGTTCATACATCTCATAGCACTACACTGATTGGTGCAGTAGCTGGTTATGTAAATGCAACAATAGAAGATGTTGGGGTAATTCAACCACACTTAAATATTCAAGCAACAGGAGTAGAATCTTCTTTAGATAAAACTGATAATTTAAGTGATTTTGCTGTGGTAGGCTATGCAGAAGCAAAATATACTACTCAAAAGACAAAAGAATCAACAATTATCTATAATCCAACCTATAACTATTCTCATTTCAATTTCAAGGGAATGGGATCTCAGGCTGACTGGGGTGGATCAATGGATATGCAAAAATTACACGCTCGTATAAATTCTGTAGCAACTAGCACTACAAAATATGTTGAAGACTCTTCTGTATATCCTGCAGAAGAAATAAGGTATGGATATGATTCAAATAAAGAATCCCTTTATAAAAATGGAACATTTACTTATACTGGAACTCAAGGTAGCAATAATACGCAAACTTTATATTATAAAAACCAAGGTGGTTCTAATGGTACATATCTAAAGAATTATACTCAATCCACTAACGGACAGTATCAGTGTTTAACTGCGTTATATAAGGATGTGTATACTATAACGAGGGATGGAGTAGAAAAAACTGGTTATAAAATTCATGATGGAAATAATCATTATTTAAGTTATGATGCAGATAATGATGAATATAAGACAGTTGGTTCTGCTGAGAATGCTACAATTTGGCTATTTGAAAATAACAAACTATACACTTTTGACGAAAAAGAGTTTAGCACAACAATCATTCGTTATTTAAATGGTACTACAGATTTAGTATCTGTGTTAACTAGCACATCGTCTACTACCTGGACATGGGATAGTACTTTTAATACTTTTAAATATACCTATAATAATTATGTTTATTATTTAAATTGTGTGGATGGAGTATTTAAAATGTGTAAGTCATATATAATTACTGATAATAATGGTAATTATATGAGAATTAATAATGGAAATATTGAGAATACAAGAGATGTTAATTTAGCGACTAAATGGGTTTTCTCAATAGATGGAGAATATCCAAGAGGATATATTTATGAGATTAATGATTCAGCCAAAAGAATCTCTTATTCGGGTTCATCACTTATTGTAAATGATTCAGGCTCATATTTTTCATACGACGGAACAAACATATCGACTGGAAATGGTATCATAAAATTTGATGGAAATAATTGGGTATGGGCAGTTTCAGAAACTTTTCTTATTCATCAAAATGGCCATTATTTAAGTTATAATAATGGATTATCTGATACAACGAATAGAGGTCAGGCAAAAGTGTTTTATTTATCTGGCACTTTGAGTAATACAAACGGTACAGGAAAAATTTATTTTTCAGATGGGAACAATACTAGATATTTAAGGTATAACAATGGATTGACTACTACTATAAATCAAAATGATTCTGGGACTGATTGGGCTCATGATACTTATGGTTATTATTATAACGATAATGGTACAAGAAGATATATTAAGTATGATGGCTCATGGCGTGTAGATTCATCAGGTGAATATTATATTTCATATAATGGAAATTATTTGAGTGCTAATGGTACGACAATTTCAAATGCGACTACTCAAAATACAGCAACATCATGGAAATTTTCGAATTTTTATAATGGCTCTGGTACTATATCAACAGTTAATAATAATACAACTTATTATTTACAATCTCCAACTGTTCAAAGTGGTTATATTGGATATCTAAGTCTGACAACAACTTCTCATGACTTTGTTACTACCAATGGCTATCTTAAAGATTCAAGCACAAATTGCTATGTAATTTATTATGAATATGGTGATGATTATCCAGTTTGGTGGACATATAATGGACAAGATACGGTATTAACTTTTACCGCTGTTGAAGGACAATTTGCAAATGTTATAGCATATTCAAGTGATATTTCAATAATTGTTCAAGCAAATTCAAATATAAGTAGAACTGCGAATGGTACTTATAATCTTATTTCGACTTATTCTAAACAAGCTTCAGTTTTTAATTGTATACCAATAAACGCGTCAAGTTCTAACCCTTATTCTACAGATAATAGTAATACTGGTTATATCATGAGTGGTGGATACGATACATCTATTAACTGTGATATTCGTGTATCTTATTTTGGGCGTTCTTATATTTCAAAATCGTGGAATGGTTCTTCTTGGATTGAAAATTCGGTTTATACAATAGGAAATAATGGTTTTGGAAAGATTATAGAATCTGGTTCTGGGTCTGGAACTTATTATCCTGTTAGTAACTTTAGTAAGTACTCAAGCGCAAAATCTCAATTGATAAATACATTAGGTAATAGTGGTGGAAATGTATATGGCTTACACTTTATGGATGCCGCTATTTCTAAAAATCATTTGGTTACAACTGCATCTGTATTAATCAATGGAGATACATATACTAATTATCAAATGCCGGAAGATTGTATAGATTTCAATTTAAAGTCTAAAGGATCGATTAATTGCTTTTCTGGATATTATTTTTCTGGTAATGGTGGAACAAATAATGCATTCTTTTCACTCCACGAAATAATTCGAAACTCAGATAAGTCAATTGATAAAATATTACACATTTTAAAGGTATATGAGAATAAAAATAATACTTCGGATAACATTCCTGATGGAACATATGTTTATCAATATATAAATGACGATAATTCCTCTGATACGGGATATTATTATTATGATGCTAAAACAAAACAATATATTACAATTACAAATTTTATATCAGCTAATTTTGATTTGAAATTTGATAAAGAATGGATAGAAAATCCTGTTTCGTTTGGTGGCTCCTACAATACAACTTCTACATTTTATAATCAATATAAGAATAATTTCTTTTATTTTGAAGTTCCAGTTAATGCAGGCGAATATGCCTTAGGATCTGTATCTGGTAAATGTGGTACTTATTTAGTTTACCTAGATATTGGTGCTAATGCATCAGTAGTAGATAGAACAGCTATTACTGAACAAATGGATGAAACTACAAAGGATTTAACTTATGTTAATGGAATTCAGGTATTAGCAGCAACTAATAATAATGTATATTCATTTGTTAGTGCGGAAGATTCAGCTGTTGCTATTATTGCATCTGAAGCAACTGGTGTAATTGATATTGAAAGAACTGAAAATTCTATTACATTTAGTAGAAGTCTAAATTCTACATATTGGGGAGAACAAATAACCGTCACGAATGGTTCATTGACTGTTCCGACAAGTTCGAAAACTACGAAAGTCCTCAAGTATTTAGATTTTAATAATGGAACGAATAGCTTGTATTATACAACTGTTTGGGATATAGGTGGCACGAAGACTTATCAAGTTCAATTAATGGATGGTAATACTAATCCAATTATTGCTACCCATAATAGTACTACTGAACAAATACAAGCAGCAGAATATGGACTACTTAAGATTGGTATTGGTGATGATGCGGGATATGGTATTGCTGCAACAGCTGCAGAAGCAATTTCTTCTAATACATTCTCGAATTCTACAACCACTTTAGATTATTACTTCTATATTGCTACAGCAAATAAGGGTGATGCTTCAGTATCTTATGATATGAGTGTTGACAAAATAACTGGCGATGAAACTCATGATGGATTTAGTATTACCACTGGTACATACACATTTACTGATGGTTATACATCTACACATTGTTATAAGTTAATTAGCAACGATATTACATTAGTTCCTAATGGATTATTAGTATACATTGGACCTACTTTAAAGGCTTCTGCAGGATTTACAGGCCCTACAAGTAATGTTGTTACTGTTACAACAGTAGTTAATAACGTAACATACACATTCACATTCAATGCGAATGCAATAGATAATACAGCAAAGACTATAACTATCTATTATGTTGCTCCTGAAACGCCATAGAATGTAATTTAAAAAGGATATCCTAATCCAATATGGATTTAGAGGTATCCTTTTTCTTATGTAATGATATTAAAATAGGTTGTAACACGTGTTACACTTTATTTGTTGCTGATGTTACAATGTTTTTTGATTATTTAAAGGATTTAAAGTATTCAAAAATAGTTTTGTGTATGAATGATTCAAGGATGAGTGAATTATTAAAGGTATCTTAAATGACATTAAATCGATGGATTAATTAAAAAGAAAAGACCACGAGGTTTTTCAATGCCTCGTGGCCCTTTTGCTAGTTATTCCTTGTTTTCATTTGATGCTTCATTTTTGGCGTTTAATTTCTTTTTTCTTAAGAAGAAGAATAAGAATACACCTGCACCACCAAGAAGTAAAACAACACCTAAAACGATACCTACAATTGCACCTGCAGGAAGACCATTACTATTGTTTTCTTTAGGAATTACATCATCTATTGTGGTTGTAATTGGATTCTCTGTAGTCGTTACCTCAGGTTCAGGATCTACAATTTCTTTCGTCTTTTCAATAGATACAACATAACAAGAGAAGTGGTTTGTTTCAAATTCTAATACTAGATCTTGGTATTTGCTAGGTAATTCAATATTACTATCTCCAATATAGAATACCTTAACAATAGAATCAGATAGACCAATCTCTTCAAGATTTACCTTAATGGTTGCTGTACCATTTTGGAAGGTTACACCATCATTAAATTTAACATTTAATGCAAGCTTTGCATTTTCTATATTATAGGATTCTAGGTTATCATAGGATACTAAGAAGCTTTCTAATATAGTAGGATTAGAATTAATCTCTTTAACTGCGTTAGAATCAAATAAAATGTGAATTAAGCCAATATTGAATTCTAAGGCTGCGTCTTGATTTTGGGCTGTATCAAAGATGTATTTACAATCTAAAGGCTCTTTAAATTGATCCATAGTTAGATTCATTTCAATAACCTTTATACCATCCTTAGTCTCTGCTTCTATATCATATTCCAAAGTCTCTATATATCCACAAACACTACATGTATGATATTTTTCTGATTTCTTATCTGTTAATGTTTTATATGTATATTCACCGTAGGTATGAGGAGTATAATCTAGCTTTTCTTGACATCCTTCATATTGATCACAAATATGATAATGACCATCCTTATCATATTCAAAAATATCACTAGAAGAAGAATGAGAATGCTTCTTTATAACATGACCCTCTTCAATGAGAGTATCACATACCTTACAATATAAATCTCCACTATAGCCATCCTGATCTAAAGCTACCTCTATAGCATTTCTTAATTCAAGCTCTGGGTGGTTATTTGAATTTATAGGTGTAGTAAAGGAATTTAAGCTTTTCTCATGAGAAATTGCATAGCTTTGAACATCATCATATATCTTATGTGCATCAATAGCTTTCTTTAATTGATAATTTGAATTATATTCCTCACAGTTTTCTATGATATAATCCCAATTCCAATGGAATAAGCCTGGGTTTAATGCATCCTCATATTTGTAATTTAAATCGGAAGAATAATGATTTTCTAGAATTGCTTCTAATTCACTTGTTAATGCATATTCACATTCTATATCATCTAAATCAGGAATAAATCTTATCTCATCTGGATCAATTTCTTTAATATGTAGATATATATCAATATCATATATCTGTCCACAATCCTTGCATTTATAATATGAGGAATGTCCTTTAGTGGTACAAGTAGATTCTACTAAATCGATATATTCTAGGGTATGATCCTTAAATGCATAATAGGTAGTAATTTCTTCACCACATTCTAAGCAGGTCTTTGTTAAATGACCCTGACTGTTACAAGTAGATGGAACCTCTTCATATGTGAAATTATGATTGCAAGGCATTGGATAGTTACAATCATCACAATATTGGTCATGATTTAAATCCTTATGGAATCCAACAGAATCATAATCTATAGCACCACAAGACATACAAATATAGCAGTGAACACTTACCTCTTCACCAAACAATTCTATTGTTTTAGGAACATAATCGGAATAAGCATGAACATAGGTATATTCATCAATGTCCTTTTCTACATATTCTCCATTAATCTTAGAGAAGCATTTGTGGCATCCCGTACATTCATAATGTTTAGCTATTGTGAATTCATTTTGTGAGCAATCACCATTTTGATCTTCAACCAAAACTAATTGGTGGTATTCATCTATCTTAGGATCTACTGGCTCATCCATTTCTACTTTCTTTGTTAAACCACAATCTAAGCAGGTATAGGTTGCCAAAGTTTCACCTTTACACCAATATGGCATAGTTGTTGGAGTTGAATCCCAATTATGGTCTATATCATTTGTACCACAGCTTGTATAATAGGTTCTTTCAATTCCATATGCTGTACCATTTAATCCTGACATGAAGATAGCAGTATCATCTTTATGGTAGAAAATAAGAGAATCTGAAGCTGAATCTTCAATGTTTAAAGCATATAAGTGAAGTGGAGTAGTAAATAGATAATCTTCCTCGGGATAAATATAAACCTTAAATGTTATAGAATCATGAGGATTTATTGTTATTTCTAATGTTGTTTTTGTCTTTTCTGCATCGAAATATGCATCACAGTTTACACCAGTTACAGATACTAGATGTGTACCATAGGTAAGTAATTCATCACAATGAATTGTTGCAGAAGCTATGTCTACATGAGACACATCACTTAAATGTGCAACGAAAACTACATCCTCGCCCATTGGCATAATTTCCTCACCTGGGTAGAATTTACGATCCTCTGTGTATAAAACATTATCGATTTCACTTTGAATAGATTCTTTTAGTGTATAATATTCAACCCTTTTGGAATTTAAATATCCTGATGGAATATTTTCTGTTCTAGGCAAGGTATAATATGGATTTACCTCATAATCATAATTGTAATTCACTGAATATGTATCCGAAGTAAATTCAAAATGAATATTATTGTATTTAATAGATTCAAAAATAGGGAATGCAGT
>Ga0310695_10014334_pt1 | contig 10728 bp, 10 predicted proteins | sample RumenRJG_04DNA_FD_203882 | JGI IMG/M metagenome (GOLD analysis project Ga0310695, IMG submission 203882) | Bovine rumen microbial communities from Lethbridge, Alberta, Canada - RJG_04 (v2) (version 2) | ecosystem: Host-associated > Mammals > Digestive system > Stomach > Rumen | place: Canada... | reverse complement strand
TATGACGCTGTGGTCGGAGAACGGGGCGTGAAGCTTTCCGGCGGACAGAAGCAGCGCATCGCCATTGCCCGCGCGGTCCTGCGCCATTCACCCATCATTATCCTTGACGAGGCTACCGCTGCGGTGGATGTGGAGACCGAACAACATATCCGCGCCGCCATTGCTGGTTTGACCGGCAAACGAACCATCATCGCCATCGCCCACCGCCTCTCCACCATCCGCGAGGCTGACCAGATCCTCGTCATCGAAGATGGCCGCGTTACGGAACGCGGCACCCATGAGGAGCTCGTCAAACTCGGCAAAACCTACGCCCGCATGAACGAGATCCAGCTCAAAGCCGCCGCAGCGTGAAAAACGATTCGCTTAGAAAACGTGCAATCTTTTCCAATATTCGCTAAGATTTCGTGCAAAATCCATCAAGATTCGCTAAGAAAACGTGCAAAACAGCTGAATATTCGCTAAGATTTCGTGATATAATCGTAATCAGGAGCAGAGACCGTATGTACCTAAGAAGAAAAGCAGACCAGTTTCTTACAAATTGGAAAAATGACGCAGATCGAAAGCCTTTGATTATCAAAGGGGCACGGCAAGTCGGAAAAACAAGGACGATCCGTCATTTTGCTGAGCAGAATTATGAAAATGTCGTTGAGATCAATTTCGCAGAGGAACCGGAATATAAAACGATCATAGCCGGCAGTTATTCACCCCAGGCTATTATCGAACGCATTTCACTAATTGATATGTCAAAAAAATTTGTGCCGGGAAAAACACTGATTTTTTTTGATGAATTTCAGGAATATCCTGATATCGCGACATCTCTGAAGTTTTTCAAGCAGGATGGCCGTTTCGATGTGATTTGCAGCGGATCTCTTTTAGGTACGCATTATAAACAAATCCACAGCATCAGTGTCGGTTATAAATCTGATTATGAAATGTTCTCCTTTGATTTTGAGGAGTTTCTTTGGGCAATTGGATACGATGACACAATAACCAATGAAATTCTCGATCATATGGTGAGTCTGACTCCCTTTGATGATTTACTGAAAAATGTTCTGACCAAACATTTCTTCAATTACTGTGTTTTAGGCGGTATGCCTGCTGTAATTCTTACATATATCAATCAGAAATCATTCGAAGGAATACAGAGTATTCAGCAGCAGATAATTATGGATTACGAAGAGGACGTTCGGAAATATGTCAGTGGTTTAGAGCAGACACGAATTCTCAGTGTCTTTAGAAGCGTACCTGTTCAGCTGGCAAAAGATAATAAAAAATTCCAATATAGTAAGGTCGAAAAAAATGCTCGGGCAAGAGATTATCAGGGTTGTATAGAATGGCTTTCTGATGCCGGTGTGATCAATCGCTGTTTTTGTTTAAATTTTCCGGAATTGCCGCTGAGGGGAAATTATGCCCCGAATGCTTTCAAAATTTATTTTGCCGACACAGGATTGCTGGTGGCTTCCCTGGACAAAGAATCATCTTTTGATTTGAGAACAAATCGCAACCTAGGTACATATAAGGGTGCGCTTTATGAAAATATAGCGGGTGAGTTGCTGCGAAAGCAGGATTTTGACCTTTACTATTACCGCAGGGAGGATTCTCAACTGGAAGAAGATTTCTTTATTCGTACGATAGATGCGCTGGTTCCTGTGGAAGTCAAAGCGACGAATGGTAAATCCAAGAGTCTTTCTACATTGATCAAGTCAGACCACTACCCGGATATACGTTTTGGAATCAAACTGAGTATGGCAAATATCGGCTTTGAAAACCAGATTTATTCATTCCCTTTTTATTGTGGATTTTTGCTGAAAAGATGGCGTGACTATTTTTTCAGCAGATGATTTCTTTCACGATATTGTCTTGTGAGCGCTTCGTTTGGTACTGCCTGAATGTTTGTATGTCAGCAGGATCCGCCGGTTGTGCTGACTTTATTTAACCGGGGTCACTGTTTCGTATGGGTTTTGCCAGATTTGTTCTGTGCAGTTGTTTCATTCTGATCTTTGTTTCAGCAGGACAGATTAGTTTTATTTTCACTGCATGCATGGGTTACTAATTTCTCGCTAAGAAAACGTGAAAAGCAGAAATTGTGCTGTTAAATCCTTTGAAAAACATGAAAAACACCGGTACTGGATCCTATACCGGTGTAGTATTAGATTTTTACGAAATCCTGTGACAAATGGCCATTTTCCGCATGTCCCGGGCGCGGGACACCGTTGAATGTCACCATTATCCCAATTGATCAGCATTTCCCCGGAAAGATTTTACGGCTGCTGTGTGATTTCGGGGGTGTGGGTGACGATGATGACGTCCTCTTTCCATTCGCCGCCGAAGGTTTCCCCGCCGGTGGTGGTCATGGAGCCGGTGCCGTCCTGTTTGTCGTTTTTCCAGCCACCCGCATAGACACTGCCGTCTGTCCAGGTCATCGTGCCGAGTCCTTCGCGGTTGTCAGCCCGCCAGTCACCGTTGTAAATGTCACCGTTTGCCCAGGCCATGATGCCGGCGCCGTCCATGCTGTCGGAGCGCCATCTGCCGTCATAGGTGTCACCAGCGGCACGGGTCATGATGCCGTGACCGGCCATGCGGTCATTCCGCCAATCCCCGACATACACGTCACCATTGGCCCAGGTTTTTGTCCCTCTGCCGTGCTGCCTGCCGTCGATCCATTCCCCGGTGTAGATATCACCGTTTGCCCAGCGATAGGTACCGAAACCGTTCTTTTTGTCGTTCTCCCATTCACCCTCGTATTCGTTCCCGTTGGTCACGATAAATTTCCCGATGCCGGCGATCACACCGTTTTTGAATTCACCTTTATACATGTCGCCATTTGACCAGGTATAGATGCCGTAACCGGTCCTTTTGCCATTGACCCAGTTTCCCTCATAAAGGGCACCGTTTTCCCAGTACATTCTGCCGTGACCGTTCCGCTCACCGTTTACGAATTCGCCTTCATAAGTGCCGCCATACGGCCAGCGCATGACTCCGAGGCCTGTGGGCTGTCCGTTCGTCCATTTTCCTTCGTAGAGGATGCCTTCAGGTTGGATCATGATTCCTTCTCCGTTTTGAATATCACCTTTCCTGACGAAGAATCTGCTGCCCTTTTCATCAGTAAAGAGTACATCGCTTTTTGCCTTTCCGCATTTGGAACAGATCTCCTCACTATTGATAGTATGGCATTCCGGGCAGATCCAGCTGCCTTTCTCATGTCCGCAGTGCTCACAGGATGGCTCTGTGTTCTCCGCTCCGCAGATCAGGCAGAGCCAATGCTCCCCTTCCTGAGCTGATGCCGTCAGTGTCATAGCGGACAAAAGGAAAATAAGAATGGATAAAATGAATGACTTCTTCATGGCGGTATTTCCTTATGTTTTTCGTTGGTTCTTCATTTGAAGATATTTGTTGATGATATTAAATTATAAGCGATAAAATAGCTTTCAACAAGTTCAAGCTGTTGGACACAAAGATCGCCATCATCTTTATGCACACGCTCTTTATCACGCCGACTTCGCTGCTGCTTTTTATCGGCTATATTCAGGACCTGCCCAAATCGAAGAAGCCGCTTCCATTGACAGTGCGAACACCTTCCAGATCCTCACTCAGGTGCTGATCCCGGTGCTGCTGCCGGGGATCGGGTCCACTGCTATTTTGGGCTTTATCACCAGCTGGAATGAGTACCTTTTCAGCGGGATCCTGGCCTTCAAGAAGTCAGTCACCGCGACGGTCGGCACCTCGTTCTTCATCACATCCTATGCGGTTGAGTGGGGCAACATGGCTGCCGCCATCACCCTTTCCACGATCCCGACCGCTCTCTTTATCTTCATCGCCCAGAAATCCCTGGTCAAAGGAATGACTGCAGGAGCGGTGAAAGGATAAAAAAACGGGACACACGGAAGTCCTCCGTGTGTCCTGCGAAAAGTTTCGGCCTCTTTCACGCCTGCGGTTCTACTTTATTTTCTTTGAATCGCTGCATCATTTCGTTGGTCAGGCTCAGGCTGTCGGGCTGGAGCTCGATGTCCTGCCTTTCGACCCAGGCGGCATATTTCAGTTCATTGTCGTCGCGGTGGATGGTGTCATCCCCGTCGACATCGCAGTAGAAGCCCATCAGGATGTCCGCGGCGATTCCCCATGGCTGTGATTTGTAGTAGCGGATGTTTTTGACCTTCAGGCCCACTTCTTCCATCACCTCCCGCTGTACGGTTTCCTCCATGGTCTCGCCGATTTCGGTGAAACCGGCAACCAGTGCATTATAGGCATGGGCGCGGTTGTATTTGGTGAGCAGCAGTTTGTTCCCGTTGGTCACACCGACGATCACCGCGGGATTGATGCGCGGATAGATCTTATTGCCGCATTTTGGGCAGACCATCGCCCGTTCGGCTGTATCAAAGGCGGTCTTTTCTCCGCACTCTCCGCAGAAGCGGCTGGTCTGGTACCATTTGGCGAGATGCCAGGCGGTGTAGATGATGAAGATGTCGCGGTTGCCTGTTTTCTGTAGTCTGCGCAGGGCGGAGATGTCGTACCATTCGCAGCCGTCCGGCAGGGCTTCGGTTTCCATGGTCAGAAAATAATGGACCCCGCTGAGTGAAAATAAGAATACAGTTTCTCCGGGATGTGTGAAGCTTTCCCAATCCGGGAAGTTCAGCGATTTTGTCGTTTCGTCATAATGCACCAGAAATTTGTCGTTTTGCAGGAAGATGATCTTGTCTCCCGTTTTTGGGCTCAGATGTTCGTAGTGGTTGTCAAATTTTTCCGGGAAAATGTCCTGTATCATAAATTCCGCTCCTTTGCTGCACTAATTATATAACCGTTCCGCAAGCCGCCACCCGGAAACAGGAACGGGAAATTGAAGAAAAAAGGACAAGAAGCACACGGTGCCAGTCCCCATGTGCTTCGTGCTAAAGCAAAGGGACGGAGGCACCTGGTGCAAGGTGTCCCAAATTCCTGATTAAAATAATTCCTGACAAAGGGACACCTTCACCAGGTGCCTCTGTCCCGGGCGTCACAGGTACTGTATTTCAGACTACGGAACGAATATGAATTTCGTCCGGGGACTGAACTGCGGAGCGGGGCTGTCCCCGATTCAACAAGCCTCTGGAAAAATGACAGCATTCATCTGCCACAGCCATTCTTCCGTCCTGAGGATTATTGGCAAGAGGCCAGACTCCCTGCGGGAATCAGGCCCCTTTCGCCCGCCGGAGGTCAGGGCTCCAGGTAGCGCTCCCGGAGCTGGTTTTGTTCGGCGGGGGTGATGTGCAGGGCGGTGCGCAGGTAGTTCTCGAAGGTGCCGTAATGGCTCTCCACCGTGTCATAGACCATGGTGAGGTAGCTCTCGTGGGCGGCGAAAATGTAGCGCATTCCTTCCGTGGCAACCTCCGGGTCGATGCCTTCCATGGCGCTAACGGCTTCCGTGAGTGCATCAATTTCCGGCTTCAGACATACGTTCGTATAGATGTAATCCGCAGCGATATCTTCTCTGCTGATCCCCAGAAGCTCCTGAACGATGACTGAGGCGAATCCGGCCCGGTCTTTTCCCGCAGTACAGTGCCATAGGATCCCTTTGGGATGATCTTCGAGCAGCAGACGGACAAAGCGTTCGTATTGTCCGGCGGAATATGCATTGAGGATCAGGTCTTCGTAGGTTTGGGTCATGTAATGCAGGGCGGTTTTTGCGTCCCTGAGCATTTTTCTCCGGACTTCCGCGAAGGAATCCTTGTCGCGGGTCACACCGGCTCTGCTTTCTTCAAAAATTGGCAGGTATATGTGGGTGACGCCGGGAATAACGGGTTCCGGTTTTTCGGTGCACTCCTGTTCCGTGCGGAAATCTACAGAGGTATCGATCAGCCCGGAAAGTTTTTCCAGATCATTCGGGCTGGCGGGGTAGAGGTGTCCGCTGCGGTATAACTTTCCGCGTACGACCTTTCGTCCGCCGGCTCCGGTCATTCCGCCGAGATCCCGGGTATTGAGTAATTTTTCAAATGAAATTTTCTGGCTGATCATGGTTATCCTCTTTCTTTATTTTTCCGAATATGTGTTTTCCCGGTCTTCCGGCGGACGGACTTCCGTGCTGCCGGTTATCGTGTCGAGCATAGCTGCCTGTTCGTCTGCCATTCTCCAGAAGGGTGCGGACGCGTTTTCAATGGCCTGTGATAATGTTTTTGTACCCGGTATCGGGACGATCCCTTTGCCAATGATCCAGTTCAGGGCGACCTGCGCCGGTTTTCTGCCGTTATTTTCCAGGCCGATATAATTCATGGTGCGCAGCAAGTGATCCAGATAGGGCGAATGGTAGCGCATCATCATTTGCCTTCGGCTGCCGGAAGCCGGGGCATCCGAATCATATTTCCCGGTCAGCATTCCCATTGCCAGCGGCTGCTGGGCGATCACACGGATGTTTTGCGCCCGGCAGAAATCCAGCAGCCCGTTGGTTTCGATGGAACGCTCCAGCAGATTGTAGGGCGTTTCCAGGCAGGCTACGGTATAGCCGAACCGGCTGAGTGCTTCATTGAAGGTATCGGCCTGCTGGAGGTCAAATCCGGAAAGACCAACCTGCTCGATCAGGCCCAGGTCCAGCGCTTCGGCGGCAGATTCAGCCATGCGGGTCACGGTCATCCTGCCGACGGGAGGGCAGAGCTCGTAAATGTTGATTTTGGTCAGCCGCAGGCGCAGGAGAGATTGTTTGAGCGAATCCATGAAATCCGTCCTGCGGATGTGCCAGATCCTGGGAACGTATTTTGTGGCGATCAGCAGGTCTAAAGGGGTTTGTGCGTTGAATTCCCCGAGGATCCGTTCGCTGTCTCCATCACCGAAGGCGGGTGAGGTACTGAAAAAACGGACACCGTCATTGAGGCAGCGCCGGAATGCCGCAAACAGGTCTTCTTTCCGGTATTCCCGTCCGTATTCCCAGAGCAGGCGCTCTCCCCATGCCCAGGTTCCGATGCCCAGCGTTATTTCACCTGGGAACATTTTTCCTGCCGTTTTTCCCGGATCATGCGCCGGGCCTGCAGACACATTTTCGGAAAGCCGAAGATTTGGTCAAGCGGGTTTTGTTTACTGATCTCGTCCCTGTAAATCGTTGGGATCCCGACCCATTCGATAGGCCAGTTCTCCGCGATGCAGACAGCGATCATCTCCACTTCAAAATGATAGCGAGATTCTTTGGAAAGGAGCATGCGCTCCATCAGCTCCCGGTTCAGCATGCGGTACCCGGATTGGTTGTCCGGGATCTTCTGTCCGACTGCTCCGCTGAACAAGGCTCTGCCGATCATGTTGGGGATCCGTCTCCGCAAGGGAATTTGTTTGTAATCCCGGGCTCCGATGATCAGGTGGGCCTGTGTCTCGTGAAATTTGGCAATAAACTTTTTAATGCAGGCCGGGTCGTGCTGACCGTCGGAATCCAGCATGATGACGGCATCATAACCATGTTCGAGAGCCCACGAAAATCCTTCCTTCAGCGACTGGCCTTTTCCGAGATTGAAGCCACGGCTGAGAAGTTCCACACCGGCATCCCGCGCGATCCGGGCAGTTTCGTCTTTGGAACCGTCATCAACGACCAGAATATCGTTGATCTGTTCCCGGACTCCCTGCAGCACTTTCCCCAGATGGGCCGCTTCATTGTATGCCGGCAGTAAGGCTAAGACTTTCTCATTTTGGGTGAGCTCCATTTTTACTGACTCCTGTTTGACTGTGGTATTGCTGAGAATAAAGCAACCGGCCGGCCGGTGTTTCCCTGATGAAATGCTGATCAATGACTGTTTTTCATTGAATGAGTCAAAACAGTCTGTTCTGCTGATGCAAGTCTGAATCAGCAGAACGGGTCACTTTTGACTCAGACTGAAATAATCAGCTCTCTCTTAAATTTAAATATAGTATAATTCATAATTGCGATTCGCGCCCGGCGAATACGAAATTGATTGAACAGAAGGATACATATATGGCTCAGACTACTACCCCCTGCCCGCGCTGCGGCGGACAAATGATTGCGGATGTTCAGCAGATTTTTGATGTCGGTGTTGACCCGATGGACAAAGAGCGGCTCCTGCGCGGAGCGGCAAATATCGCGGTTTGCCCTTCCTGCGGCTATCAGTCCCAAATCGCCATGCCGATCGTTTATCACGATCCGGAAAAAGAACTGCTGCTGACTTATTTCCCTGCTGAGCTGAATATGTCTCTGCCGGAACAGCAGAAGATAATCGGTCCGCTGATCACAAAAGTCGTAAACAGCCTGCCCCCGGAAAAGAAAAAGGGCTATCTCTTCCAGCCCCGCGCGATGCTGACCTTTGACACACTTTTTGAAACGATCCTTGAGGCGGACGGGATCACGAAAGAGATGCTCAATGAGCAAAAGTATAAGGGTGAGCTGCTCCGCCGCCTGCTTCAGACCTCTGATGAATCTCTGACGGAAGTGATCCATCAGGAGGAATCCCACATGGATCAGAGCTTCTTCCTGATGCTGACCAACACCATGGATGCCGCGGTGCAGATGCGGGATAAGAATTCTTTTGAAAAACTGAAGCATCTGCAGGAAGTGCTGTTCCGTGAGACCGAATACGGGCGGGAACTGAAGGTACGGGCAGATTCTACGCAAAAAGCGATCACCGATATCCAGTCACTCGGGGAAAACCTGAACCGTGACAGTCTTCTGGACCTGGTCCTGAATTCACAGGATGACACTTACTTGCAGACGCTTGCCGGGCTGGCCCGTAACGGGATGGATTATGAATTCTTCACAAAGCTTTCCGCGAAAATCAACGCTGCGGAAGGGGAAGAGAAGGAAAAATACACATCCATCCGGACCCGCCTTCTGGAACTGACCCAACAGATCGATAAGGCTTTAGCGGAAGAAAAAGAAATGCGCCGCAAACTGCTCGAGGAGATTCTCAAACAGGAGGATATGGAATCCGCTGTTTATCAGGTGGTGCGCGCGATCGATGAGCCGTTCACGGATGTGGTCAATGAGGAACTGGCTGCCGCGCGGAAATCCGGTGATTTTATGCGCTCGGGCAAGCTGCAGCTGCTGCTGGACATTATTCAGAAGCTTTATACTGCTCCGGAAGAGATCCAGAGACTGGAAAAAATGCTTGCGGCGGAAACGGAAGATGCCCTGAAGGCTCTTATTGATGAAGATCCGGAAATGGCCGGTGAGGAAATGAAAAAACTGGTTGCCGGATTGATCGAAGAGGGAAAGGCGCAGAATTCGCTCACGCCTGAAGTGAGTGAAAAGCTGCAGATGATCCAAAAGGTGATCGGTTAGCAGGAAACGATTTAATTTTCATGCCGGCGGTTCTGTCCCGCGACCCAATTCCGGGCTGCATAAACAGATCCGCCGGTTTTTTATGTTCCGGAGTTAATGCAAGGTGTTCTGTTGACTCATTTCGAATTAATCAGTGCATCCCTGAATCGTTATTGAATTTCCGTGTATAATTCTATCCAGAGGATCCTATGCCCCATAATGAACAAAGAATAAAAATATTCCTGCGCGGGCTGCGTGACGGACTGCCTATCGGGGCGGGGTATTTTGCTGTTGCTTTCGGGCTGGGGATCGCGGCTCAGAAAACCGGCATGACACCGCTTCAGGGGTTCATTATGAGCTTTTTCAACCACGCTTCTGCGGGGGAATATGCAGGTGTGGCGGCGATCCGCAGCGGTGCAGCTTACCTTGAAACAGCTGTCCTGATCCTTATCGCCAATGCCCGTTACCTGTTGATGAGTACGGCTTTGAGCCAGAAGCTCTCACCGGATCTCTCACTCTTCCATCGGATCCTCATCGGATTTGATATCACGGATGAACTTTTCGGGCTCTGCATCGCGTATCCCGGTTTTCTGGAACCATTTTACATGTACGGTGCGTTTCTGACAACCACGCCGCTGTGGGCAGCCGGAACAGCGATCGGCATCACAGCCGGCAATATTCTGCCGGATATTGTCGTCCGCTCGCTGAGCGCGGCAATTTACGGGATGTTCCTCGCTGTGATCATCCCGCCGTGCCGGACGAACCGGAACATCGGCATCGTAGTCCTGGTCAGCTTTGCCCTGAGCTGGCTCCTGTCTGTGATCCCTGCCACCGCTGCTGTGTCCGAGGGATTCCGGATCATCATCCTGACGCTTGTTATCGCATCTCTGGCAGCCATATTTATGCCGCTGAAGGATGAACCGGAGGAGGCGGAATGAACCGGTCGATTTGGGTCTACATCCTGGTTATGTCCGTGGTCAGTTTCATCATCCGTGTTCTTCCGGTGACGCTGATCCGGCGGCAGATCAAGAACCGCTTTATCCGGTCCCTGCTGTTCTACCTGCCGTATGCGACGCTGGCGGTGATGACCTTTCCCGCGATCCTTACGATCTCTGAAAATCCCGTGTGCGGAGCTGCTGCCTTTGGCGTGTCGCTTGTCACAGCCTGGTTCACAAAAAACCTGTTCCTTTCCGCGCTTTTGGGATGTGCCGCTGCTTTTCTGACAGCGCTGCTATTGTAGGCCCTGACACGGAAAAGGTGTTTGAGCTGATTTGAATTTTGATATTGTTATTTTTTTTCTTATTCTTCCCCTGAATTGTAACAATCGATATTATCAAAATTTATAACAGTGGTAAGATACATAATTATTTATAAGCCTTTTGCTGTTTAAACGGGTTAAAACAGCTGCCGAGTGTTTATGGAAACCAGATATATCGCAGCATTGATTGCCTTTTTGGGCGGATCGGTCATATCCCTCATCAATGCTCTTATTACAGCAAAACAGGCTA
>Ga0310695_10014331_pt1 | contig 10728 bp, 6 predicted proteins | sample RumenRJG_04DNA_FD_203882 | JGI IMG/M metagenome (GOLD analysis project Ga0310695, IMG submission 203882) | Bovine rumen microbial communities from Lethbridge, Alberta, Canada - RJG_04 (v2) (version 2) | ecosystem: Host-associated > Mammals > Digestive system > Stomach > Rumen | place: Canada... | reverse complement strand
CTTTTTTCGTGGGGTTGGGGTGTGGGGGCTGGGGCTTTGGCCCCAAGCCCCAATCCCCAATCCCCAATCCCCAATCCCCAATCCCCAATCCCCAATTTGTAATAAATAAAATATTATTACATATAATAAAATTAAAATAGATACAATTAATTATTTTTAATTTTTTAATATAAATGTAAAAATGATATGATATTATATATTCTTTTAAATTGTTTATATTGAAAAAAAAATAATAAAAAAAAATAAATAAAAAATAATTTAATTATTTTAAAATTATAAACTGTAAAAATTATTTATTTAAGAATTAGTGATAAAATCATATAATTCATCTCCTATTTTTTTTAATTTATCTTTATTATTATTTTTAGAACCAATTTGAATATCATTTGATTTACTTGATAAACCTAATTGATATCTTTCATCATTATTATAATTCATAAAATTTGCTAAAGTTTCTAATAAAGAATATTTAATTGAATTATTTGTATAAGGATCAAAATATTTAAATAAAATACTACTTATCATTCTTTTATCTATTAAATATTCACAATCTTTACTTTCATTTTTAATTCTTTTTACTATTTCTTCACTATATTGTTTTATTTCTTTATTTTTATCTTTTAATTTTTTATTTTCAATTTCAATTTGAGCTATTTTTGTTTGTAATTCATCAATATTAATATTCTCATAATTATGATTGTTTTTTTCATTCAATTCTTTTATTTTATTTTCAAGTTCAATTTTTTCTTTTTTTAAAGTCTCATTTTGATTATTTAATTCATTAATTTTTTCTTTTGCTTCACTTGATATTAATTCTTTTTCTTTTGTTGCATTTTCAAAAAAAGTTTCTATTTCTTTATATGAACTTCTTAATTTTTTTAATTCATTTTCTTTAAAAATAATTGCACTATCTTGTTCTTTTACAGTAGATTTTATTTTTTCAATTTCTTCTTTTTTTGATTTTAATAAATTAATTTCTTTTTGTAAAATTTCTATTTTTTTATTTGAATTATCTAATTCACTTTTACTTTGTGTTATTCTATTCATTAATTCAGAATTTTCAACTTTAAATAATTCACATTGTTGATTTAATAAAGTAATTTTATCATTGACATTTGTTTTATCTTTATTTAGAGTTTCTTTTTCATTTAATAAAGTTATTATTTTTGTATTTAATTTTTCTAAATCTAATTTAAGAGAATTATTTTCATTTTTTAATTTATCCATTTCATTAATTTTTATATTTTTTTCTTTTATTTCATTTTGTAATTTTAACATTTTATTTATATTTTCTTTATTTGTATTATCTAACATTGAAATTTGTTTTTTATTTTGTTCAATTGCTTCTGATTGAGATAATGTTGTTTCATTATATAATTGTTTTAAATTTTGATATTCTTGTTTAAATATTTCTGAATTAGAATTTATATTTTTATTTTCAATTTTTAATTTTTCAATTTCTTGATTTAATGAATTTATATTTTTTGATATTTTTTCTTTCTCTTTAATTTCATTTTCTTTTTCATCTTTTAATTTTATTATTTGTTCATTTAAATTATTAATATCTTTTATTAATTCATTTTTTTCATTTTTAATTTTTTCAAAATCTTCAGTTGATGTTAAATTCTTTTCAATTGTTTCTTTTTCAGTTATTAATTTATTTTTTTCCTCTTTTAAAATGTTATTTTCATTTTTTATTTTTTCATTTTCTTCATTTAATTCTTTTATTTTATTATTTAATTCATTTATAATTTTTTCTTTTTCTGAAATTAAATCTTCTTTTTCTTTTTCAAAATTAGTTTTATTATTTTCAATTTCAATTTTTTCTTTTTTTATTATTTCTTTTTCTTTATTTAATTTATCAATATTTTCTTCTAAATCTAATTGTTTTGATTTATATGTCTTGATTTCATTTTCTAAAGATTCTTTATCATTAATTAATTTTGTATTTTTTTCTTTTAGATTATTACTTTCATTTTTAATGTTTTCATTTTCATCTTTTATGTCTTCAATATCTTGTTTAATTTTATCATTTTCATTTTTTACTTTTTCATTTTCTTCTTTTAATAAAAGATTTTCATTTATTAATTTTATTTTTTCATCTTCTTCTTTATTATTTTCATCTTTTTTTTCTTCATTATTTTCTTCTTTTTTTTCTTCATTATTTTCTTCTTTTTTTTCTACATTATTTTCATCTTTTTTTTCTTCATTATTTTCCTCTTTTTTTTCATTATTTTCATTTTTATTTTTTTCATTTCTTTTTTGAATTAAACTAGAATTTTCTAATTTTAATTTTGATAATTCATTTTTTAAATTTTCTTTATCTGTTTTTAATCTTTTAAATTTTTTAATAATTTTATCTCCAGATTTTTTAATATCTTGTAAATTTTTATTTAATTCTTCTTTTTCTTCTTTTATTTTTTTATTATCAAAAATTAAACTATTATTTAATAATTTTAATTCTTTAATTTCTTTTTTTAAATTATCAATCTCATTATTAGAATTATCACCCATATCACCTATTAAATAAATAAATAAAATTATACATTTTAATTTATTTAACAATTTTTTTAAAATAAAACAATAAAAAAATATTTTTTTTATTATTCAAAAAAATATATTTATAATTATAAATAATAAAAAAATGAAAAATAATTTAAATTTATTTTTTGATGTTTTAAATGTTTTAATCTCACCAAAAACTGATATGAATTCATCAAAAATTATAACTCGAGTTCAAAGTGGGAAAACTTTATATAAAAACAAATCATTATCAAGTATTATAAATAATTCTATAAAAAATTATTCTTCTCAAACTCCTTCTTCAAAATTTATCATTGAGTCAGAACAATTATGTCAAGAAAAATATCAACTAATGAATTTAGTTAAAAAATTAAAAAATAAATTATTCTTATTAAAAATACAAAATAAAGAACTTGGAAAACAAATTCAAGAAAAAGATGATAAAATTAATAATATATTAATATCTAATAAAAATAATTATAATAAAGAAAATTCTATATTAATGATAAAAATAAATCAACAAATTGAAGAATTAAAAGAAAAAATTAGTTTATTAGAAGATAAAAATGTTTTATTGAAAAAAAATAATAAATTAACAAAATCAAATGAATATGAAATTGAAAATTTTTTTTTTAATGAACATATAAAACAAATAAATAATTTAATTGGTTATTCTAATAATATTAAAACTTTAAATTCAGAAAAAATTGATGAATATCATATTTTAGAACAAAAATTAAAAGAACAAAAAATTATAATAAATGAATTAAATGAGAAAATAAATACATTAAATAAAGAAGAGGATTTAATAAATAAAGAAATAGATGATTTAAATTTAATATTAGACAAAGAAAAAAATAAAATAAATTCAAACAATGGAATTGTATTATCTTTAAAAAAATTAAATGATACATTAACAAAAGAAAATGATTTAGAAAGTTTTTCTATTCAAAATTCTAGAAATACATCTTTTAAAGAACAAATTTCAGTAATTAAAAAGTCAATTTTTGTATATAAAAATAAGTTCATTTATCAAAATAAAATAATAAATGAATTAAAAAAAGAAAATGATAATTTATTAAATTCTAATCCAAATAAAATAAAAAAATTAAATCAAAAAGAATATACTGAAATAAATCAATATGATAATCAAATTAATTTAAAATATGATGAAGAAAAAGAAATAAAAGATTTAAAAATAGATTTAAAAAAATCAAAAATAATTGAAAAAGAATTAAAAAATAAAATCAAATTGTATAAAAATAAATTCAAAGAATTAATTGATAGTCAATCAGAAAGAATTTTACAAGATATTGAATTTGGAATTGATAATGATAATCCTTTTTATTCTAATGATGAAAATAATGAAATAATTAAATCAAGAAGAATTAATAATATTCAATTTAATCAATTTACTTATATATTATTAAAAAATTTTGAATCTAAAAATATTAATTTAAATAATTCACTTTTAATTGAAGATTTATATGATTCTAGCAATTCTAATTCTAAAAATAATAAAATTGATATTACTGATGAATCTTTTAATCATACAATTAATCATTTTACAAAAAAAATTTCTGAATTATTAAATTGTAAAAATGAAAACAGTATTATAAAATTGAAAATTTATTTAGGTGCTTTATTATATAATAATAAAGGTAATATTAGTAAATTTTATGAATATTTAAATGTTTTATTTTCATATAACCAAAATTATAATTTTGAAAAAGAAGAAAATTTAAAAAAAGAAATAGTAAATAAATATTTAAAAAGTTATGAAAAATTAATTAATATTTTAATAGAAGAAAAGGGAAATAATGAATATATTTCACTTTTAGATATGAAAAACTTAATTGATAATAATGCTAAAGATTTAGAAGATAAATATATTGAATATTTTTTTTATATAATGAAAAAATTTGATGATCCTTTATCTGAATTAGAAGATTTGAAAATATCAAATTTAATTAATTTAATCAAAATAAATGATATTAATAATAAAGAGAATAATATTAATAATAATAATACAAATAATATAATAAATGAAAATGATAAAAAAGAAGATGAAAAAAATGATAATGAAAATGAATCAGATAAAAATGAAGATGCTGAATCAATGACAGAAATTACAAATGAAGAATATATTAAAAATATAAATTTTGCTTTATCAAAAATAAATGAGGCTTTAAAAAAAAATAATTATAAAAATATAAGTGAATATTTAAAAGATAATATTCACAATATAGTTATTAATGAAAAAAATATAAAAATAATTTCAATAGAAGAATTAAATAATCAAATTCAAAAAATAAATGTTTATTTAAATGATATTCAATTATCTTGTTTATGTAGTAAATTTTCACTTCCAGATAATTTAAGAAAAATTAATATTGAAGAATTAGAAAAAGATTTAATATATTATTCAAAAAATAAAACAGGAGAATTTGATGATGATAAAATAAGTATTGAATAATAAAAAAAATAAATAATATTATAAATTGTATAATATATAAATAATATTTTTTTGACAAAAAATAAAATTTATTTTTAATAATGAAAAGTATTTTAAAAAAAATTAAAAATTTAATTTAATAAGTAAATCCATTTTGTAATCTCATTAATTCTAATTTTTTATTATCTAAATCTTGATACAATGACATAATTCTTTCTTTTTCAAGAGTAATATATTGTTCATCATCTCTTAAATTTTGTATTTCATTACTAATTCTTTGTGCTGCAATTTTAATATCATTATCATCTATTTTTATTTTATTTTCTCTTTCATACAATTGCATTTTATAATTATCATTAAATTCTATTAATTGATTTAAATACATATTTTTATCTTGTATTAATTTATATTTTTCATTTACTTTAATCATACTATCAGTTAATTCTTTTTTTTTTTGTTCTAAATTAACTCTTTGAAATTCAATATTTTTAATTGAATCATTTTTAAATTTTTCAAAAAAGATTTTTTCTTCTTCTAATCTTTTTTTATTTTGTTCATATTCTTTTAATTTACTTTGTAAATTATTATTAAAAAGTTGGATTTTCATATTAATATGATTTTCTTCATAATTTAAAGACATTTTATTTTTATCACTTTCTTCTCTTTGTTTAAAATCAATTTGATTAAATACATTTTCTAATTGTTTTAAAGTATATAATTGTTGATCAATTTTTAATCTTTCATTTTTTAATTCTTTTTCTTTTTCAATTTCAAAATGACTTAATTCTTCTTTTTTTTTATTTAAATTTTGTCTATCTAATATTAAATCTTTTTCCATTTCATTTAATTGTTCTTCTAATTTTAATAAAGATTTTTCTTTATTATCAAGTGAATATTTATCATCAATAAAACTTTTTTCTTTTTCTTCATTCATTTTTTCTGCAATATCTTCAATTTTTTTTGTAGATGTTTCAAATTTTTTCATTAAATCATCTAATTTTGACATTTGAAAATTTTCATCTTTTAAATTATCAATTTCTCTTTTATTTTGATTATTTATTTTTTCTATTTCTCTTTTATTTTTTCTTTCAATATCTTCTAATTCATTTCTTTGTTGAATTTCAATTTTATTTTTTTGATTTTCTAATTGAATTCTTATATCATTTTTTATTCTTTCTAATTCTTCTTTTAATAAATTTTCTTTTTGTTTATATATATTTTCATTTGTTATTAAATCATTTTGTAATTGTAATTTTAAATTTTCAATTTCTTTTAATTGTTTATTTTTTAATTCATTTGTTTTTTCTTTTTCATTATCTAATTGAATTTGATAAGTATTTTTAATTTCTTCTAATTGGGATTTTAATAAAGAAATTTGTTGTTCATATATATTTTCAGTTTCATTTAGTTCTTGATTTTGACTTAAAGTATTAATATTATTATTTAATTCATGGTTAATTTGAATTGGCTTTTGAGATTGATTTATATTGAAAATTTTAGAATTATTAATCACTTTAGAATTAGTTTCTATCTCAAATTCATCATTATTTGATATCCCTATTCCATTCATTATTAAAAATTAATATTTTATTTTAAGTATTTTATTTTGAATAATTTAAATGATATTTTTTATAAAACTAATTTATATTTTTTTAATCAAAAAAATATATATTCATTTATTCATTCTATTTATAATTAAAAATATAAATAAACAAGATATAATAAAATTTTAATTGTATTATTATAATCAAATATTTTGTATCATCTTTTTTTATTCAAAAATAATAAAAAATAAAAAAACATATGATAGTACATAAATCAATATTAATTATAAACATTATAATTCAATATAATAATTGTTTTAAAATTTCTAATATTATTTTCAAATAAAAAATACATATTGTTGAAATTTCTAAATTATGAATCATTAAATCTACTATTTGGATATTGATTAATATTTATATTAGTAATATTAGTAATATTATAAAAACTTTTTCTATTTGAAATATTACTTTCACTAAAACTTGGAGTATGATCAAAATAACCTATACTAGAACTACAAACTGATGCTGATGGTGTAAATTTATTAATATATAAATTATTAGGTTGTATATTTATTTTTTTTTTTGTAAAATAATCTTCATAAAAAAGTATTTTTTTTTCTTTTTTTTTTTTAACATTTTCATTATTCTTTTCTAATGAAAAAGCTTTATTTTCTAATGTATTATTTGGTATTATATTGGAATGAATTATTATATTATTATTATAAATATTTGGTACATTTGTATTATGTGTTTTACATGTTTTATTTGTTTTTTTTTCTAAAATACTTTCTTTAGATTTTTTTTCTTTAAAAAATTTATTTAATAATCTATGATTTTTAGAAATATTTTGTAAATCTTTATTTAATTGAGCAACAATTGTTAGTTCTTTATAAGTTAAAAAATCTAAAATATTTTCCCAACATGTTTTATTAGTATGATAATAGTAATTTTTTGTTTTATTTTTAATAGACAATGATTTTGTTAATTCATGAATTGTACTCATATTTCCTTTATTTTCATTAAAATGACTATTTATTATAATTTTTTTATTTTTCATTTGACAAACACAACCCATTTTTTAATTACATGAATAACTATAAAAAATAAAAAAATAAAAAAAGAAAAATTAAAAATAAAAAAACATTTAATTAAAAAAATTATTCAGAAATTATTTTAATTTTTTTTTCTAATTAATAAATTATATATTAATTATGATTTAATAATATATTGACAAAATTCATTAAATGTAATTTCATCACCTTTTTCAGTTAAATTTTGTAAAATATGTTTCATTTGATTTTCAGAAATATTTTCTCCAATTTCATTACAAATTTTTTTAAAAGTTTCAAAAGTAATAGTTTCATTAGAAGGATTATCAATACATAAATTAAAAATTCTTTTCAAATCTTTTTCATTATTTTCTTTATTTTCATTATTAATATTATGATTATTATTTATATTATTATTATTATTTTCATTATTATAAATTTGTAATTTACTATCAACATAACTAGAAAATTTTTCCCAAGAAACAAATTCATTATCAAAAGATAATTCTTCTAAAATTTTAAATAACTCAGGATTATTTTCATCAAATTTCATATATTTCATAGCATTAATAGTATCTTGAATTTTAATAGTTTGTGTATTATTAAAATCAAATAAATCAAAAGCTTGTTTTAATTCAGATAAATCTTGATTTAAATTTTTTTTTTTTTCTTTAGGAACATAATTTTTTTCATTATTAGCAAAAATAAAAACTAAAAAATTTTCATTATCTAAAACATTTAATCCAATTCCAATTTGAGTATATAATATATCAGTAATAAAAGATCTTCCTTTTTTTTTAATATCATTTTTATTTAATAGTAATTTTGCAATTTGAAATTTTGGGTCATCACTTCCAATATCTGCAAGTAAAGAAGGATTTTCAGTTAAATAATAATTTGGTAAAATATTTTTTAATTCATTTCCAGTTTGATATAATTTATAATTTTCTTGATTTAAAGAAAATTTTTTTGCTTCTTGTTCTGCTATTTTTGTTAATTCTGGATTTAAATTTAATTTTGGCATTGGTTTCATTTTTTGTAATATTGGTTTATATTTATCTATTTCTTGGATTAATGGATCTTTTGATTTTATTCTACTTAATCCTTTTTTATATATTTCTATTGTATGGGCTATTGATTGAGGATTTTCTCTAAATTTATTTAAGTCTTCTAAAATTAATAATTCAAATTGAGTTTTTTTCATTTTTTTTTTAAATATTTAAATTTTGATTTTTCATATGTGTAAAATATTTTATTTTTATTATTATATATTTATTTTTTTTTTAATTTTTTTTTAATTATTTTTTATTTTAGTAATTTATTTATTTTATTTTGTTGAATTATTAATTAAGAATAATATGTTTAAATTAAGGAAACCTAGTATGTTAAAGTATTATTGAAATTATTTTATAATAGATTATACACAAATGTAAAGAAATTAAAAAAGACAAAATCATGTGAAAATTTTTTAAATAGTTCAAATACATTAAATCAATTTTTTACTAAAGATGAAATATATGTGACAAAACTTAAATTTTTTGAACCAGGAAAATTTAATATATATAATTCATTTGATGAGAATGAAAACTTGAATCACAAAAAAAATAAAGAAAATACCTCTTTAATTATTAAAGAATTTTCTAAAAAAAAACCTACAAATATTAATATAAAATTTAGATACAAAAATGATGATAATAAAGATGAAATAACAAGAGAAACAATTTTTGAAAATAAATTAAAAGAATTAAATGATAATTTAAACAAATTAAAAAAAGAAATAAAAGAACAAATAACAAAAGTATTATTAATAGAAAATAATATAGAAGATTCAAATTTAGAATATAAAGCAATAGAACAACAATCTAAATTTATTCCTTTTGAAGAAAAATGTAGACAATTAAATATAAATACTTCAATAATTACAAATGAAGAAATTTATCAATTAAAAAATAAAATTAATAAAAATATAAATAAAGCTAAAACATTATTAAAACCAAAAAAAAATGAAATTGATGATTTAAAAAATAAATATAATAAAGAAAAAAAAATTTTAGAAGAAAAAATTTCTCAATTTAAAATTTTTAAAAATCAATATTCTGATAATAAAAAAAAATTAATTTTTAAATATCATAAATTAATAGAAAAAGGTAGAGATCCAGAAGGAAAAGGTTTATCAAATTTAATAGAAAAAATATGGAAATTAAAATCAGAAATTATTTTTAGTTTTTTTCCAAAATTTTTAGATTGTTATTCAATTGATTATTTATTTACTTATGCTAAATTAAAAATTCAAAAAGATAAAGCATTAGATAAATTAAATAATTTTATAAATAAAATATATGAAAATAATAATAATCATCAAAATAAAAATGATAATATTCTTTCTAAAAATATTATAAATGAAATTATTGAAGATTATGAAAATAAATTTAAAGAAATTGAAAATTGGAAAAAAATAACATGTGATAAAATAGAAAAATTTTTAAAATATGATAATAACTTATTTAAAGATATTAGTGAAAATTTAAATATTATTAAAAAATTAAGACATTCTGTTGATAAAATTATGTCATTAATGAATTGTTTAAAAAGGAAAGAAATAGAAAGAATTAAAAATGAATTTATTAATTTTGATTATCAAAGAAGATTTGATGTTGATATTAAAACAGTTTTTGTTGCTTTATTTGGAGATGAAAAGGCAGAAAGTGAATTTGTAAAATATGAAACTGAGATAAAATTTCCTTTAATTAGACAAAAAATATTTAAGTAAATAAAATATTTTTTAATGAAATAATATTATTATATTAATAAATAATATAAATTATTCATAATTTTATAATTGTATAAAAATTTTTTTTGTTTTTTATATATGTAGATTTGAACAAAATCAATAAACTATTAATTAAAAATATTATTAAAAAAAATTTATTAAAAAATATTTTAAAATATAGTTTTTAGAGATTATTATTTTATAATATTGTTAATATGAAAATGAATAAAACTTTTTGATATTATTTCCAAAAATATTTTTAAAATTAAATATTTATTATTATTTATTTATCATTTCATTTATTGATTTTAATAATTTGTTTAAACTTTTATAAAATACTTAAAATTATTAAAAATTTAATAATATTCATTTTTTATGAATAAAAAC
>Ga0310695_10014330_pt1 | contig 10730 bp, 8 predicted proteins | sample RumenRJG_04DNA_FD_203882 | JGI IMG/M metagenome (GOLD analysis project Ga0310695, IMG submission 203882) | Bovine rumen microbial communities from Lethbridge, Alberta, Canada - RJG_04 (v2) (version 2) | ecosystem: Host-associated > Mammals > Digestive system > Stomach > Rumen | place: Canada... | reverse complement strand
CATCGACAACATGATCTCCTTTATGAACGAAAAACGGACCATCGTCCCGCGGGTCGATCCTCCCGCACAGGTCTTCCGCGGCAGTCATGAGATCGAATACCGCCATGTCTATTTCCGGTATCCGGGCATGGACCATGACGTGCTGAAAGATATCAATCTGCACTTCCGGTCCGGGGAATCCGTCGTCCTTGTCGGACTGAACGGGGCCGGAAAGACCACCCTGCTGAAGCTGATGACCCGGCTCTACGATCCCACGCAGGGAGAGATCCTGCTGGACGGCCGGGATATCCGGGATTATGACGTAACACAGTTATATGATATTTTCGGGACCATCTTCCAGGATTTCGGGCGATATGCCGACACTGTTGAAATGAACATCGCCTATGGGCAGATCGACCGGGAACCGGATCCCGAAAGGATCCGGGAAGCCGCCGTCCAGGGGAATTCTGCGCCTTTTATCGAAAAGCTCGCAAAGGGATATCAGACACCCCTGATGCGCATCTTCGAAGCCGACGGAGCGGAGCTTTCCGTCGGACAATGGCAGAAGCTGGCTGTTTCCCGGGCTTTTTACAATGACTCGGACATCCTGATCCTGGATGAGCCCACCGCATCGCTGGATCCGCTGGCCGAGCAGGAGATCTTCTCCCAATTCGACCGGCTGCGGGAGGGCAAGCTGACCTTTTACGTCTCCCACCGCCTTTCCAGCGCCACCACGGCCACCCAAATCGTCGTCCTTGAGAACGGATGTGTTACCGAGACCGGCACCCATGCGGAGCTGATCGCGAAAGACGGGACCTATCACAAACTCTTTACCGTACAGGCAGACCGCTATCAGGTCAATCAGGAGGGATCATGAAAATTACCGTCCTATCAGACAATAACAGCTGCGGAGAACTCCTGAATGAATGGGGGCTGTCCTTCTGGATCGAGACAGGAGGGAAGAAGCTCCTGATGGATACCGGCGCTTCCGATGTGTTCCATCAGAATGCCATACAGCTGGGTATCCGGATCGAAGAGGCTGATGCCGTGATCCTTTCCCACGCCCATCATGACCACGGCGGAGGGCTGCCGGAATTCTTTGAGACGAACCGGACCGCTCCGGCTTACATCCGCGAGGGATCGGGAGAAAACTGCTGGCACCGGAAAGAGGGCGAACTTGGTTATGTCGGGATCCCTCAGGGAGTCCTGGAAAATTATTCGGACCGCATCCGATATGTAAGCGGGGTCACTGAAATAATGCCCGGTGTTCTCATCGTTCCCCATACACCCAGCCTTGATATGCAGGATCCGGACGATCCCTATCTGCTGATTCTGGAAGAAGACGGATTCAGGCCGGACGATTTCAGACATGAACAGAGCCTGGTGATCAAAACGGAAGCGGGAGCGGTCATCTTCAGTTCCTGTTCCCACACCGGGCCCCGAAACATCACCGCAGACGTAAGAAAAGCGATCCCGAACGCCAAGATCCGGGCTTTCATCGGCGGTCTGCACATCTACCAATGGACAGCCGAACAGGTGAAGAACCTTGCGGAAGAGATCGCGGCAGCAGGGATCGAAAAGGTGTACACCGGCCACTGCACCGGTGAGGCTTTTGAATTTCTTAAAGAAAACTTAGGGGAAGCGGCCGAACAGTTTTACGCGGGAATGGTCATCAGATTATAGGGAACAGAAGGCTAAAACTCAGGTTTCTTCCCGATCAGGTCAGTGAACTGTTTTTCGGTAAACTCCGGAAAATACGTCTCCATCTGCCCGCGGATGCGGTAATACGCATCCCGGGGAGAAATGCTGTATGCTTCATCCGCCAGTCCGCCGCCCCAGATCTCTTCAGGCCGTGAATAAACCGAGACATCCCAGCCGTAATCCAGGCCGTATTTGTTCTTCCTGGGGCGGAAGTCACTGATGACGATGAACAGCCGGTCCTGCAGCGCGGTGACTGTCCCTTCGAAATTCTTTTCCCCGCCGGAACCGAACCCCGCCTGCCGCCTGAGCTGCCAACCGGGCAGTTCGCGGACCTCAGTCAGGCAGTCCATGATCTTTTTCTGCCGGAACTGTACTTTGCCTGCATACCAGAGGGACTCGAAGTCATCGCCGCCCCTGCGAAGAGACATGAAAAATGGCAGCCACTCCCGGGAGATCATCCCGGCTTTGCCGCCGAAAAATTTCCCGTAGGCCATTTCCGGACTTCTGGCGGCTTCCTTGCGCCATTCCCACGGATCCCGCTCTCCGATCCCGGTCCACCAATAGGAAGGGTTGGCATATTCTTCCACAGAGAATCCATCGATCCCGCTGCGGAACAGCGGCAGAAATCCCACTTCCCGGATATGATCCGTCAGTTCTTCAAAATTATGGATGCATTCCGGATGGTCATCCGGGATGCCGTACATGATCCATTCGCCCGATTCATTTCCCATTACCGGCTTCTCCCGTTATCTGTGGGCAGGGGAAAAAACCCGCCGCAGCGGTCCCCGCGTCATTTACTGATTTATTCGGATAAATTATAAACGAATTCCATGAAAGAAACGCCCGGGCTTTATGCTCTTCCTTTTCAGCAGCAGGAAGACGATACCGGATGGCACAGAACCCGGCAGAAACCTGATTCAGACAGAATATCCGATAATACCGGGACATTATTTGAACGGAAACTGCTGCAAATCAGGAATCCCGATATGAAAAAAGCTTTTTCGTGAGAGAAATGATCCCTTCACGAAAAAGCTTTTCATCTGCCAAAATAAATATCCGGATACGGCCGGACAGGTCCTATTTGGCGCCCAGGTATGCTTTCTTGACGACAGAATCGTTCAGCAGCTGCTGACCCGTTCCGGAGAATGTGATCTTTCCCACTTCAAGCACATAAGCCTGATCGGCAATGCTCAGCGCCGCCCGGGCATTCTGTTCAACGAGCAGGATCGTCGTTCCGCTCTTATGGATCTCCTGCAGGATCTCAAACACCTGTTCAACGATGATCGGCGCCAGGCCGAGGGAGGGTTCGTCAAGCATCAGAAGCTTCGGCCTGCCCATCAGGGCCCGGCCGATCGCAAGCATCTGCTGCTGCCCGCCGCTCAGGGTGCTGCCGATCTGCTTCCGCCGTTCTTTGAGGATCGGGAACAGGGAGAAGACCCGCTCCATTGCTTCGCTTTCCTTCTTTTGGGACCGGCTCGCGTAATACCCCATCAGCAGGTTTTCCTCGACGGTCATTTCACTGAAGATCCGGCGGCCTTCAGGACACTGGCACACGCCGCGTTCCACGATCTCGTGCATGGGACGGTTCTGGATCTCCTCACCATCGAAAATGATCCTGCCCCCGGCTGCTTTCAGCCATCCGGAGATGGTCATCAGCGTTGTGGATTTTCCGGCACCGTTCGCGCCGATCAAAGCAACGATCTCACCTTCATTCACTTCAAAAGAGATATCGTCAACAGCGACAACTTCTTTATATTTTGTAACAAGGTTCTCAACTTTCAGCAGCGCCATCTTTAAATCCCTTCCCCAGATAAGCTTCAATCACCAGATCATTATTCTGGATCTCTTCCGGACTGCCTTCCGCGATCTTGACCCCGTGGTCCAGCACGACGATCCGGTCGGAGATGCCCATGATCACGCCCATATCATGTTCAACGAGCATAATGGTCAGGCCGGTCTGCTTCAGGTAATTGATCAGGTCCATCATTTTTTCTTTTTCGGTGGGGTTCATACCGCCGGTGGGCTCATCGAGCAGCAGGATGGATGGATCCGTAGCCAGCGCGCGGGCGACCTGAAGCCTCTTTCGGAGCCCCAGCGGGAGATTTCTCGCGATCGTATTCTGATAATCCGCCATACCGACATCAGCCAGCAGTTTGATGCATTTTTCCCGGATCTGCTTATTTTCATCTTTCAGATGCTTCGTATTGAAAATGACGTCGCTGATCCGGCTGGTCAGGCGGCAGTGACAGCCTACGATGGTATTTTCGAGGACGCTCATATTATCGAAGACCCGGACGATCTGAAATGTCCTGGCAATTCCCTTCTTCGCAACGATATGCGGTTCCAGGTTGGTGATATCCTCGCCGTTGAAGATGACTCTTCCACCGGTTGCCTGATGGATCCCGGTCATAACATTGAAAAGCGTGGTTTTACCGGCACCGTTCGGGCCGATGATCGAAAAGACCTCTCCCTGATTTACAGAGAAATTGATATCATCCAAAGCCTTCAGCGCCCCAAAGGATCTGCAGATATGATCGATTTTCAGAAAATCCCGGATCTTCCCATCGGAGGATGTTGTCTTTACATTGGTTTCAGAAGTCAGCGTGTCCATTATTTATCCTCCGCTTTCCCGTCCGCGAGCTCTTTCGACGCGTTTCCGTAGCGGCGGGGGAAGAAGCCCTGCGGCCGGAACACAGCGATGATGATCAGAAGCAGACCGTAGATCAGTACACGGGACTCATCAAATATGGTACCGCGAAGCGGCTCCGGAAGGATCGTCAGCAGGATCGCCCCGAGCACGGCGCCCAGAACATTTCCGCGGCCGCCGACCATGACCATCGAGATGATCGCGACGGATTCCGAGCTCTTGAAAGAGACCGGATTGACATAGGTCATGCTCGATGCGAAAATGACACCTGCCAGGCCTGCGGGAACGGCACCGATGAAACAGGCCAGAAGCTTCATATTCCGGGTATTGATGCCCATGGCTTTGGCTGCCGTCTCATCCTCACGGATAGCCATCCAGGCTTTCCCGATGTAGGAATTCTCCAGCCGTTTCATGATCACAACGACGATGCTGATCACTACGACCAGGAGGAAGAAATAGTCCCGGTCGGAATTGAACTTATAAAAGCCCAGATCGATGGGATCGATCTGCATGATACCCAGCGCCCCGTTGGTGAAGCCGATGTTGTTGATCAGGATCCTGACGATCTCTCCCATGCCGATCGTGACCACCGCGAAGTAGTCACCGCGCAGGTCTTTGATCGGAAGAGAGACCAGATAACCGAGGACACCGGTGATGAGGCCTGCCAGGGGGAATACGACCCAGAAGGACCAGTGCTTTCCGTGCTGAGGGGAAGCGAGCAGCCCCCAGAGATAAGCGCCGATCGCATAATATCCCGCGAATCCCATATGCAGCAGCCCCGTATAACCGAGGACGACATTCAGCCCGAGCGAAAGCAGGACATAGATCATCGCGGTGCAAAGTACCCGGATCCAGTAATTGCTCTTGAGAAAAATTCCGATGAGCACAAAAGCGACCAGCAGAGCCACCAGCAGCTTATCGTAATACTCCGAGCTGCTGAAGAACTGCTGACATTTCTTCTTTATCCCAGAAAATGTATTTGTCTTTTCCATCAGGCACCCTTCTTCTTTCCGAATATACCTTCCGGTTTCAGAACCAGGAAAATGACCAGGACGACGTATGCGAAAATATTCCGGTAATCCGCGCCGATGACTCCGTTTGTCAGAATTGAAAGATAACCGGCACCGATGACTTCGATCAGGCCAAGCATAAGGCCTCCGATGACCGCGCCCCAGATGTTTCCGATCCCGCCCAGCACCGCGGCGATCCAGCCTTTATTCGTGATGATCGATCCCATCTGATAATAGACCTGTCCATAGGTCATACCGTAAAGGACACCGCTGATGCCGGCGATGCCCGGCCCGATGATAAATACAAAAACGATAACTTTATTGATATTCACACCCATCAGCCCGGCAGCGCAGCGATCCAGCGCAACGGCGCGGATGCACCGTCCGAGATAGGTTTTATTGATCAGGTAATTGACAAACATCAAAAGGACGATCGTGGTCCCGATGATGGTAAATTGCATGTTCGTGATGCGGGCAGCTCCGACCTTGAAGATATGGGATTCGATCAATGTCGGGAACCCTTTCTGGTTGTGCCCCCAGATCAGCATTGCCGCGTTCTGCAGAAACTGAGAAACGCCCATTGCGGCGATCATGCCGATCTCAGGCGCGGAGTCCTTGAGGCGGATCGGGCGGTAAGCCACCCTTTCCATAATTACACCCACGACTGCCGCGATCGCGTAGCCTCCGATAAAACATATAATGACCGCGAAGACCCGTTCACCGGTGGTCAGATCCGGCCTGAGGGTATTGAGACGGCCGTGAGTATAGTTCAATGCTTTCAGTAATGTAAGAGCAAACATCGGCCCAAGCATAAAAAGCTCGCCATGGGCGAAGTTGGTGATCCGTAAAACGCCGAAGATCAGACTGAATCCAAGCCCGATCAAGGCATATAAACAACCTATTGTGAGGCCGTTAATTATCTGCTGGCTTAATCCGCTCATATCTTATTCCGTTCTGATTTTCCATTCTTATAATGATGGGAGTATCCCGTCAGTCCGTCAGAAAATACGATGAACACCACATGGCGGTATCCGGTATAAACTGAAATCTTGTGATTCCGCTGGCTTGCAGCTTTTTCAAACGTCCGTTTTTCTGATGAGCATCGTCAGAATCATAAAATTCAACAGTGATCCGCCATAATTTCAGACGGATCACTGTTGATCATCATTTTTTACTTATTCTGAAGCAGGTCGATCCATCTCTGATATTCAGCAGGATCCATGGTCTTGTGCGGGGGAACATCTTCCCAGGTGTAGACGGTATGGTACTGCAGATCATCTTCCAGGCGATAGATGAACATGACCGGATGTTCAAGGCGGCCTCTCTCATCGAACTGATCACCCTGCGGGTAAACCACGCTCGGGACATCAGCTTCATGGATGTGGGCAACGATGTCTTCACGTTTGAAGCTGTTGGCTTTTTCGATAACGTCCTTGATCATGTAGACCTTATCATAGTAGTAGGCGCTCCAGGATTCCGGCATCTTGCCGTCGTATTTCGCGGCGAATTTCGCGGCGAATTCCTTCATCGTATCGGTGAAGTCCATCGGGGGCGCACCGGTCGGGGAGATGGTGCCGATACCGTCTTTGCCGACAACATCGATATATTCGGAGCTGGTAGCTTCAGCAGCGATGAAGATCTCTTCCATGCCCAGGGAAGCCATCTGCTTGCGCAGCAGACCCTGTTCGGTATAACCGGCGAAATAGATCGCATCCGGATGTTCGCCATCGACCTTGGTCAGGACCGGTGTGAAGTCAACATCTTCCGGGTCAACACCCTGATAGCTGGTGACGGTGATGCCGATCTCTTCAGCACGAACCTTGAACTGGCCGGAAACACCCTGGCCCCAGAGGGACTTGTTGTGGATGATCGCGACGGATTTGATCCCGAGATCGTTCTTCGCGAAGTCAGCGGTAGCGAAGCTGGCGATGAAGTCGTTCGGGGAGTTGGCGATAATATTCTTGTATCCCAGTTCGGTAATGACAGGGCTGGAACCGTGAGTAGCAACCGGCATATTGCATTTCTCGTAAATCGGGAGAGCAGCAATTGTGACGCCGCTGTACGGGTGGCCGAGGACTGCGACAACGCTCGGATCATCGCAGAAGGAGTTCGCGACGTTCACGCCCTGTTTCGGGTCGCCGGCATCATCCATCGTCTTCAGCGCGACTTTCTTGCCCAGAATACCGCCGGCTTCATTGATCTCGTCAACAGCCAGCTGTGCAACGTCCACAAGCAGTTCGCCGTGGATGTAGGTATCAGCGCCTGTCAGCTGAGCGGGAAGGCCAAAATAAATGGTATCATCATCCGCAGCTGCGGCACTGCCGACTGCCATCAGCATAACCAGTATGCCAAGCAAAACGACAAACATACGATTCTTTTTCATTCCTTACCTCATTTCAATAAAGGACACTCATTCAACAAAACCGACAACAACTGCATTCTCTCTTTCCGATGTATATTCTCCCCTCCGCTCCTCCTTTGGATCATGATTTTCAAAAGACTACATTTCATACAAATTTGTCTGAATCAGCACAGTCATTATAAAACTGAATCTGTACACCCAAAATCATGTTTCCGGCTGAGGAAAATATGATAAAAAGTGAATAATTATCATGGGTAGAGCTTGCCGAATGTAATACGGCCTGACTGAATATAATCATTATTTTTCTGACATAAAACACAACGGATTAATCAGGCTTCCATTCATTTGGTATATTAGGTGATATAGGATCCGGTCCGCGAAAGAGGGACGATCTGCCGGTAAGAACGGTTTCCCCGAAAACCCACGGCAGAAAGCCGGACCCCTGTAAAACATACAGATTATTTCCGGATCAGCATTCTGAATCAGCAAAATCAGAAAAAAGGAGTAAAGAAATATGGAATTGCCGGAAGGTCGATCAATTGATTTGACGTGGGATCTGCTCAGAGGGGCTATCGATGTTCATGTCCATGCCGGCCCGCACCTGAAAAGCAGCCCGCGCCGTCTGGACCCGATTGAGGCAGCGGTAGATGCCAGAAAACACGGCATGCGCGCCTATTGTTTAAAAGATGTTTTTGAAATGACGACCGGGACCGCATGGCTGGTCAACAATCATGTTTCGGATTTCACGGTTTACGGCGGTCTGATGCTCAATACCGTCTACGGCGGGATGAATCCGCGTGCTTTCAAGACTGCCATCCATTACGGAGACGGCGCAAAGTTCTTTGAATTCGGAGCGCACAGCACCTATTACCAGGCTTCCAAAGAAGGCCGGATGGTAGACGGAAAATTCAGAACGCTGGCAGAGCTGTATCCGAAATTCAAGAAAGAAGAACTGGACCGTGCCATTCGTATTCCTCTGGAGGAAGACCCGGATCCGGCGCTGGATGAGATGCTTTCCCTGCTGGCCGAAAATCCGCAGATCTACATGGATACCGGACATATTTCTCCTGAAGAAGCCGTCCGTGTCGTTGACCTGCGCAAGAAATACGGCTATAAGAAGATCGTCGTTTCCAGCGCAGTGACCAAAGTGGCTACCATGGAACAGCTGAAATACATGGCCGACCAGGGCGCCTTTATCGAGTTTACTTTCGGCGCGTACGAAGCCGCGCAGATGGTACCGCTGACCCATTATTATGTGGAAAAAGAGTATGCCACGATCGATGAGGGCATGAGCCAGGAAGCAAGCGGCGGTGTGCGTGAAGTCGCGAAGATGATGAAAGAATTAGGCTGCAACCGCTGCATCATGTCCACCGATTTCGGCCGCTACGGCCTTTCGACGCCGGCCGAAGGGCTGCGCCAGTTCATCGCCTGCATGCTCGATCTGGGCATTACTCCGGAAGAGATCACCTATATGGTGAAGACAAATCCGGAAAAGCTGATCGGACTGGAGCCGCTGGACGAACCTCCCGCGGCAGAGAAAGAATACGATCTCAAGTTCTGATCGGATCATCTGAAAATCCATGCTGAAACACGCACATCTCATATTCTCCCGCAAAGAAGTATGAGATGTGCGGTTTATACTGCTGCCGCGGCAGTTTCCGGGATTTTTGAACAGACCCCGGGTAAGATCTCCGCAGGGCAGTGATCATCACCTGTAATTCTGAAAAAACCTTGGAAAGGGAGTTTCCAACCTGCAATGAGAAAGAAACTGACCATTTATCAACCCGGCTGCAGTTACCCGGATCCTCATTTATGGCTCGAGCCCGCGAATCTGCTCAGCATCCGTTTCTCCGTTTTTGAAGGGCTCGTCCGGTATGATGAAAAACTGAATATCGTCCCCCTGCTCGCTGAAAGCTGGGAAGCGTCCGAAGACGCGAAGACCTGGGTCTTCACCCTGCGGAACGATGTTGCCTTCCATGACGGAAGTCCGCTGACCGCCGCGGATGCCGCCGCAAGCATCCGGAACGCTACCCGTGAAGATATCCCCGGAGCGCTCGGAACAAATTCCCTCCTTTACGCATATCTCGGAAACGCTGCCGTTTCCGCACCGGATGACCGCCATGTCAGGATCGAACTGCCCGAACCGATGGCTGACATCGCCGACCTGCTGGTCTATATCATGATCATCCCTGAAAAATATATCGGGAAGGATCCCCAAACCATCCCGGGCACCGGTCCGTACCGTTTCGGAAGCATCGAGGGAAACCGCTATACCTTTACAAGGTTCGACAGCTATTGGGACACGCCCTCCGAGGTGGAAACGCTCGTGTTTACCGAAGAGAAGGATGCGGACAAGCGGCTGGAAGCGCTTCTCCGCGGCGATGCCGACGTGATCACCCGTGTCGAACGCACACAGATCCCGGCTGTCAGCACGGCCTCCGGGATCACCCTTAAACAGAGTGATTCTCCCGTGGCCGTTCCGCTGATGCTCAACTGCTTCAGCGGGCCGTTTACGGATGTCCGGGTCCGCCGGGCGGTCAACTATGGGACAGACACCGATGAGATCATCCGGAAGGTGTATAACGGATGCGCGGCCCCCATCACGGGACCGCTGACGCGGAACCATTTCGGTGTGGATCCGGACGCGAAACCTTATCCGTACGATCCGGAAAAAGCAAAAGCGCTGCTGGCAGAAGCAGGCTATGTCAACGGACTTGACCTGACCATGTTCAGGCCGACCGTCCTTCCGAATGAATCACCGGAAATCGCCGCGCTGCTGAAGGAGCAATGGAGCCGGATCGGGATCCGCCTGAGCGAAGATGTCCGGGAGAATCGGGAACAGTATGCACTGGATGTCCGGAATAAGAAGATCAGGGATTTCTGTATTTTTGATTCAGCTCCCGCAAGCACCTACCGGGTGCTTCATGAAAAGCTTGATTCGAGCTATCACGGTCCCTGGTGGCAGGGTTATTCAAGCAGGGAATTCAATGAGATCATGGCAAAGGGAGTACGGACCGTCGATACGGAAGCC
>Ga0310695_10014329_pt1 | contig 10730 bp, 12 predicted proteins | sample RumenRJG_04DNA_FD_203882 | JGI IMG/M metagenome (GOLD analysis project Ga0310695, IMG submission 203882) | Bovine rumen microbial communities from Lethbridge, Alberta, Canada - RJG_04 (v2) (version 2) | ecosystem: Host-associated > Mammals > Digestive system > Stomach > Rumen | place: Canada... | reverse complement strand
ATGATGCGTAATATATATCGCCAAGGCCCGGTTGTCAAGTTATTTGAAGCGTCAGCGCGTCCGCAGGCCCGTTCCACGGCGTCCGAATGTTTTGGACGTGTGATTCACGCATGGCTAAAAGAACGCGCAGACGGCGGATTTCGGGGCTTGCGCGGCATGGCCGCGTCCGGGGTAGGTACTCCCGGAGGGGGCACACCCCGGCCTATGCCCAAGGCGCGAGATACCGGGAGTTTTTCTAGTCCCCACCATGGCTGATAGACACAAAAACCGGACGTTGGAGTCGGAGGCCGCGCGAAAGCGCGAAAGCCGTGCTACGGGAAACGAGATCGTACGGCAAGGGCCGGCCGATGCTGCGCGGCGTCGGCGGCTGGAGAAAAACCCGGAGAAGTGGCTGCGGTGGTACTTCCCGAATGTCTTCACCCTTCCCTTCTCGGACGGCCACCGCGAGATAATCCGCGCCATCGTATCGAACGACGCCAAGGGCAGGGACATCGTGGTGGCGGCGCCCCGCGGCGAGGGCAAGACGAACATCATGCGGTACATGACGATATACCTCATCGTCACCAAGCGCGCGAAGTTCCCGGCCATGGGAGGATGGCAGAGCCGGTCGGCGTCGGAGGCGTTCTCGACGTGGGTGATCGCGATCACCTCAGAGCGGCTTGTCGCGGACTACCCCGAGTACTTCGCGCCCTTCGCCGTGTCCACCCACGCGAACCGGCTGCCGCGCCTCCGCTGGCAGGGCGAGGACAGGCCGACCGGCGCGGCGATCAGGGCTGACTTGAAGCAGATCGTCTTCCCGAACGGGATCGGCGCGATCGCGGCCGGATCGCTCCAGGGCGACGTCAAGGGCCTGAACATCACGACGGCCGACGGCCTGTCGCTCCGCCCCGACAAGCTGCTCCTCGACGACCCGCAGGACGTCAAGCGCGCGGCGGACCCGAAGTTCGTCGCCGACACGCTGGAGCAGATAGACACCCAGTGGCGGTGCCTCGCCGGGCCGGACAAGCGCATCTCGATGATGGTGGCCTGCACCATCTACGCGCCCGACGACGTGGGCGAGTCCCTGGGCAAGAGGCGCAATACGGTCTTCGTGCGGATCCCGCGCGTGACCTCGTGGCCGGTCGGCTTCGAGAAGGAGTCGTCGGAGACGCGCCAGCTCTGGGACAGGTGGTTCGACCTGTACGACGACGACAAGACGCGGGACATGGCGTTCAGGTTCTACCGGAAGAACCGCGCGGCGATGACGAACGGCTTCACGGTCTCGTGGAAGTACCGCTACGACAAGTCGAAGGGAGACCCGGACGCGCTGTTCAGCGCGATGGTGGACTACTACACCAAGGGGCGCGACGCGTTCTTCTCGGAGTACCAGAACCAGCCGGTCGCCCACGAGACGAAATACTACGAGCTGACGCCGCAGTGCATCCTCAAGCACCAGATCGAGCTGCACGAGAACGAGGTGCCGGAGGACACTGTCTTCGCCTCGCTGTCCACGGACATCAACTACTCCTACGGCCTGACCTACGAGGCGGCCGCGTTCCGGCGCGACGGCACGAACCACGTATTCGCCAAGGGCGTGTGGTGCCAGGATCCGCTTCCGATCTCGGCCAAGAACACGAACATAGAGCAGAGGCAAAGGCTCGTCAAGAAGGCTCTGGAGATCATGGCGGAGTGGGTGGACGTGCAGCCGTGGAAGCTGGACGTCTGGTACATCGACGCCGGCGGCGAGCAGTTCGACACGGTGACCAGCTTCTGCCGGAAGGCGAAGAAGAACGGCAAGCTGGGCCGCGCCATGATAGGCCGCGCCGGAAAGACCTACGACCCGTCGGTGAAGACGTGCGTCGGACGGGTGCGCGGCAGGGTGTACGCCTGCTTCACGCGCGAGAGCGGCAAGTGGTACTGCATGGACGCCGACTACTACAAGGAATTGGCGCAGACCTCGTACATCACGCCCATTGGTGAGCCCGGCAGCTCGACGATATACAGGGGCTCGCACCGTGAATACGCCGACCAGATGTGCCGCGAGGTGCTGGAGGCGAAGGGCGTCATCATGGGGCGCGGCGGGCGCACGATGGTGGTCTACAAGTGGAACACGCTGCCGGGCAAGCACGACCACCTCGACACCCACGCGATGAACTTCGCCGCGGCGGGGTACGAGGGAGTGCTGTCGATGTCGGCGGAGGCGGCGTCCGGTCTGCAGGGCGGCGCAGGCGGCAACGCCCCGAAGAAAAACAGGAGGAGGGTCTATCATGGCTAAGAACAGGCGGAAGGTCTACGAGGACGTGATGCGCGACGAGACTGCCGACGGCATCCCCTGCGCGGAGTGCGGATGCCGCCATTCGTATGTCGTGCGGACGGTGAAGCTGGGCGAGGTAGTGCGACGGACGAGGCGCTGCCGTCACTGCGGCCACGAATACTACACGACCGAGGCGGGATGATGTTCTACTGTATCTTTGACGCAGTAGAATCGACCCGCCAACTGCGTCAATGATGCAGTTGGACATGGGGCGGCGACTGTATCTTTGACGCAGTAGGAGCCACCCGGAAGCGCGGAACGGAGCGGCAAGGCGCCGAAAGTGCTACATATAGCACCAAGCGCCTTTTTTATCGCTTGACAATCGGCTATCATATACGCGCAATGGCAGAAAACCACACAGACGAACCGGCGAAGAAGCCGACCACGGGCGTGTCCGACTCCGATTTCGCGGAAGCGGTCGCGAACCCTTCCTCGTTTTCCGTCGACGGGCTGTCTCAGACGAACCGCCCGATATCCGACCTCATCGCTGCCGACAAGCACTTGCGCAAGCGCGCAATGGTCGGACGCCGCCGCCATCCCCTGGCGGGCATGGTGTCCCACCTGATACCGCCCGGGACCTGCGACCGCTGAAAGGAGCTGACGAACAATGGCGAAGAAACACCAGAGGGCATCGTTCGAGGGGGCGCAGATAAGCGCCCGCTTCGACAACGCCCGGCACACGCCCGACACGGACTCCCTTTTCCGCAACGTGGATTCGCTGGCGATCACCGCCGCGCTTTCGCCCACGGTGCGCCGCACGGTGAGGGACCGGGCGCGGTACGTGGTGTTCAACTGCCCGTACGCATGGGGGATGCTCGACACGCATGCGTCGTACGTCGTGGGGGCGTGGGTGTCCGCTTCCTTCCCGCGCGGGGGCGTGCCGGAGAAGGTGCGCGACAGGCTGGTGCGCGACTTCGACGCGTGGGCGCTCAAGGTGGGGCTGTGGGAGAAGCTGCGCACGATGGTCCGGGCGAAGACCACGGACGGCGAGGCGTTCGCCATGTTCTTCACGGATCCCACAATCGTGGACAGGAAGAACCACGTCACGCTGAACCTCGCCACGATAGAGTGCGACCGCGTGGAGTCGTGGACGGAGGCGATCACCCGCGAGAACGAGACGGACGGCATTCGCTTCGACGCCTACGGGCACCCGACGGAGTACCGCATCCTCAAGTACCACCCGGGAGACTACCGCGTCAGCATCAAGAACCGCCGCGGCGAGTGGATAAAGGCGACGAACGTCATACACTACTTCGACGTGCTGCGGCCCGAGCAGGTGCGCGGCGTGAGCGACTTCGTGTCCGCGCTGGAGATTCCGGCCGACCAGAAGTCGTACCGCTCGTCCGTGACGCAGACCGCGATCAACGCGGCGAACATCAGCGGAGTGCTCGAGACGGACCAGGTGCCGGAGTGCTTCGACGACGAGGACGCGTCCATCGGCAAGTGCGCAATGGAGGTCAAGCCGAACACCGTCTTCCAGATGCAGCGCGGCGCGCTCGTGACCATGCCGGAGGGGTGGAAGATACACCAGCTCCAGGCGCAGCAGCCGACGAGCCTGTACAACGACTTCGTGCGGGCGCTGATCGCGGAAATGGCGCGTTGCCTCTCGATGCCGGTCAACCTCGCCATGTGCGACTCGAGCCAGCACAACTTCGCGTCCGCGAAGATAGACCACACCGTGTACGGCGACAAGATCGACTCCATCCGCTCCACCCTCGCGACGAAGGTGCTCGACCGTATCTTCTCCAAGTGGCTGGAGGAGTACGCGGTGCAGCAGAGGATCGACGGAAAGACGCGGGACGCGCTCCTGGACGTCGAGTGGCTGTTCATGGCGAGGCGCAGCGCGGACGTGATGAAGGACGCGAGCGCCGACAACACGCGGCTCGGGAACGCCTCGCTTTCGTACGAGACCCTTTACGCGAAGGACGGCAAGGACTGGAAGCGGGAGGTGCGCCAGGCGGTGGCCGAGCGCGCGCAGATCCTGTTGTGGTGGCGCGAGGAGTGCGCGAAGAACGGACTGCCCGAGGACACGCCCTGCCCCTTCTTCGCGAAGTCCGCGCCGGTTCCGTCCGCGCCGACCGAAGACCAGCTTCAGCACGACACGCAGAAGAACCTCAACCCGAACAACCGGGCGAAGGGAAATTGACGGACAGTCCAAACGTGAAGGAGAACTGACATGCCACCTGAAAAGATAGCCGAACTCTTGAAGAAGCCGCTCGTCGCGACGGGCGTGGTTTCGCTCGTCGCCGAGAAGGATGCCGAGGGCAAGCCCGTGGGGGGCAACAAGAAGATGACGATAACCGCCTACAACGGCGGGCTGATGAACGTCGCCTGGGGCTACCCCGTCGGCATCGAGCTCGCGGGCCTGAAGTGGCGCGACGACAACGCCGTGCCGATCCTGTGCCAGCACAAGACATACTCGATCGACGCGATATGCGGACAGGCGACGAAGGTGTCGCACGACGGAAAGACCCTCACCATCGACGCGGACTTCATGCCCGTGTCGCAGGACGCGAAGAAGGTGCACGAGCTGGCGAAGGCGGGCTTCAAGTTCCAGGCGAGCGTGGGAGTGTCCGCGAGCGACGTCATCTTCATCGACGCGAAGCAGTCCTACAAGCTCAACGGCGAGGATGTCAAGGGCGAGTGCTACATCGTGCGCGCCGGAACGCTGAACGAAGTTTCCATCGTCCCGCTCGGGGCGGACGGGTCAACCCAGACGGCTATTGCGGCCGCCGCTAACACAAACAAGGAGGGCATCATGCCTGAAGACAAGAACAAGCCGGTGGAGGCCGCAAAGCCGACCGACACCGCAACCGTGGAGGCGGCACAGACCGCAGAGCGCGAGCGCGCCGCTTCCCTCATCGCCGCGTGCAAGGGGCACGAGGACATCATGGCCAAGGCCGTCAAGGAGGGCTGGACCGCCGAGAAGGCGGAGCTGGAGTGCCTCAGGGCGGAGAAGGCCGCAGCAGAGCAGGCGAAGATCGAGGCGTCCCGTCCGGGCGCTCCCGCGATCATCGACCTCAAGGCGAGCGCGCCGAAGGACGCGAAGATCGTGGCCGCTGCCGCGTGCATGGGCGCGGCCATGCTCGACAAGGACGTGGAGGCCGCGTTCAAGGACGTCGATCTCGACGCCGCGCACGACCTGCATGTGACGCGTCTTTCGGACGTGTTCGCCGCGCTCGGGTTCACGTACCGCCTGGGCGACGACGCCTCGATGATGAAGGCGATCAAGGCCGCGTTCTCGAACTCCGACATCCCGAACGTCCTCTCGAACGTCGCGCACAAGTTCGTGCTCAAGGGCTTCGGAGAGGTGGGCGAGAGCTGGCGTGCGATCGCCAAGCCGCGCGCCGTGCCGGACTTCAAGGCCGTCAAGGGTGTCCGTCTCGTTCTGGGCGGTTTCCTGAAGTCGCTCGTCAAGGGCGGCGAACTTCAGCACGTCGACCTCTCGGACGACGCGCGCTCGATCCAGGCCGCGACGAAGGGATCCATCGTCGGCATCAGCCGCCAGGATTTCATCAACGACGACCTCGCGGTCCTCTCGGAACTCCCGGAGCGCTTCGGCCAGATGTCCGGCCGCACGATCAACAAGGACGTGTTCGGCGCGCTTTCGACGACGGCAAGCGACTACGGCGCGAACACCACCGGTGCGCTTGCGCTTGACGCGCTTGCCGCCGCATACGCGCTTGCGCTCGCCATCAAGGACGCGAACGGCGACCCCCTCGGGGCCATTCCCGACCGCATCCTCTGCTCGCCGTCGAACTTCCTCACGGCGAAGGCGATCTACCAGTCCGAGCACATCGTCTCGGGCGCGTCCAGCAAGACGCCCCGCGACAACGTGATGCGCAACATCCTTGCGCCCGTCACGTCTCCGTTCCTCTCCGGGACGAAGTACTGGCTGTTCAACTCGGCGTTCGGCCTCGTCGACGTCGCGTTCCTCAACGGCCGCCAGACGCCCGTGGTGGAGACGGCGGAGGCCAACTTCCACCAGCTCGGAATCGAGATGCGCTGCTACTACGACTACGGCCCGTCGGCCGGCGAGCTCAAGGCGGCGGTGTACTCGACCGGCGCGTAAGGTCGAAACGGGCGCGGTGGCATCCCGTCGCCGCGCCCATCGTGAAACTCTGACAGAAAGGAAAACTGAAAATGGCTATTGCAGCAACTTCCGCCAAGTTCCGCAAGACTGGCGACACGCTCGACTACACTCCCGGCTCCGCCGTCAGCGCCGGAGACATCATCAAGGTCGACGGGCTTCTCTGCATCGCGCAGTGGGACATCCCCGCGAGCACGCCCGGCGTCCTGAAGATTCTCCACCGCGGCGAGGTGGTCGAGGTGACGACCGACGAGGCGATCGGCTCGACGAACGCCGGCGTCGCGATCTACGTGGATTCGTCCGGCCTCGCCACGAAGACCTCGACGAGCAACACGCTCCTCGGGTACACCCGCGCGGCCGTCGGATCGACCGACCTCTCCTTTGAGGTCGTCTGCGCCTAAGCGCGCAAGGGGAACGAGCCGATGCGCAAGCCGAGCGAGTACCTTCCCGCCGCAGTGGCGGGGCTTCGGAGCCGTCTGATGCCGGACTGCTCCGAGACCCTTTGCCACGCGGGGAGGTCCGCCGTGGTGACGCGCGTCGGCTCGCTTTCGCGCGGCGAGGACGCCATGTCGGGGGCGGACGTGAACGAGGAAGTGCACGTCATCGCCCTCGCCATAGACTTCCCGGAGCTGGCCAAGGGGCGGCTCGTTTCGCTGTCCGGGAAGTGGCGCATCGTGACGAGCGCGAGGACGGATCCTGCGGCGGCCACCCTGTCCGTGGGAATGTCCGCAGAGCTGGAGAAGTGCCGCGCGTCCTACAGGCGTCCGGGCACGAAGATCGCGCAGCCCGTGGACGTGCTGGCCGTCGAGGGCGAGGTGATAGAGCCGAACGGCGAGGCGTTCGCGCCCACGCCGTGCCGCGTATGGCATGTGGCCGTCCCCGAGGAGGGATGGTACGAGCCGACGGAGCCGCAGGTGGGCGACCGCCTGGATCTGGACGGCGCGAACCTGCGCGTGGCGTCCGTCGCGAAGAGCGACGGGTTCTTCATCCTCGAAGCAAGGGCCGGGAGGTGACGCGATGCCGGCCGGACTTACGATAGAGGTGGAAGCCGACAAGGCGGCGATCAAGGCGTTCATGGACGCGCTCGCCAGATACGAGACGGCCACGAAGCGCAGCATGAAGGACGCCGTGCGATCCGTGACGATCGACCTCATACGCTCGCTCCGCGCGAGGACGCGCAGGTCTCCGAAGGCTGTGCCTCGCATGGAGATCGCCAAGTCCTACCAGACGCCGAAATGGATACGCGATTCGCACGGCGGCAAGCCGATCCGGAGGATGTCGATAATCAGATGGGGCAAGGGCAAGAACTATCTGACGCAGCGTTATATCTACGGCGGCGAATGCTTTTCGGCACCTAGAAGACGGGTTGTACGGCGAAAAGGCAAGATATACAATTCCTCCACGGTCCTGAAGATCCGCCCATTCTCCGAGGCGCAGATGCGAACCGAGACTCAAAGGGTCTACGGCCAGATACGGAACTGGGGGCTTGCCAAGAAGTCGTGGGGCTGGTTCATGAAGTCACTGTTCAGGAAGTCCATGCAGGACGAGAACCCGAGGGCGAAGATAGACAGCCGCATGGTGGACGCGCAGAAGCGCGAGTCGGACACGGAGTATTCCATCGTCATCGTGAACAGGTTGGATTACATCAGGAAGGCGATGCCGCCTGGGGCGATGTCCATCGCGCTCCGAAAGGCGACGAACCTCATCAACCACAAGATCGAGAGCGGCCTGCGGTCGCGGAGGTTTGAGACATGAGCAGACTGTCGGTCAGCGCGTCGCTGGAGGCGAAGATTCTGGAGACGCTTCGCGCGCTCGTCCCGGAGGTCCGCTCGGTGGGGCTTCTGGAGACGGCGGACGCGGGGATGCAGAAGGACGAAGACCCCACCTCGCTCCAGGTGCGCGTGTACGACTTCCGGCAGCTGAACGAGGCGACCGCCGTGTTCTCGGTGTCGGCGGAGATAAGGCTGAACGTGGAGCAGGCCGAGAGCGCGAACGGCGGGCTGTTCCTCGGGCTGCACGAAAAGGTCGCGCTGTGGCTGGAGCGCGTCATGCTGGGCGACGCGTGCGAGGAGCTGAACACCGACGAGGCGTACATAGACGGGTTCCAGCGCAACGGCGACGACAAGGACTTTGACACCATGACCGGCGAATGGTTCGCCGTATGGGACGTGACCCTCACGGGTCGCATAAAACAGGAAGAAGAACAGGAGACAGACAATGGCTAACCAGACATTCAATTCCGGCATCGACTACTTCGCTGCCGAGACGACGACCTCGGGAGCCCTTAAAGTGACGGACTCCGCAGAGAATCGTTCCATGCAGTCGACGTCCGGCCCAAATACCTTCGGCGATGCCGCAGCGGTTGACGCCTGGGGCGAGACCGCCGCGCCATCCTCAAGCTATGAGGTTGTGGACGAGACTACGCTCGACATCGTGCTCGGCAAGCTCATCGCGGCCGCCGACTCAAACATCAAGATCAACGACACCGCCGTGCCGGTCGTCGTTGGCTCACTCTCCGTCAGCACCCAGACGGGATCGGCGCCGACCGTGACCATCAGCGGTCAGGCCGTCCACGTGGACGCGGTCGAGCTGCGCAATTACAAATTTCCGACAATTGCCCTCTCACCGCGCCACCGTGCGCAGGACTTCCTGGCGCTTTGCACCATCAAGAAACCGGGCGACGGGTCAACCAAGGTCGCGGCAGATCCCGGCATCGACTACGGGCTCTCGTCCGTCAATGGAAATTTCCCGATCGCGTTCACACTCGGCCAGCCCAAGGGCGAGCTCAAGAGCTACGACCTCCACGGCGAGATGGTCACGATCGACTACACGATGAACTGGTATCTGCACGGCGGGACTCCGGACGCGATGATCGAGCCGACGATTGAGTGCGCATCAACTGTCACGATCCCGCTCAGCGGAAACAACACGCAGACGGTGCCCGTCACGATGACTCAGCCAAAGGCCAAGGCCTGCCCCAAGGACGGCTATGTCCAGTACACCTGGCAGGTGTCCTTCCCGCTCATCGGCTTCGAGGTCACGCCCTAACGCGGCAAGCTCCAAGCTCGCAACATGGTCGCTCCACTGGCAAAAGGCGATTTCGAGGATCTTCAGGCGCAGGGTCTCGCCCCTACGCTTGAGGACTTCGACCGCCTCAACCAGCTCGCCATCCGCCTCATGGACGGCGAGGAGACCACCATTGCAAACTTCCCCCGCGTCGGATGGGCCGGTGACGTTCCTTTCCACCAGCCCACCCTCGCGGCCTTCGCCTGGTACTACGGCTACGCGCTCCACGCCGCCGCGAACTCGGAGACGGAGTTCACCTTCTGGGCGTTCGCCCTCGCGCACGCCCGCGAGCCCGGATTCTTCTCCGCGCTCAAGACGCCCGAGCAGATAGAGCCCGCAGTCCGCGCCTGGAGCGAGTCCATCCCGGCCACGCACGACGAGATCGTCCGCGCCTGCCGCTACGCCTCTCGCGGCTTCGACGACGCGGAGCCCGCGAAGAACGGCAACCCGCAGCACCGCGCCAGCAAGTCCGCCGCCGCCGAGAACCTCCGCCGCGTGGAGGAGCAGCTAGTCGCCGCGTGCGCCGCGCTCAAGTGCGCACCGTCCACGCTCATGGGCGAGACGCAGACGCGCCTGGACGCACTCTGCGAGGCCGCCGCGATTGAGCTAGGGCGTCCGATGAAGCGCGACGAAGCGCGGCTCCGCGCCGAGTACGACCTCACACTCCGCGAGATCACGCTGCGCCTAAAGGCCGAGAAGGAGGCTAGCGAAAGACGGCAAGCGCCCATCCAAAAAGGAGAACCACGATAATGGCCATGAAGCACCATGTGATTTCTTCTCCCGACAAAGGGATGTTGTGTGGGCATCTCGCACACATGGGGCTTTTCCTCATGTATCGGCACACATCACATGGCGACGGCTTGTTGTTTTGCTTGTTGTCCTCCATGCTCGTTATTATATCACATCTAAGGAGCTTTTGACAATGGCCAAGACAATAGATATTACTTTAAGGTCTGGTTTTGACAGAACAGGGGTCCGCGAAGCGAGCGCGGCCATTGACTCTTTTAATAGTAAGCTCATGCAGTCTGACAAGTGGCTACTTCAGGTCAATGCAGAACTGTCTGAAGAAATCAAGCGTCGGGCCTCCGTTGTCGCAGTTGATTTGATGGAAAAAGCCGACAAGACGTGCAACCACACTGTATTGTCGGCCAAGCAGATAGAAGCGGCGTGGCGCGATGCGATGACTAAAACCAAGCCGCCAGACGATGCTGGGAACGGTTTTAGCAAGCTGGGTGAAATAGCAAAAGGCGTGGCACGCGGTGTGGGCGGCGCATGGAGGAG
>Ga0310695_10014328_pt1 | contig 10730 bp, 9 predicted proteins | sample RumenRJG_04DNA_FD_203882 | JGI IMG/M metagenome (GOLD analysis project Ga0310695, IMG submission 203882) | Bovine rumen microbial communities from Lethbridge, Alberta, Canada - RJG_04 (v2) (version 2) | ecosystem: Host-associated > Mammals > Digestive system > Stomach > Rumen | place: Canada... | reverse complement strand
TGACCTCGGGCAAAAGCAATTCGCTGGCAGCTTCGATGGAGATTCTTTCTTATCTGCAGCAACAAGGTGTTGCCGGAGAGATACTGCATGGCTCAGCTAGCTATATCAGGGCTAGAATTGTCACACTGCTTCAAGTGTCACAAGCATTAAGCAGGTTGCAAGGTCAACGACTGGGTGTAATCGGCCAGCCGTCAGACTGGCTCATCTCCAGCCAAGCCAACTCAGAGGCTATTGAAGCGAAACTCGGCGTTAAACTTGTCGATGTTGACATTAAAGAAGTACTTGAGTTGTTTAATGACAACAAATTTAAAAACAGCACGTTAAGCATCCACCCTAGCAAAATAGCCACCCCATCAGTCACATCTGCCCTACCCGACGCCAAACGGCTGTATCATGTGTTGCGTCATTTGGTCGACATTCACCAATTGTCTGCGTTCACCATCAGGTGTTTTGACCTGCTAACTGCAGTCCACAACACAGGTTGTTTGGCTCTGGCACAGCTCAATGCCGATGGCATTGTAGCAGGGTGCGAAGGTGATGTGCCTACAGCCCTGTCGATGCTGTTGTCGCAAGCATTGTTTGGAATCACAGGTTTCCAGGCCAATCCTTCAGAGATCAATCCTGAGACAGGAATGATCACACTGGCACATTGCACCATTCCATTTAATATGGTCACTGACTATGAACTTGACACCCACTTTGAGTCGGGCATAGGGGTTGGCATTCGTGGATTTATGCGTGAAGGTCCTGTTACTATCTTCAAGGTGAGTGGTGACCTCGCGCGTCATTTTGTCGCACAAGGAGAACTTGTAGGCAATCTATGCAATCGAGACTTGTGCCGCACACAACTACACATCAACCTAGACAGTGCGAGCAACAAACAACACGCAATTCGCTACTTCCTAACCCACCCCATTGGCAATCACCACGTCGTGATTCCTGGCCATCATGCCCAGCTGCTGGAGCAATTGTTAGCATCCTTGTAGCAGCGATACAAAAAAGTCCCTGATGCCATCTAGGCACAGGGACGCAAGCTGTGAAAAAGGTTAAATGAAAAATTAACGCTGTTACCCTCACCCTCACTGGTGGAGGTATTTCAGCTTTTATTGCTCCTCATCTTCTGGCGTGTGCTCAAGAATAAGGGTCTTGGTCGGTTGGTCGATCAACTCGCTGGGGCCAAAATACTGAATGGGGCCAGGATAGACATAGCAAGTTTCCTTCGACCAGGTGGCACGATTATTGGAGTACTCAAGGAAAGGACGATCCTTCATGTCGACCAATGCCTTGCGGATAACGGGCTTGTCCTCACCATTACGGCGCTCGATATTCATCATCATGGTGATGGGTATGCCACCACAACGCCACTCTGACGATGGCTTGATGAGGTCACGTACCGATGACATGTAGCCTGTCGCGCCACAGTTGATAAGTTGCGCCGCGTTGAATCCCAATGCATAACAGTAGTCAGCATCGAAATTTGATGGTGCTGCGCATCGTCCTTCATATCCAAAGAAGTGATGCATAGCCTTGAACTTGACATAGTCAGGATCATCCTTCTGCTTGCCCTTGTTGATTTGTTTCAGTTTCTTCTTAACCAAAGTGCTAAGCAGTTTCTCAGTCTCGATGAGCGATACCTGTACATTGCCGTGCGGGTCACGGTCCAGCATCAGCTGGCGGCCCAAAGTCTTGGGCAGGCTATCGAGAGTCGACAAGTTCTCGGGATCGAGGTGCTCACGGATAAACACCACTTGAGCATCTGGGTCTAGAGTCGATACCTCAGGCTTGAATTTGGCCATGATTTCATTGAGTTGCTCAATCAGCGCCTTGCACGATGGGATGAACTCAATGAGCCCCTCGGGCACTAAGATGGTTCCGAAGTTTAGCCCACGCTTTGCTCGCTTGACAACAATATTAGTGATGCTTGTAACGATATCGCTTAACTCCAGACAGTACTCTTCGACCTCCTCGCTAATCAGACACAGGTTGGGTTGAGTTTGCAATGCGCACTCAAGGGCGATATGTGATGCCGAGCGCCCCATGAGCTTGATGAAATGCCAATACTTACGTGCCGAGAAGCAGTCTCGCTCCACGTTGCCGATGAGTTCGCTATAGACCTTTGTGGCGGTGTCAAATCCGAACGATGCCTCAATAAACTCATTCTTCAGGTCACCATCGATGGTCTTAGGACACCCAATGACTTGCACCTTGGCTCCATGTGCCTTATAGTACTCAGCCATGATGGCAGCATTGGTGTTACTATCGTCTCCGCCAATGATGACAATGGCTCTCAGATTGAGTTCGCGGATGATTTCGAGTCCTTTTTCGAACTGTTCTTCCTTGTCAAGTTTGGTTCGTCCCGAGCCAATCATGTCAAAGCCGCCGGTGTTGCGATACTCGTCGATGATATCGGCAGTGAGTTCCATATAGTCATGCTTGACCAGTCCATCAGGTCCCATCAAGAAGCCATACAACCTGCTCTCAGGGTGGATGCGCTTGATACCGTCGAAGATGCCACTGATGACATTATGTCCGCCAGGTGCTTGACCACCCGAGAGGATTACACCCACATTGATGGGCTTAGCATCGGCCTTCTTTGCCTTGTCGTCTGGGACAAAGGTGATTTGCGGCATGCCATAAGTCATGGGAAATTGTTGCTGAATCTGTTCCTGGTCGGCGACAGACTCGGTGGGATCACCCATCACCATCTTCACCTCACCACACAGAGCCTGGGGCAACTTGGGTTGATAAGAAGCGCGTAACTTTTGAAGAACACTTTTAGTAGTCATGTTAGTCTCAAAAAAAATTAAATATCCCTATATTTCAAATTAGGCTACAAAATTACAAAAGAAAGCCGAAACAATTGGAACTCTGTCCAATTTTTCAGCCCTCTTTGTATTTTTTAACCGTGACGGCCCCAAAATTGCGAGCATCATTAGTCTTGTGTCACATTAATGTTATGACTTGTGACCAGTGAATGAGTACGCTCCATAAATCGATTGAACTCCGACTTGCTGTCGGCTCGCAGAAGGTCTGGACGGTTCTCAGGAATGACCACATAGTTCTCACCGCGGTAGCTAGGCTTCTGCACAAAAAATAGCTTGTAACGCGCATCATGTACTTTGGGTTTGCCTCCAATCATTGTGACTGATACCTTGACCATAGCGCCTCCACGACTGTCGATACCCGTCTGGTTGCTGATAAAATTGCCCAAGCTATAGACCAGCAGTACATCTTTGTTATACTTGTCGCTGTGCCTGATCTCCATGGGTTCGACAACATGAGGATGCCCTCCAATAATCAGGTCCACGCCTTGGTCTATCAGGAACTGGGCAAGAGACTTCTGGCTGTCGACTGGCTTTAATTCGTACTCTATGCCCCAATGCAAATTGACACACAGCACTTGCGCTCCCTTTTCACGCGCCAGCTGAATGTCACGTGCCATGAGCTCTCGATCCAAGAAGTCTACCACCACATCGCCTTGAATGTTGATGCCATTAGTACCATAAGTGTAATCAAGCATCGCAAATTTCACGCCTTTTATGGTAGTGATAAAAGGCATCTGCTTCGCTCTAACAGTCTGATTGACATAAGTTCCGATGTGAGGAATGCCTAGAGAATCAAGCACACTGATGGTCCGACACAATCCTCGATCGCGACGGTCAAGGCAGTGATTGTTGGCTGTGAGCAACAAGTCGAATCCTGATGTGAACAACTGTTTGGCATAGCTGTCGGGCGCACTGAATGTTGGATAGCCCGTATAAGGCGCTCCACCCAGAGGACATTCAAGATTGACCACAGCATAGTCGGCCCAACGAATGTCTTCCTCGACATAGCGGAAACATGGCGTGTAATCGTAGCTTCCATCACCCTGATGCGCAGCTGTGAGTTGTGGCTGATGCTGCATAGCATCGCCAAAAAACACAAGATTGACCGAACTGCCACCCTGCAACATCGACACCAGTGACAGCAATAACACACTGAGTAAATGCATATAGCCGAAAAATTGTTTTAACGGTCCAGACTCACCATGAATAAAGGCATGTCCAGACCGTCGAAATGATTAATTGAGTCTTACTGATAGATTTGCTTGGTTGCAGCAAGCAAGGTGTTGTGCATGAGCGAGACGATAGTCATCGGCCCGACACCACCAGGAACTGGTGTGATAAACGAGCACTTGTCAGCGACATGATCGAAGTCGACATCGCCACACAGTCGCCATCCCGACTTGCGGGTCTCGTCGGCAACACGGGTCGTGCCCACATCAATCACCACAGCGCCTTCTTTCACCATGTCGGCGGTCACAAAACCAGGTTTGCCCATCGCTGCGATCAAGATATCGGCCTGTCGGGTTAGGCTTGCGATATCGGGCGTTGAACTATGGCACACCGTGACCGTACAATTGCCAGGATTAGCCTTCTGCATGAGCAGACTAGCCACAGGTTTGCCGACGATATTGCTACGACCGATGACAACACAATGTTTGCCTCGTGTTTCAATACCATAACGCTCAAGCAACATCAAGATTCCTGCTGGAGTTGCCGAACGAAAACATGGCAAACCGATGGATAGACGTCCCACATTGATAGGATGAAATCCATCAACATCTTTACGATAATCAATCGCCTCGATTACACGTTGCTCGTTGATGTGTCGCGGCAGTGGCAGTTGTACGATGAATCCATCCACATCATCGTCATGATTCAGCCGTTCGATGGTCTCAAGCAGTGTTTGTTCAGTGACATCTTCCTCAAAACGGATGAGTGATGACTTGAAGCCACATTGCTCGCATGCTTTGACCTTTGAACTCATGTAGCTCTCACTGCCTCCATCATGGCCCACCAGCACGCCAGCCAGGTGAGGCCGTTTGCCTCCATCAGCTACAATCTTATCTACCTCGGCAGCAATCTCTTGCTTGATTTGCGCCGATACCTGTTTGCCATCTATAATCTGCATTCTTTGTCTGAATTAAGATAGTGAATAAAACAACGATAACTAACGGCGACGTTGGCCGCGCATCATCTTCAGAGGATTCTTAGCAGTGCTGACCATGTGCATCATCTTGCGTGTCTGTTCAAATTGTTTGAGCAGTCGGTTGACATCTTGAATGCTAGTTCCGCTGCCGCGAGCAATGCGCTGCCGGCGACTGCCATTCATGATCTCGGGATGCGAGCGCTCATAGGGGGTCATCGAATAGATGATGGCCTCGATGCCCTTGAATGCATCATCACTGATGTCAAGGTCTTTGATGGCTTTGCCAACACCAGGTATCATTGAAGCCAGGTCTTTGAGATTACCCATCTTCTTGATTTGACCTATCTGGTGCAAGAAATCATTAAAGTCAAACTGATTTTTTGCAATCTTCTTTTGCAGCTTCTTGGCTTCTTCTTCATCATACTGCTGTTGCATGCGGTCGACAAACGACACAATGTCGCCCATGCCTAAAATGCGGTCGGCCATACCTGCAGGACGGAAGGGGTCGATAGCCTCCATCTTCTCTCCCGTTCCCACCCACTTGATGGGTTTGTTGACCACCGAGCGGATTGACAATGCCGCGCCACCGCGCGTGTCACCGTCAAGCTTAGTGAGCACAACGCCATCAAAGTCGAGGCGGTCGTTGAACTCCTTGGCTGTGTTGACTGCATCCTGACCTGTCATCGAGTCAACCACAAAGAGCGTCTCATTGGGGTTGATTGCTTGCTTAATGGCAGTAATTTCTTGCATCATCTGCTCATCGATGGCCAAACGACCAGCCGTGTCGACAATGACGATGTCTCGGCCATTGCGTTTTGCCTCGGCTATTGCGTTCAGCGCAATCTGAACAGGATTCTTGCTCTCCGGCTCAGAGTACACAGGCACCTGAATCTGGTCGCCCAACACTTTAAGTTGCTCGATTGCAGCCGGACGATAGACATCGCAAGCCACAAGCATCGGGTTCTTGCCTTCCTTCTTGAGTTTGTTGGCCAGCTTGCCAGAGAAAGTAGTTTTACCAGAACCTTGCAAGCCAGACATGAGTATGATGCCAGGGTCACCTGTCACATTGAAGGGTGCTTGCTCGCCTCCCATAAGTTGGGTCAGCTCGTCATGCACAATCTTGACCATAAGCTGGCTCGGACTGACCGAATTGATTACGTTCTGGCCCAGAGCCTTAGCCTTAACCGTATCGGTAAACTGCTTAGCAACCTTGAAGTTTACGTCGGCATCGAGTAATGCACGCCGCACCTCCTTAAGTGTCTCAGCGACATTGATTTCGGTAATCTTTCCCTGTCCCTTCAAGACCTTGAAGGACCTTTCAAGTTTCTCAGATAAATTTTCAAACATATACTTTAGAGCAATTTTCAATCGGCCGTAAGAGCCTCAAGAAATTATAATTTCTACAAAAATCGGTGCAAAGTTACAACACAAAAGCCACACTGACAAATGTTGAGGCATAATTGTGCCCACCCCCACTCATCAGACTTTGCCCTTAAGCATCCACCAAGCCAACTTCACCAATGAGAGGTAGCGCTTGTACCGCGATGGTTGCTTGAGTAGGCGATAGGCATACTCAAGGTTGTGGTCAATCCACCACTTGGGTGCTCGAGGCACATTGCCAGTATATACGTCAAAGCTACCTCCGAGTCCTTGGTATATAGCCGTTGGATGCAACTGCTGCATACGTTCCATGAGCAATTCCTGCTTAGGCGATCCCATGGCTACAAACACGACGTCAGGCTTCTTTAAAGCGATATCATTGATGAGCAATTTTTCTTCATTGGTGTCAGCCAGATAGCCATTGCGATATCCAACGATATCGATACCGTCATAATCTTTCTTCAATTTATCAACCGTCTGTTGGATAATGCATTGTTTGCCCCCAACAAGATAGAAAGACTTATTGTCCTTAAACTTCTCAACCAACTTTAGCCACAGGTCACATCCTGCAATCTTCTTGACCTTGTCATAGCCTTTTCGCTTCAGCATCCACACAGCCCCTGCGCCATCGCAATAACCTATGTTACGGTTGATTATTTCACGAGTTTGTTCGGTTGCCTCGACAACCTTTTGCGCACCAATCGCCACAAGCACGCCTTTGTGTTTGTCGATATAGTCAATCAGAGCCGCGTCTGACTCAAAGGGGAATATATTAACTCCCGCTACAGTTACATAGTCCATGAATACGTTTTAAAAAAGTGGCTGCAAATTTACAGATTATTAGTAACCTGTGCAAATCACATCATCTATTTCCCTAAATAATCCAACAAACCCTGTTCGTTTAAATCAAACTGGGCCGATAACCCATATTGAGCCTTAGACAAGGTATGGATTATAGTCCCGTTCATTAGCAACAGTTGTCGTAGGACCGTGTCCGGGAATCAGCATTGTGTCAGACGGGAGCGTGAGAACCTTGTCACGAATGCTAGCAATCAGCACATTATAATCTCCACCCGAAAGATCGGTGCGTCCGATGCTTCCCTCAAAGATTGTATCGCCAGTAAACGCCAATGCACTATCAGGGGCATAGAATATGAGTCCACCTTGTGAGTGCCCCGGTGTCTCAAAAACGTGTATCTTTTCGTCGCCAAGCTCAATCACGTCTCCCTCATGCAATGGACAATCTATCGTCAGCTCATCAAGTTCGATGCGCAGGCGGAAGTGTTGAGCTTGCATCGGAAGCATCTGATAATACAGTTGGTCATGAGGACTGGCTGCCACGGTGATGCCATACCGGTCGGCCATCCACCGTGCTGCAGCGATGTGATCGATATGGCCATGAGTGAGCAACACCTGCTGCATCTTGAGTTGGTTGTCTTCGACAAACTTAACGACGACTTCCCGCTCATGGTCTTGCATCATTCCAGGATCGATGATGATGGCTTGTCGTGTGTTCTCATCCCAGGCAATGAATGTGTTTTCACCGAAAGGGTTGACTGTGAATTTGGTAACTTTCATTTCTTAAAGGGGTAAATATACAATACGTTTGGTTTCGAAAAATGGTTCTTTAAAATATTGAGCGATTTCCTCCACCATGACCTTATTGGCAAAAGGCTTCAATTCATCGTTCAGATCACCTCCCTTGAGACAAACGAGTCCGTTGGGCAGGGCATTGTGCTGTGCTTTAGCAATGAGACGTCTGACCAGTGGCACAATATCGGGCAACGGCATGACGGCACGACTGACCACAAAATCAAAAGCGCCTTTGACCTCACGGATATCACCATGTTGAATGGTAACATTTGCCAATCCTGCTTGCTGCGCAACATCTTCTGCCACACGCAGTTTCTTGCCGATGCGGTCGACCAGATGAAAGTGGGTGTCAGGAAAAAGCACTGCCAACGGAATGGCGGGAAAACCGCCACCTGTGCCCAGGTCCAGCACCTGTGTGCCCGGCACAAACTGCATAAACTTAGCTATAGCCAGGGAGTGCAAAATGTGATTGACCTCAAGATTGTCAATGTCTTTGCGCGAAATGACATTAATCTTGGCATTCCATTGGGGATAGAGCGTGAGCAAGGTGTGCATCTGCTTCTCTTGCTCAGCTGTGAGTTGCGCGAAGTAGCGACTGATGATTTCCATAGACCTAGTCAATGAGGCGGTTGAGTACTGAGCCATCACAAGCCAATGGGGCAAGTTGCTCGTAGCTGAGCGTGATCTGTGGCTCGCCCACAGCATCGACGGCAAGTTGGCTGGGCAAGTAGCTCCAGGTGACTCCCTTTTCGTCAAAGAAGAAATTGCGGGTCACCGACAGGTTGTCGACGTTAAAGTAACCCAAGTCGTTCAACTGATCATCGTTGACAACCTTGTTCTGTTCGAGCAAGCGAGCGCGCAGCAAGTGTGTGACATCAGTCATCGCATCCTCACGGAAGAGCTTGTGCAGGTCAATATATGCCATGGTCTTGAGATCGAAGCTATAGTAGCGATGTGTGACCGATGTGACCTTATCGTTTTTGCGCACCATCTCGGTCTTGCAGAAGGTGACAATATCATCGTTGTTGTAGTGCACAGCAACTGTTGTGATGGTATTGTATTTGTAGACTATCTGAGAACTGTCAACGTCTTCGTTCAGTTCGTCCTCGGGCAGCTGCTCGACAAAGTCATATTGATGCAATGTGTTGCTGACTGTAGCATGCATGGCATCGGCGAGGTCGAGCGAATCGGGTGCGTTGAGGACAAATGCCGCAAACAGCCGCTGCAACTGTTCGGTGCTGGCCTTGTCGCGGAACATCTTGGGATAGGAAATATTGGCATCGGCATAGATGGTGCACCGTTCGCCATTGCTCTTGACAAAACTTGTTGTGTCGGCCAAGCGACAAGAGTCAAGTTGCACCTTGAGCTCTGATGTGTCAGAGCTCCCTCCTGTCCCAGCATTGCATCCTACCATTGTGAGAATCAGCACGATGAATGATGCAACGGCAACGCTGTAGTGTTTGTATCTTCTCATATCGTCACGAAATTTTCCGCTAAATTAGCAAAAATATTTGACATGAGCGTTTTTTTCACTATCTTTGTGGTGAAATTTCTCGCCTTTAACTCAATTCTTGCATGAGGCACCCTGCCAGCAAGGCCACAAAACCAACGAAATGGAAATAGGTAATTATAACGAGTTGCGCGTTAGTCGCACAGTCGACTTCGGTGTCTACCTATCTGACACCGAAGGTCAAGAAGTACTCCTGCCCAAACGCTATGTCACCGACCGTATGCCCGTCGGCGCTAGAGTGAATGTGTTTGTCTATAACGACTCGGAGAACCGCCCAGTGGCGACCACCGAAACACCCACTGCCGTTGTAGGCCAGACAGCACTGATGCGCGTCAAAGCAGTTAATGCCGTTGGGGCTTTTATGGACTGGGGACTGATTGCAAAAGACTTGCTGGTGCCATTTCGCGAGCAACGCGTCGACATGAAGGCAGGACGCAGCTATGTGGTGCACGTCTACCTCGACCCCGATAGCGGCCGCATTGTTGCCAGCGCCAAATTGGATAAATTTCTGTCGCATGAACACCCCAACTACTATCACCGCCAACGGGTTAATGTCTTGGTTGTTCAACGCACTGAACTGGGCTTCAAGGTGATTGTCGATGACAGTCATTGGGGGATGATTTATCACAACGAGATCATGAGCGATGTGAACATTGGCGATCGCTTGACAGGATATGTCAAGCAGGTGCGCGACGACGGCAAGGTCGACGTGACCCTCGCCAAGATAGAGAAAGCTCGGGTCGATGAGTTGTCAACATCGATACTGACCCACCTGCGCCACAACAATGGCACCATGCCACTGACCGACAAGTCTAGTCCTGAGGACATATACAAGACCTTCGGCTGCAGCAAAAAGGACTTCAAAAAAGCCTTGGGCCTGCTCTACAAGCAGCAAGTCATCGAGCTGGCACCCGAGATGACCCGGTTGAAAGCTAAAATGCGTTAAAAAATTGTTTAAAGCAAATAAATGTCGTAAATTTGTCCGATTTAACTAACAAGCAAATGAAAACCGAATTACACAAGATAGCATTGATAACAGGCGCGAACAGTGGTATCGGTCTGGCTTGTGCACGCAAGTTTGCCAGTGACGGATATGGAGTCATTGTGACAGGTCGTAGTGAAGCCAAACTGCAACCTGTTGTCCAAGAGCTTCAAAAAAATGGCTGCAACGTGCTTCCATTGATATTTGATGTCCGCGACCGTCAGGCTGTTGCCGAAGCCATCGAGCGTTTGCCCGAAGCCTGGCGCACGATAGACGTACTCATCAACAACGCAG
>Ga0310695_10014327_pt1 | contig 10730 bp, 10 predicted proteins | sample RumenRJG_04DNA_FD_203882 | JGI IMG/M metagenome (GOLD analysis project Ga0310695, IMG submission 203882) | Bovine rumen microbial communities from Lethbridge, Alberta, Canada - RJG_04 (v2) (version 2) | ecosystem: Host-associated > Mammals > Digestive system > Stomach > Rumen | place: Canada... | reverse complement strand
TATTGCAGTGGCTATTTCCTTTTGAGTGGCTGTGGGGTTCACATGCATGATGCGAAGCACCGCCACTTCTTCTAAAGTGCAATTTTTGCACTTTGGAGGCAGTTCGTCGCTCAACTTTGCACTTTGAACACCAATATTTGCACTTTGGACTTTGGTTTCTTCTGTCGCCTTGTCCCAATCCACGTGCATGATTCTGTTCCTCAGATCGTGCTCTTCACCCAGCAGCATACTACGGAAGAATCGCTCCAGATAGAGCGTGGTCTCTGAGATACCTGCTGTCAAGTCGCTATAGGTTGGCGCAAAAACGAGTCAGATGACGGATAGCCTCATCAATATTCATGTTGGCATAGTTGAACTCACGTTCCTGTCCCATGTCGTATGCCAGCGTGTCGCTAATGGTGTCGGCGCTGGCATAATATACCGTCTTGCCGCCAAGTACCCATTCGTTCTTCGTGATGTTATAATCGCGAATACGTCCTGCCAATTTGTAGATGCCTTCAAACAATCGGCGGTGGATAGAAATCAGCTGTGCCGGTGTGAACGAGAAAGTTTTCTCTTCAATCAGTTCCGTGATGCGCGCAGCCACCTTGTCGGCCTCTTCCGTGCGTTGGCTTTGCCTTCGTCCGTCACGACTCGGCCATTCAAGTGAACTTGATGGCTCTCGCTGTTCCGTCCGTTCACCTTTCACCTCCTTGCGCCCTGCTGCCGACTTGTAGTAAGAATCTATCAGCTCCTTCGCCTCGCCAATACTGATGTCACCCTCTATGTGGCGCTTTGCCGTATCAAGCAGGTACTCAGAAGTCTGAAGCCTGTCAACCTGTTGCAAGCCGATGGCCACCTTCCACGCTTCGCTACGCTCGCGCTGCTGCGGCTCCCCTTGGCGGATGTATTCATCCAAGCCCTGAATGGTGTATTTCTGTTCGTCGCTCATATCATTATAACGTTTTATTCGTTGCTATTATTGTTATATCCTCAAATGCCTGTCCAGCCTTACCGCCTCGCGAACACCGTTTGCGAACTCAAAGCACAATCCATCACGGTCGAAACGAGGATTGTAGCGATGCACGATGCGATGGAACGTCGGCGACAGAATGATGATATTCTGCGTATCATTGTTCAGCGACTGCGTGAAATACTCGATACGGTGCGCCTCCACGATGCACTCACTTCCGTACGCCTCGCCAATGCGTTCGCCCGTCACCTGACAACGGTAATCGTACAACCGTTTCAGGCTTTCACCAATCGAGCGGTCGAGCTGGCGCACGTGCTGCATCCTTAGTGATGTCTTGATACCGGTCTTCTTGTCCTCAAGTGGCTCAAAAATCTCAAACGCCAGTTCGTCCTGCGCCTTTATCTCAGCCTCAACTGCCATTTCCTGAGCAGGCAGACATTCAAGTACGAAAGTGCCAGGAACAGGCGATGCCCACAATACTACCATATCAGACAATTCCTTTGGCAACACGATTTTTCTCCGTTGACCAACTCGTTCACGTTCACCCGTCAGCCACTTGTATGCCTTCGAGAAAATCGCCTGCAAGTGTTTAGCTATTGGTGAGTTCTCCGAGTAGCGCACCTGTAGCAAGTCGGGGTGAGTAGGATATTTGCTGCGGTCGAAATCTATGTTGTTCATCCGCACCTGAAACACCTTTCCCTCCACCATCAGTTGAATGTCGCAACCCTCTCCATGATGCAACTCCCGCCCGAGGGCAGCATACACCAGCGCATGAAACTCCGGAGGAATATGGAATCCCTGACGCAGCAAAGATAGGTCAATGCTCCGTTTTAGCAGGAATACGTTAGGGAGTGTATTTGTATTCATTTGATCAATTCCTTTTATATATAAACGTTATTTTCCATTCCTATTTCAATTGACATTATTATCAACATCTACATAATTGGAGGATAACTGTTAGCACTATTCCAGCCAGAGCGATGTATATAGCTATTTTTGCAAGTTGTCGTGATGCCCTGGCCTCATACAGGCTTGCAGCCGTTTGATGATATAATTGGCCGCTGTAGGCAGATAGTCCCAATTCTGAAATCGTCAAAAGACCAGAATCCGATTCGACAATCAATCCCATCATCTGCATATTGCCAATAGCAGTCTCTATCCAAACTCGATTATTATCGGTGTCTTTGAATAAAGACTTTATTAAAACGAAATCGACAAGTTTTGAGAGTGCCACTTCCATGTCAATCTTCTGAGAACTCATCAAACAAAAGTAATCCAGCACAAGGCAAATGGTTGTATATCTCACTAAGTTGAACTCTGTGAGTGTACTCCCATTCTTGTATTGTCCTGTAAATATCCGTATCATATCTTTTTATCGTTACTATCGTACATTTGAAATAATAGTAGATTATTCTTTATTGTTACTTTCTATATCTTCCTTATATTTCCACAAAAAACCACCAGCAGATTTTTGCTTTCCTTTACAAACCTCGCCTATTCCAGAGATATTCAAGGCTTTTCCTGCGCTGAATGCACATGACCATTCCTGAATGAAGTTCCCATCCATATCATACTGTAGGACTTTTTTTCTGACATATCCTGGATATCTTTTACCAAGTATTCCTGCCTCCTTCAATATTCGATATGCTTTTTTGGCATGATTGCTCAAATCTGCAATACTTTTATAGTATTGCGATAAAGCCCATGCTTCTTCAACAGTTTTAACCCTGCGAAACATGGCATCAGTAGGCTTAGCTTCCCTAAACAGATCATTCTTCTTCAGATAATTCCATAAGGGATGATTCTTTACTCTTATTTGTTCAATCGACCTATAATTGACTGCTTCTTTTAGGGCTTCCTCTTTTGTATATTCTCTTGGTTTTCCAAAGACATCATCCAATTTGCCATTTTTGTGTAATACACGATAGGCCCACTTACACTCACGATATAAATGCATGCGGTTTTTGAAACATCCTTTGTTTATGACAAGAAGTGCTTCATCAAGTGTATGGTGTGTATGTATTGACCGATGTGGGAAAAGTTCGTTTAGTAGCCCCCGATATCGGCTCAAAATGGCTTCATATGCTCCTGTGTATTTCTCCATGAATAATTTCAAATCATAGCCACATTCCTTTGCCTTCTCCCTTATTACCTTTTTGTTCCACTTTACAGGATAATAAATGCCAACAGCGCTTTCACGTTCTCCTGTCTTTGCTCTATTCAGTATATGCCATCCTATATTCTTATAGTAATGAACCCAGTACCTTTCTCTACTCCCGCTCTCTTCTACAGGTACTCCACTTTCCAATTGCTTCGGTTGTGGAATTTCACATTTGCATTCTTCTGCGAATCCATAAACAGAAGAATCATTACTATTACGGTGTTGCCAGTCTCTTTTTACCATGCTATTCGTCAAACCTACATATACAGCTTTCTGATCGACAAATTCATAAGCATAGATGTATTTGGAATTTTTGTTATAATCAGCAGTTTTGGGCGGTAACTTCTTTAACCACGTATAGTTTTCTAACCATCCGTTACTTCTTGCTTTGTTATAGGCTCCTGGTGCTTTTATGCTAAAATCAAAAACGTATTCGTACTTGCGAGCCTCCTTCTCACACGTTTCCTTGTTCCACTTCTTTGCATTTCCAGAACAATGAGGACATCCTTGGCCCTTTAAGTGATTCGAAGGCGTCTGCCAAAAATCACCATGAGTAGGGCAAATAATACAAATTTTAGAGTTTGTGTTAATATAATCGACCTTGTGATATTCATATAAGCCTCCATGAACCTTGTTGGCTTCTTCAATAAAGATTTCTACAGGTTTACGTTGGAGCCGACTCCTTCTATCATCATAACATTTGGGGCAGCCTTGTTTGCCTGAAAAGATATTGTCTGGCCGCATTGAAAACTCACCATGTTCAACTCCGTCACTATCTTTTTCGTGACATATTAGCGTAATAGGAACCTTCATGGCTCTATACACGACCTTGTCATAACCATATCGTTCTCCAAATATAGAGCGAAGTCTTTCGATTATTTCTGTTTGAGTGTAATTCTGTCTTTTTTTCTTTGGCGTAACTTTAATAGAGTATGTTAGCCAAGTATAGTCCTTTAGCCATTTGTGTCTTAATGCTGCGTTATAGGCAGATTCACATTCTGTTCGAAACGCCTTCATTTCTGTGTATTTCTGAGCTACCTCAAAACACTTTTCTCTTGTCCAATGCCTCAAATTGGATGCATTGGCTTCTGCTGCGCATTTAGAACATCCTCTTCCGTTAATATGGTAAGAAGGGCGTTGCCAGAACTCCCCATGCAGTTGGCAAATAATACAAACATTTGTTTGGGCATCCACATACTCCACCTTGGAATAATCATACTTATCCCCATGCACCTCTCGGGCTCTCTTGATGAATTCTTCGGTGGTCAGCTTTGCCATAATCTGATTTTTGTTATGTGCTAATCCGTTACTTTGGACGTTTCCCGATAAGCGTAATTCTCTCTTGCAGCAGACAATTCTTCTTCGCTCAATGGAGCATTGGAATATCTGAAGATGTAGCCATTATACTGAGGCTTGCCTGCAGATAAACATCTCCTGACACCTTCGGCTTGTAAGCCATAGGCCGCTGTGCATTCTGTTATTTTCAGAAATACATTGAGATAATTTCCGTCAAGGTCGAATACATATATGGGACGCTTTGCCTCTTTCGTCAATGGTGCTCCTTCGATTTTCTGAATTGGCTGTTCAGTTGTCGCATAGATAAAAATATAACCATTGAGATTATACGTTATCTTGTCTTGGCGAAGCATGGTCTTAATGGGACTATCGCCGGCAAAACCCAACTCGGTGACAATATCAGGAATGCTCTCATACCTTTTCAAGAAATCTCCTTCCTTGGAATAGCAATCTATGAGACGCTTTCCATAAGTGAAGTCACGATCTATCTTTGTTTGTGGTTCTTCTTCGTGAACCCGGAAACCATACTCGCCTAACCAGTTTTTGTCTAGTGTGGCATTTGCAATCTTCTTCTGTGTTAAAGACGACGCTAATCCTGCGCATTCTTCCAACGTCTTGGTGAAAAGAAATTCGCCAGTCGTTCTGGAATATACGTCAATGGCGCGTTTTCCATAATAAATATCTGGTTCTAATTTCACTATTGACTCTTCGTGCAGCCTAATCCCATAATCGGTGGTCCACAATGTTTCCTCTAAATCCTTTACGGTATTATATGACACATAGATGCCCTTCTCAGCACATTGCCTTATGGTCTTGGTAAACAGAAACTCACCTGTTAAGCGAGAATACACGTCAAGTTCCAACATGTTTTGCTCTATATAAGGCTCAAGAGCTACACCTCTTTTGTGGAGGTTAAAATGTATGTCCTCAACAGATTTTTCAACAGGTTTTCCTTCTTCATTGAAGTATATCTTGCGAAGCACGAAATTGGTAGCATCACAGTCCTTAATGGCTTCGTGATAGTCACCTCCTGTAAATCCGAAGTGCTCCGATATGGTGCCTAACTTCTTGTTTTCAGTTGGCAAGGCTAGTTTTCTAACCATCGCCAGAACATCGCACACAGGATTAGTCGGCAGAGGTACGTTAACCATTTCGCAGGTTGATTTCAAGAACCGCATATCAAAGGGTGCATTGTATGCGAAAAGAGGGAATGTACCAATAAACTCAACGAAAGTATTGATGGCATCAGCTTTTGATACGCCTGTTTGCTTCAATTTTTCTATGTCTATACCATTGACACGAAGAGCTGCTGGCTCTATTACACAATGTGGGGATGGCTTTATGTAGATACTTCGTGTATCTATGGTTTCTCCTGTCCGAGTGCTGTATTTTACTGCTCCTATTTGAAGAATTTCATGGCCTTGTTGGGGTGACAAGCCTGAGGTTTCCGTATCGAAAACAACGTAGCTTTCATATTTCGACAAACCAGGAATATAGGACTTAATGGATGATTTTATGTCTATGGGGGATGAAGAGATAATTTTTATCTCAAATCCAGAGGCTGAAACATCTCGATGAGAACCTTCTGCTTCTGGGGCCTCCTTGCTTAATAATTTGGCCAATTCTTGGTCAGAGATATCGGCATCTACCAACACATTATAATTGTTGTCAAGAATTCCTTTTCGCTGTAGCTGCGATATCAAATTTCCTGATTGTTTATAGCCAATTTGGAAATACCTTTGAATGTCTGAACCCTTACATACCCCTTTTTGGATGACAAAACGAGCCACATTCTCTAAAGTTGGAGTCTTGTCAATGCAAACGTCCGGGTTTACTGACTCTTCAATCACGCTTGAACTCTGGTCGGCCTCTTCATTAGGCTCACCACCAAACAAACCTTTTATGAAATCAATAATCGACATAGAACTATCCGTTTTAGTTTTACTTCAAGTTTTTAATATAGGAATCCAATCATTCCGATGAGAGAGTTTGGTTTACAAAATAGTTTCACATACATACTTCTCTATATCCACCTCAGGCAGGATGCTGCCATTTGACCTTACTTCGCTGATGAACGCCTTCACCTCGTCGGTGGTCATCAGATGCTTACGCCATGCGTACCAGAGGAAATCCATCGTAGTGAGATACGTGATCTGCTTCTCTTGACAATAAGCACGGATGTCGCGAAGGTTGCTGCTACCTATCACATTGTGCGTAAACAGACAATAGGCCATGCAGGCACTCTCGCCCTTACCGAACCGGCTTCTGAGCATGGCGTATTCGCGCAGCATTTCACCACGAGGCGCAAAGGGGTGGAGCGTGATGTTTTTCAGCAGCATAATCTGATTGTCTATCTGCGTCCTGATGTCCGACAGCAATTCCTCGTGCACGGCTTCCAGCAGTACGTATTCGTAGTCAGGAAAAATGCTGGGCAACTGACTGAGCCGTCCTCCTTTGGCGAAGTGTATCACCACATCTGCATCCAAGACAATCTGTATCTTTGCTCCTTTGACCATCCTTATTTCAGCAGGTTTAACAGTTCAACATAGTGGCCCTCGGAAATGCGCTCCTGCTCAAACAGAAGGCGGGCTTTCTCGCCGAAGTCACCAATTACTACACCTTCGTTGCCTGGCTGATAGAGTGAGAGGTCGTAACCGTATTCTGCGGCAATCTGCTGAATCTCCATGCTCTCGGCCAGATGGTCCTGCAGCTCCTCTTCGGTAAGCAGGCGCAGGTGGCGCAAGCAATAGCACAGCGACTGGTGGCTGACACCGAACAACTGCTCCACGCGCAGCATCGTGGCGGTGGAGATGTGGCGGTTCACAATCTCGTCCGTGGGTATCGACTCCAGCACGCCTGCCTGTGGCAAAAGCAGCGCTGAGGCAAAGGCATTGGCATTGGTTTCAGCAGGGTCTTTCTCCAAGCCAGGCGTGCCACAGATGTGCGGCTTTGGCTCTTCATCATAATACAGATGGAACAACTCGTGGCAAATAGTGAAGTGCTGGCGACCGCGCGAATTTTCAGAGTTGATGAGCATAAACTTTGCCCGTCCGTCGGCAGAGCGCATCGACAGGCCGCAAGCCTTCTCTGAGAGGGGACGATAGATGACCATGATGCCCAGTTTCCTGAGCAGCGTCTTAGTGTGGATGGGCTCAGACGGATTCAAGCCCGCCTGCAAGCGCATCTTCAGCGCCAGTTGCTCGATGGCTTCTTTAGTTAACTTCTTCATTCTGAGAGCATTTTCTGCATTTTCATATACTCCAGCACCACTTGTTTGAAGCGTGCCACCTCCTTCATGTCGGCCTCTGTCAGCCCGTCGGTACGGAAGGCACAAACCATCATCTGGTCTTTCACCGTCTCCACATCCTCCTCGAACAGCAGATCCAACTCACAACCCAGCAGAGATGCCGAGCGTTCCAGCACCTCCAGCGGGGCCTCGCGCTCGCCAGCCTCATAGTTGGCATACGCACTACGTCCGATGCCAAGATAGCTCGACATCTGCTCTTGCGTCAGGTCGTTTGCCTCGCGCAGCACTTTCAGGTTTCTTCCAATCACGTTGCTCATAGTTCCTTTTATTCTGATTGTAAAATCTGTGGCAAATTTATAGAATATATTTCAAACCGCCAAACTTTTGCCACGTCTTTTATATTATTTTTACAGATGACAATGTTGAAGTGCATGTGTGTCATTAAGGTCATTAGGTCAAGAGTGTCATTAAGGATTTTGAGTTGAGAGGGGGATTTCAGGCTCATAATAAATATAAATTTTAATTTATATATTATTATGCGGACTTTCGCACTCCGAATTGCTTGATGACACTCGTGACACATGACACTCGTGACCATAATTGTCGTCTTCAAATAAATAATCGAAAAAAATTATTTGCGCGGTATTCGTGAACCGCAATCGCTTTTCTTTACCTTTGCAGTGTCAAAAACAAGTGAAGCCACTTAGCACGACTAACCCGGCCACTTAGCACGGCTAACTGGGCCACTTTGCTTGACAAAGTGATAACTAACTCAATTACTAACACAAAAACTAAACAAACTATGGCAGTATCAAACAAAATTTCCCTGCTGGTAGACCTCTACCGGAACAAGATGACCACCTCGAAAGGCTACGGCATGATCTACGGACGCGTATTCCCCCGCAAGGGTCTCAACCTGAAGGGCTTCGCCAAGCACGTCTCCGACCACGGCGGACTGGTGAAGTACGACCTGATGGTGCTCGTGCTGCAGAACATCGTGGAGTGTCTGAAGGAGCTGCTCACCCAGGGCGTGCCCGTCAAGCTCGACGGTCTCGGCACCTTCTCCATCGGCATCCAGTCGAAGGGTGCAAACAACGTGACCGACTACGACGTGCAGAAGCACATCAAGGCGCTGCGTATCAACTTCCGTCCCGAGGGCTCTGGCGAGATGGAGGACCAGCTGACGTCGAAGGCGCTGATGGACCAGACGGTGTTCGAGCTGAACGACTACGTGGAGATTTTCCACAAGACGGTGGACGGCAAGGACAAGACCTACCAGAAGCGTACGCCCGTGAGCCAGTACGGCCTGTCGCAGGCAGAGCCCGACCCGGAGGAGCCCGATGACGGAGATTAATGCTTCGCAAGATTCTTGCCTTGCAAGCGACCTTCGGTCGAGCGGAAAGTTGAAGAGTGATGAAGCTGAAGACGAAGATTATTGAGATTGTGGTGAAGATGACAGTAGCCGCACTCACAGCCTTTCTGACGGCACTGACGACCACCAGTTGTATGGGCTACGGGCCGATCTACATGTAAGCGCACTTGCGGCGCACTCTAAAGAAGAACATCCAACTACAAAATGTGGCTGGATGTTCTTGTATTTCATTTGAACTTCGTTCGAATTCTTACGCGACTCGGGATAACTGGAGCAAGCTCTGGGATATTTGGCACGGAAATGTGACGAACGAAACTACATTCTTGCCTTCTGCTTCTCTCCGGCACCAGAGCCACGATATTTAGAGCGGGCCTCGTTGAACTTCCAGGTAAGGTCAAGCACAAAGGTGCGACGGGCAGGATTGTGCGTAGTCAGCTCTCGATAACCGAAGACGATGGCATCGGTCTTGTTGGTATGGAAGGGATCGCTGCAACGCAAGTCGAAAGTGAGTGTACCCATACGCTTCAAGTTGAAATCACGCTGCAGTCCTACGTTGGTGAAGAGACGGGGCTTGGTCATGCGGAAATTGTTGTAGTCACCTTTAGAATACCACTGGGCAGAGACATTGAGGCGGAAACCGTGAGGCAATTCGATGTCATTCTGCCAGCCGATAATGAACCAGGGGCGGTTGAGCGTGATGGTGGAGCCGACAGCCGTGGGCGACTTGACCGAAGATCGAGCCACCTCACGCTCGGAAGAACTGATGCGAGCATCGTTCTCCCCTCGCACACTCGGTGCCTTGAAGTCCTGTATCTGGGTGATGACGCTCCATGCCGGATGCCAGCAGCCGATGGTAGGCCGTGCTGATAACTGGATGCTGAACTTGTTGTAATCCTCCCAGCTGTTGATGGGACGCACAAGGCTGACAAGGGGATCTTCTGAACCAGGGAAAGGCTCTGTCGACATAGTGAGGGCATCCTTCACGCGGCCATAGTTCAGCATCAGGTTCGCCCATTTATAGGCAGCATTGAACACTATACTATGGGTATAAGTCGGCAATAGATATGGATTGCCGCTCTGGTAAGTATAGCGGTTGACATAAACCGTCGAACTGGTCAGATTAGCATAGTTAGGACGCTCGATGTCACGACGGTAAGAGAGCGAGAGCTGTGCCTTGCCTACAGGGGCAGAGATGACTGCCGTAGGGAACCAGTCGCCATAGTCGCGGCAGACCTCATTCTCCTTTTTACCAAAATTGAAGTAGTCGTTTGTCAGATGCTCATAGCGCAGTCCTACCTGTACATAAAGAGTTGAGAGTTGAGAGTTGAGAGTTGAGAGATTAAAAGAGCGACCATACTCCAGGAAGGCAGCTGATGATTTCTCATTGATCTCTGTGTCGGTGGTTTTCACAGGCACATAGTTGGTGGATGTAAACGTGTAGGCATCTGTGCGATGATTATAGCTATATTCGCCACCCAGAGAGAGATTTCCTTTCCATACAGGATAGGAGAGGATGAGTTTTGTGGCCCAGAAGTTGTTGCCGCTGAGGGTGTTGCTCTCGATGGTACGAGGAGCAGTAGTGTCTCCAGATGCAGGGGCTGTCTGCTCCGTGGTACTACCAGGCGTCTTGGTGTCGTCAAAGAGTCCGTCGATATTGAGGTCGATACCCAGATTGCCCACCTTGCCGTTATAGTAGGCATTG
>Ga0310695_10014323_pt1 | contig 10731 bp, 10 predicted proteins | sample RumenRJG_04DNA_FD_203882 | JGI IMG/M metagenome (GOLD analysis project Ga0310695, IMG submission 203882) | Bovine rumen microbial communities from Lethbridge, Alberta, Canada - RJG_04 (v2) (version 2) | ecosystem: Host-associated > Mammals > Digestive system > Stomach > Rumen | place: Canada... | reverse complement strand
TCAAGAACAAACTTGTACACATTGTGACTGCCATGGTCAGAAACAAGCAGCTTTTTGACAAAGATTATAAAATATCAGCATAAACAAAAAAAATGGTCGAAATATTTGGATTTTAACATAGAAAGCTTTTAATTAATTTGGAAGCAATTAAAAAATCCCCGTCATGCCACAACTAAAAGAGTGAATCTGGCTTTCCATTATAGCATGGAGAGAAGAAAAGACCTTATCACCCGTACAATGGCTGGTATAGAACTGCGTTTGAGGATAAGCATCAGTCAGCCTATTGGCAAGTTTTGACAGTTCATCCGCCGTCTCGTGGTCGTCGAGCAGATGGAATCCCCCGACAACAGTTCTAACAGGATAGGGACAAGCCGAAAGGATATTCTCCAAGCCGCTATGAGCACAACCGGTAAAGAGCAAGCCATCGGCATACAGCGCAAGTTCGTGGCGAAAATCGTCGTTGACATAGTTGCCAACAGCATCTTGCACAAACAGATGACGGTTGCCAAGCGGCATAGGATGCGACTGACAGATATGGGCAATAATATACAGACCGTCTGCTATCACACAAGAATCATCTACAAAAAGAAATCTCTCGCGCATCTCCTCGGGCCATTCGGCAGTTATGCTGTGCAGACGGCCGCGCTTTGAAAAGAACCTTCCGCTAACGGCATCGGGCGATACGATTATTTGTGCTTTATCGTTCAGACTAAGCAGATGCCTTAATCCGCCGGCATGGTCGCTGTGTCCGTGAGAGATAAACACATAATCCACCATGCCGAGGTCGATGCCAAGGCGCTCTGCATTACGCACAAAGACATCGCTTGCTCCCGTGTCGAGCAAGACACGATGCCTTTCAGTTTCAAGCAGGACAGACAGACCGTGCTCCGTCTCCAACAAGGGGTTACAACTACGATTGTCTGTTAGAACAGTCCATTTCATTTTCAACCGTTTTCAACTCTCAAAGAAAAAATTTTCAACTGTCTGAATTATGAATTGTCAATTGTCAAAAACTTCTGCAACTCCTTGTAAAGACGTTGAACAGGCAAGCCAACGACGTTGAAGTACGAGCCCTCGATACCAGTAACGCCCACGTAGCCAATCCACTCCTGAATGCCATATGCGCCAGCCTTGTCGAACGGCTTGTAATGCTCTATGTAGAAGTCAATCTGCTCGTCGGTAAGCACATCGAACGACACGTTTGTGGTTACCGCAAAGCAACTATGCTCCTTCGTCGTAACGATGCTCACGCCCGTTATCACCTGATGCGTACGCCCGCTCAGTTTCCTTAGCATACGCTTGGCATCGGCAGCATCTGTTGGCTTGCCAAGAACCTCGCCGTCAACATAGACAATAGTGTCGGCAGTTATCAGAAGGTCGTCTTCGCCGATAATCTGCTTGTAAGCCTCAGCCTTCTTTGCCGAGATATGCTTTGGAATGTCCTCGCCCTTCAGCGTGTCGGGAAAACTCTCGTCGATGCCCGGAATTGTCTTTACCTCGAACTCTATGCCCAGACCAGCCAGAAGTTCCTTTCTGCGAGGCGAATTGCTCGCCAATATTATATTCATCTTACTTCTTGTTTTTTTGTTTTTACCATCCGAAGGCAACCTTGTCGCCCATCCATTTGCCTTGCGCCTTCAGCACCTGCTCTATCACATCGCGACCGCAGCCCATGCCGCCCTCCTTGTGCGAGATGTATCGGCACACGTTCTTAATCTCGGGCGCGGCATCGGCAGGACAGCAAGGGCATCCGCATACCGAGAGAATCTCGTAGTCAGGGATGTCATCGCCCATGTAGAGCACCTCCTCGTCCTTCAGACCGTATTTCTCGAGCAGACGGCGATATTCGCCTATCTTTACGGCAGCCTTCATTATCACATCCTCAACGCCGAGCGACGTGTAGCGAACCCTTATAGCCTCGGTACATCCGCCAGTTATTATGGCAACATGAATGCCACGCTTAACGGCAAGCTGAATGGCATATCCGTCCTTGATATTAACGGTGCGCATAGGCTCGCCGTTGGGATATGCCGTAATTGTCTCGCGACTGAGAACGCCGTCTACATCGAAGGCAATCATCTTTATTTTCGAAAGGTCGTAATTTATCATTTTGTTGATGTTTTGTGAATACTCTTACTCAGCATCTCGTATATCTGCTGAAGTTCAGGACTGTATGAGAGCAGAGCCTTCTGCTTGTCCATAACGTTGCGGTCGAACCGAACCGCCGGACCGGTCTGCGCCTTGCGAGGCTCGAGCGTGTGAATCTTTGCCGCCGTCTCGTCGATGAGCGGAATCATAGTGCTGAACGGAATGTCGTGCTGCGCAAGCATCTCGGCACAAAGAGCATACATGTGGTTGGTAAAGTTGTTGGCAAAGACGGCTGCCAGATGCAGATACTTGCGCTGCTCGCCCGAGAAATGCCACACGCTCTGCGAAACAGACGATGCAAGCGACTCGACCACAGCCTCGTCGTCGGCATTGTTAGCCTCGACAAAGCACGGAATGACCGAGAAATCGACTTCCCTGCCCTTGCTGAACGACTGCATGGGATACAGCACGCCAAACCTATGGCAATGCCCCTCGAATACCTGCATGGCTATGCTTCCGGCGGTATGCACAAAGAGTTTGTCTTCCCTTCCGCGACAGATATCTGAAACGCACTCGACAAGGGCGGAATCTTTGAGCGAGACGATGTAGATATCGGCCTCGGCACTAAGACTTGCAAGCGAGGTGGTGAAGCCAGCGTCCAGTCTGCCGGCAAGAAGTCGGGCGTTCTCTTCGGTACGGCTGAAGACCTGCAAGATATCGTGCCCGGCGTTCTGCAAGGCACGGCTCAGGTGCGTTGCCAGATTGCCGGCACCAACCATTACTATTCTCATTTTGTGTTACCGAACTTGTTGTAGTGAACCTGATTCCACAGCAGTTTGTCGTCCTCCATAGGCTTGCGCTCAGCTGCCTTGTGACCAACGCCGATGATGCTCAGAACCTCAAGGCTGTCGGGCAGTCCGAGTATGTTGTGAACGATGGTGTTGGCAGGCGTTCCGTCTTCTGCCGCGCGGTTGCGAATCTGCGCCCAGCAAGAGCCAAGTCCCAATTCTTCGGCCTGAAGTTGAATCATGAGCGATGCAATTGAGGCGTCCTCAATCCACACGTCGTTCTCCGTTGGATTGGCGGTTACGACGATGGCAAGCGGAGCACCTTCAAGGAACTCGGCTCCCATCTTCTTGCAATGGGCAAGTTGCTTTATCGTTTCCTTGTCGTCTACCACCACAAAGTTCCAGTTGCGAATACTCTTTGACGAAGGGCTCATAAGGGCTGCGCGCAAAAGCATCTTCACTTCAGCCTCCGTTACCTTCTCGTCGGTAAACTTGCGCATACTGCGGCGCGTTCTTATCAAATCTTTGAAATCCATAGTTTTATTTGTTGTTTACTCCATATCCAAAAAGTGCAAAGTCGCCAAGGCACGGGTCGCCCGGAAAGATGTCGGCGAGGCTCTGCGTTATGCGGCGCGCGTTGGCAAGCGAGAATGTCTCCTTGTCGATAAGCCCCAGTTCGAAAGCCTGACGGCACACATGAACATCGAGGGGAATGATGAGTTGCGACGGACTGTACTTCTGCCACAACCCGAAATCTACCTCGCTGTCGCGCCTTATCATCCAGCGCAGAAACATGTTCAGCTTCTTCTGAGGACTCTTGTCGCTGACCTGCATAAACTGGCAGATGGCGCGGAAAGGCGACTCGGCATCGAGCCTGAGAAGGCAGTCTTCGAGCGAATCGAAACGCGCGTAGCAGTCGTGCAGTTTCTGAAAGAAGCCGTTGAAATCGGCATACATCAACATTCGGTAGAAACTTTCTTTTCTCCCTGCCTGAAAGTCGGTCTGCCATCGGCGGCTCATCACATAATCGTAGGGCGACGCGCCCATGATTGCATGCAGGGCATCAGCCTTCAGCACAATCTGCTTTCGGTTTCCAAAGCTCATAAGCGCGGTAAGCAGTCCGCTTATCTCGATGTCGCGCCTCTGGGCAAAGCGATGCGGAAACTGCACGGGGTCGTTTGCAACGAAGGCGGCCGTGTGATACTCAGCCGCCCATCGGCGCAAGCGTTCTGAAACGTCGTTGCGCATCGTCTTTTATTTCTTTGTAAGTGCCACCTTGGCGTTAAGTCTGAAATACCATTGGCCGTTCTCGCGCTCCAAGTAGCCGTAATGGTCGCGCTCCACGTTGCCGTGTACAAGTCGGGTATTGTTAAGAAGGAAGTTCTCGAACACCGCCCTGTCGTTTACGCTGTAGCACAGAGGTTTGCCGCTGGCATCGACGAAGATGAAGCCGCTAACCACGCCCGTGAATCCGTCGAACACCTTTGTTGGGCGCATTCCCAGAGCTACCGCCATGAGGAACTGCTTAACCTTGTATTCGTAGTATCCGTGCTTCTCTATCAGCTCGTCTTTTATCTTCAGGGGGTTCAGTTCCTTCATCTTGTCTACAAGGTCGCGCACGCGGCTTGTTCCGTCGAGATACATCATTCGTGTCATCTCGCCCAGCAGTCGCGGAAAGTGCAGGTCGATGAGGTTAAGGTTGCTACGGAACACCTTGTCGGCAGCATCGTCAAACTTGAGCACGCCGCCCATAGCCTCTACCATCATCATTCGGCGCGCCACCGGATTCTCGCTCGCCTCGGTAGCGTTAATCTTGTTTACCGCCGGAGTAGGTATCTTTATTCCGTCGAGATGATACTTGATGTTGGCAGCACGACCGCCGTCCATCAGAGGGTCCATCGTTCCTACGCGCGAGTAGATGCGGAATCCCATTGGCGGTACGCCCTGAGTGTAGAACACGATGAAGAGATCGGTACGGTCTTCGGTCTGTGCCTCAAGGTTGAAGATTTTAACCGCGTCGAGAAACTCCTCAACGCCCTCTGGCGACTCGATGTCGTCTTCTTCTGAATGCCCCTTCATGGCTTCGAGCACCATCATAGCCACCGTTCCGAAGTCCTCGCGCGGAATACGGTATTCGTCGCCCTCCTCGGGAACGATGCGCACGTCTTCATCCTCAATGAAATACGAACGGCTTCCGTCGTGCTCCTCTCGCTTGATGCAATGTATCGGAAAGAATCGCTTTGACGGCTTGCCCAAACTGTTGCCAAGTGTGACCTTACCGTCCTTTAGCAACGTGAAGAAAGTATACAACTCACTCCATTCTCTTTTCTTTGCTGTAAACATATATTTTAGAGTTTTGTTGCAAAATTAGGCATTTTTTTTCACACTTGCCACAGTTTTGGCAAAATGATATGGGGAGAAAGAGGGAGTTCTCGCGAATTCCGAAATTACACTTCCCATTATGAATTTTGAATTATGAATTGTAATTATTCGTCGAACCTTCCCCCTTGCTACCGTCTTGCTATCCCCTTACTATCCCCTTGCTATCCCCTTGCTTCAATTCCAATTTCTACTTTCACAGAACTTACCATTCACCTAATCTGGCTATTCCTTGCATATAGCTTACATATAGCCAACATATAGCTTACATATACCCTGCATATACCTTGGCACTATTTTGTATATACAAAAAAGACAAAATACCCCACTTTTTCTTCCATTATGAATTATAAATGAATACCTTGCCTCTACTTTCCCACGACGTACCTTGGACGTACCTTGGACGTACCTTGGACGTACCTTGGACGTACCTTGGACGTACCTTGGACGTACCTTGGACGTACCTTGGACGTACGAACAATTTCTGACGAAATTGTTCGTTATAAATCCCTAATTATCAATCGATTCAGTTTTTTCAACTTTCAAATTTCAACTTTCAACTTAATAATTGTCAATTTTCAATACAAAATAAAAAGCCGTTTTATGCGTTATGTGTATATGCTAAACAGACTAAGATACAGCATTCTGCTGCTGACAATAATATTCACTCATTTTACCGATGCTGCCGCACAAGGCACATCAAAGCACAAGGCTAAGATTACGGGCATCGTTACCGACGAAAACCACGACCCTATCGAACTGGCTACCGTGCGCATAGAAAAGCCTATGCTCATAGGCACTACTACCGATTTGCGAGGGCATTACTCCATATCGGTCGATACGCAAGACAGCGTAACAGTTATCTTCTCGATGATTGGCTACCGCACCAAGAAGAAAACGCTGCGCAGACCAAAGGGAATAATCGCGCTCAACGTTACGATGCTGCCGTCGGACGTTGAGCTTGAGGGCGTTACGGTGAGCGAGGTGCGCCGACAAACCACCTCGACCCAGAAACTCGACATAAAAGACCGGAAACTGATGCCCGACGCCTCGGGCGGAAGCGTGGAGTCGTACATAGCAACGCAGGCTGGCGTATCGTCGAACAACGAACTGAGTTCGCAGTACAACGTGCGCGGCGGAAGCTTCGACGAAAACAGCGTCTACATCAACGGCATTGAGGTGTACCGTCCTATGCTCATCAGTTCTGGACAGCAGGAGGGTCTGAGCATCATCAACCCCGACATGGTTAGCGACATCGGCTTCTCATCGGGCGGATTCGAGGCTAAATATGGCGATAAAATGTCGTCGGTGCTCGATATAACTTACAAGAAAGTAAAGAAATTCGAGGGAAGCGCAAACATCAGTATGCTTGGCGGAGGCATCTACGCCGGATTCGGGAACAAGCATTTCAGCATGACGCAGAGCGTGCGATACAAGACAAACCGCTATCTCTTGGGAACACTCGACACAAAGGGCGAATACAACCCTAACTTTGTTGACTATCAGAATTATACAAGCTGGTCGCCAAACAAGCGTTGGACTGTCGACTTCATCGGGAACTACTCGCGCAACAGTTACAAGTTCAAGCCGTCGGACAGAACGACAACCTTCGGAACGCTCGACGACATAAAGGAGTTCAAGGTCTATTTCGACGGGCAGGAGAAGGACTTGTTCAGAACCTACTTCATGACGGCGAGCATCACGCGCAAGTTTACCGAACATACGTTCATCTCGCTTCAGGGCGCGGCATACAACAGCAAGGAGCAAGAAACGTACGATATTCAGGGCGAATACTGGCTCAACAACGAGGGCGAGAACGAGAGCATAGGCGTTGGAACATATAAGGAGCACGCGCGCAACTATCTGACAACAAACGTGAAGAGCGTAACGCTCAACGGTCAGGTAAGAAAGAAGGCGCACGAGATAAGATGGGGCGCGCTGATGAAGCACGAAATGGTAAAAGAGAAGATGAAGGAATGGGAGATGCGCGACTCGGCTGGCTATTCTCTGCCACACTCCGACAGCCAGCTGCGACTGATTTACAACCTTAGCAGCAACAACGAACTAAGCTCAGACAGATACGAACTTTATGCACAGGACACTTGGCGAATGAACAACGACAAAGGTATGTTCACCATCAACTACGGACTGCGCTACGCTTACTGGGACTTCAACAGAGAGAGTATCGTAAGTCCGCGACTATCAGTCGGTTTCATTCCAAAGAAGAACGAGAATTTCACCTTCCGCTTTGCCACCGGACTGTACTATCAGGCTCCTTTCTACAAGGAGCTGAAGGACACCACGATGGCAGCCAACGGCAACGCCACGGTTACGCTAAACTCCGAGATAAAGAGCCAGCGAAGCATTCATTTCGTTCTGGCAGGCGACTACAAATTCAGAATGGCAAACCGTCCGTTCAAGTTCACAACCGAGATTTATTACAAGATTCTGAGCAATCTCAACCCATACAATGTTGATAATCTGAAGATTACTTACTACGGAAAGAATCTGAGCAAAGGCTATGCCACAGGTATCGACATGAAGCTGTTTGGCGAGTTTGTTCCGGGAAGTGACTCGTGGCTCACGCTGTCGATAATGAAGACCGAAGAGACGCTTTTCGGCAAGAAGATTCCTCGTCCAACCGACCAGCGCATGAATCTGTCGCTCTACTTCACCGACTATTTTCCGGGCACGGACAAGTGGAAGATGAGTCTGAAACTGAGCTATGCCGGCGGTCTGCCGTTCGGTCCGCCACACACCGGACGCGAGACGCAGTTCTTCCGCACGCCAGCCTACAGGCGCGCCGACATTGGCATGAGCTACCGTCTGCTCAACAACGAGGAGCACGACATACGCACCGGCGTTGCATCAAAACTGCGCAACGCATGGATTGGCATAGATGCCTTCAACCTCTTGAATATCAACAACGTAAACTCATATTTCTGGCTAACGGATGTAACTAACAACCAGTATGCCGTGCCAAACTATCTAACTGGAAGACAGATAAATGTAAGGCTTCTGCTTGAGTTCTAAAAGAAGCAACATTCGGAAATATAACAAACATAATAAAACTATGTGGAAAGAGACTAAAGTCGTTAAGAACGTATCGCAGTATAACTTCGATTCTCGATACGGAGTCTACGCAACTACAGACAAGGACAAAAGCTCCATTCTGTATATTGATGGAAAAGAAATTCCGTTTATAGATATTGGCTCTGTTGGTAGTTATGAAGACAAGGTAATTGTTCAAGTAAAGGATGGTGCAGGTATGTATGAGACTATGTTGTTTACCAAAGATGGTGAACTTCTCAATGTTGTAAAGAATACGTATTCTTTAGACAACAACACAAACCTCCGTTATATGAATGTTTTAATATACAAGGGAGAAGACCGTGTTTACAATAACAATCTTGTAGATGTCGAAACTGGAAAAGTGATTTTCAAAGAAAACTATCAAAAATCCCGCAGAGTTTTTAACGATATGATATTTACAAATAGGAATAATATCGTAACTCGCTACGATTGGGATGGCAGCATATTGTGGCAGCATAATTATGAGCCAGACTTCAATGTCAAGATTAATTTAGGTTTCGTAATGGAAGGCGTTTGTGGCGGAAAACTTTGGGTAAAGTCAAAATATGACTGGCACGAGATTCTCCTTGCTATAGATGTGAATACAGGTGAACTTATAAAGGCATTTTCTGGTTCCGAGGAAGATACAAATCTGCCACATTGCAACTTGGGTGAATTTGAGGGGGCTTACATTAATCGTGAAAACGACCATATCTTGATTGTTACAAAGGATAACGAGAGTAATTATTTTATGAATTTTATGGACGCAAAAACATTAAACGTTTTTGAAAGGACAGACTACAATATAGATTTAGATTATGGCAATAGCGAGGAATATATTATGGGGATTTCTGCATTCTGTGGCGATTTTCTTACTCTGGATTTAGAATGTTTAAAAGACGATAATACATCAGGTTTTGCTGTCTATAACTATAAAAAGAAAGACGTTGTTTTTGTACACAGACTGTTTTCTCAAAAAGAAACAGAAAAAGGTTGGGCAATAAGTAATATTGAATTTCCTTTTTTCAATAATGGCCGCATTTTCATTCATGATTTTGCAGACAGACTTCACATCTTCGAAGATGTAAAAGATTAGCAACTCCTTGTGAACAGCCAAATTGCAGTTTGGGGCACTCCTTCAGAGTGCTTGCCGTTGATGGTGCTTATACCGCAGGTCGTTCCAACCTACGGTTACTGAGCGGAGACGCTTTCAGCGACTGTGGTGGGTGTTATCTCCGTCGGTAAACCAACTCAAGCATCTGCTTCCCGAAATGAAAAAAGAATACGAAGTTTGCTGCTAATCCTTCGGGATGCCTTCGGGTTTCGTTCGTGATTTTCATAGTTAAGCATAAATTTCCACGCTCAACCTTTGTTCACTTGCGTCCCTTCAGCACAAGCGAACAGAATTCAATCGGCATATTCGGCTTAACAAAAGGATAGACTTCACATTTTTTAACACAAAATAATGCAGTTTTGGTAAAAAAATGTATTTTTGTGGCAAGTCTGTTCATTTCTTAACACCTAACAGAAGTTCAGACAACAGAAAACAGATAGTTTTCACTTGATAATCATAAAAATCTAAAAATGACAAGTATGAAAAAAAGCTTAGTATTATTGACTGGCGCATTGCTGTTCTCATCGTTGGCGACAGCGCAAAAAACTCTGCCGCTGGTATTTGGCAAGGAGAATACCGGCAAGGCAATAAAAAAGCACAGCACAGCTCCGGCACAACTATCGTACAACAATGAGGCTCTCCCCGACCCGTTTATCTATCAAGACGGCACATACAACGCCACCTACAAAGGTTGGGAACGCCACCGCAACGAAACCGCCCGAATGGTGCAGGATTACGAAATAGGACCTATCCCCTCTTTCAAAAAAGTTACCGCCACCTACAACGCCGCCGAAACCACCATTAATATAAAAGTGGATACCAAAGGCGGAAGTTTGGAGTTTTCGTCAAAGATAACCATTCCCGAAGGCAACGGACCTTTCCCCGTGATTATCGGAATGAATATGCCCTCGGGCAGCATACGTCCCGAATTTGTAAAAGGCTGCATACTTGTTCCGTTTAAACACGACCAAATTATCAAAAGCAGTCATCAGGCAGTAAGAGACAGTGCCGCAGCATTTTACAAATTATTTCCCAACTATAAGAACACCAGCGGAAACTATTCGGGATGGACTTGGGGAATCAGCCGCCTAATCGACGCACTCTACCAAGTAAAAGACCAAATCCACGCCGATGTAAACCACATTGCCGTAACAGGTTGCTCATACGCAGGCAAAATGGCTATGTTTGCCGGAGCATTCGACGAGCGCATCGCCCTCACCATTATTCAAGAATCGGGTGGCGGCGGCATCAACTCGTGGCGTGCAAGCGACTATCACACAGCCACTACCA
>Ga0310695_10014322_pt1 | contig 10732 bp, 15 predicted proteins | sample RumenRJG_04DNA_FD_203882 | JGI IMG/M metagenome (GOLD analysis project Ga0310695, IMG submission 203882) | Bovine rumen microbial communities from Lethbridge, Alberta, Canada - RJG_04 (v2) (version 2) | ecosystem: Host-associated > Mammals > Digestive system > Stomach > Rumen | place: Canada... | reverse complement strand
AGCCAAGTTCACAGGTTGTTTTACTCTCCGACAGAAATAAATAGAAGAACGGGCAAATGTATCCTTTTATTCCTCAGTATATATTCTAAACTGCTGTGTATGGGATAGCTCAGGGGAAGGGTAGTACTTTTTCTTCACGGCTTTTAGTATGGAGATAAAATCATCGATGCTTTTATCGTCTGTAAACCCTAAAAAGATGGAATTACCCGAAGTAGGTGATGACATCGGTTCAGAAAAAGCGAGAACGGGATTCCCGCTTGGAGAAGATAGAATATTGATGTCGACATCGCCTGTTCCAAGTTGAACCGTGTGCCTGGAAATGTTAATCATGGTAGTGTCCTCTCTTTAATTGGTTTAAACCAGTATAACATATTTCTATACTTCTGGCTATATAAATATTGTCAGAAGTTCAGAAATCAATCAGCACTTCGAAAAACAAGAGCGTATAGATACCTGCTGTTATAAAGAAAATAAAAAGTCAGGGCAAACAACTGACTGCAATCGGAAACATGAACACAGAAAAACTATGTTTTAAGCGAGCGTTAGGACCGGTTCAATACGTATTCCACGGCAGAACAGAGACTTTGCCAATCCTTTACACCGTTTTTTTTCGCCATCGATTTTTCCATCTTTTCCGCCGCACCGGCATCTTCAAACATATCCTTGACTGAATCATAATCATCGAATGCAGATGTGATCAGCCAGGATAAACCTTCAAAATTCTCTCTGAAGTATTCCTGTGTTTCTTGGTCTGTACTGTCCCACGCCGCTTCAAAGGCCGCTTTGCAATCCGTATTTCGCAGTTTCTGTTCAGTCACAAACTGCAATAGATCAGCTGCCGCTGCAGCTTGCCGGAGGGAACTGCCGGCTGTGCCGGGATGGAAGGAAACAGCTTCCTCTATAATATTGTCTCGGATCAAATCCGGAGAAATTGTCGTGCGCCCACATCCCGTGAGAAACAGAAAAGCCATAAGGAAAAGAAATAACCGCTTCATTAAAACCCTCCTATGTGACAAATGCACACCTGGTTGCATATGAAAAAAAGACTAAAGGCCCAAATCTTCTTTGATCAGAAGAATTTCAGTTTCTGAACCAAGCATCGGGCCCCAGAGGGTTACCAGCGCCCGGCAGACACGTTCAGGGCTTTTGCAGTTGAAGCAGCGGGTCGCACCATTCGCTACACAGGGAGTATTGACGTGGAACTGTGCAGCCCGCTTCGGGGCGGCAACATTCCGTGCCCGCCAGATAGCTTTTTCATAGGTTTCACAGACCTTATTCTGACCGATAACGAAGTATACCTTTTGATGGCCAAACAAAGTGGCCGCCACTCGGTTTCCTTTTCCATCGATATTGACGATTTCTCCGGTTTCGGCAAGAGCATTGGCGGAACACAGATAGACATCTGTCTTCATAGCATGGAGGCGGGCTTCATCTTGCTCCTGCTCCCAGTGCCAATAGACGGTATTATGTGTGCGCAGAAGATCATAGAGGCCCAGTGCTTTGACTGTAGCAGAACCGCCTATTCCGACTGTTTTGCCGTCAATCTGCTGATTCAACCATTCAGCAGCGTTAGCACCGGTATCGAAGACTTGGACGGAGAATCCGGCCAGCTTCAGATTCTTTACTGCGTGTTCGAGATTCATTTTCAAGATCCTTCCTTTCAGTGTTACTATTTACCTGTTATTTCGTGCTTGTTCTTTGAGCCAGCCGTATGTTCAGCTGAAAAGGGGACATCAACCATACTTTTGTATGACTATTCCGGAACGTCATATGATACTCCTTCATTGCTAGGGCAAAACGTATCAACCGTTATAGTATATCCATAATGAGCTTTATAAACAAAAGAACAATCATAAAACACATCATCGGCCGGATTACTTTCACTCCATTTTTGATGGCGATCGTGGCCCCCAGGTGGGAGCCGATTATATTGAAAGCCGAGGCTGCCAAAGCCAGCTTCCAGATTACCGTTCCGGAAACAGCATATGTGAAAACCGACATGATCGACGAAATCGCTACTACGAATCTGGTGTTTCCTGTAGCTCGAACGAGGCTCAGTCTAAGGAAAGCAGCATATGCAAGCATAAAAAACAATCCGCCGCCAGGACCGTAAAATCCCTGATACCCTCCAAGAAAGAAACCGATTGCTGCAGACCATATGATAATGGACAGATTGGCTTTCTCTTCAACTTTGTCTGTTTCACCAAGCTTCTTATCTGTGAAAATGAAGATTGAAATAACCGGGATACTGACAACCATAAATATCCTTAAAAACTGCTCAGGCATCAGCAGGTTCAGTTTTGCCCCGAGAAATGAACCCAGCATTGAAAAAGGCAAGGTTATTAAGGCGGATTTGATGTGAATACTCCCGCTTTTCAGGTAGTCAAATGCAGCTACTCCGGTCCCGATCCATGCCGAACATTGATTTGTTCCGGTAATAAAGTGTACAGGGATTCCGACTGCCAGCATCGTCGGAATGGTAATCAGGCCGCCGCCTCCGCAAACAGAGTCAATTATTCCGGCAAAGAAGAATGCAAGACAGCACAGAAGGCTTTGAATACTGAACAAATTAAAACTCATTCTATAGGGCAATCTCCATCTATACTGACAAGAAAGAACAATTTGCGATTTCGTTGATTACGACTAACAATAGTTTTCTTAAGAAGAATACGGAATATCGGTAAAACCGGAGAATCTGGATTCTCGCGTATAACGATAATATTATAATCTATGACCACCGAATATACAATGCAAAAGTATATATTTCTAGTAAAGACTGAGAGCACACAAGACTAATAGTTGACAAAAATGGCTATACGATATATGATCCTACTATATTTCAGGCGGATGAAAGAGGAAACAATATGTATAGAGAAGAATATGGTCATTACAGTTGGATTCTGGACAAGGACATGCGCATCATAATCTACGGACAAAGCGGTATGCCGTTTCTATGCTTTCCAACACAGAATTCCATGTCTAACAACTATGAAGATTTCGGCATGATTGACCATCTGGCCGATTTTATCGAGGACGGAAGGATTCAGTTGTTTGCGGTGGACAGTGTGGATGTAGAGAGCTGGTCGCTGAGTGAGGGCGACAAGGAGTGGCGCGCCGCCCGCCAGGAGCAGTATTTTCACTATATTATCGATGAAGTCATTCCCTTCATGCGCGACCGCAACGACCAGACACCTGCTGTCACAGGCTTCAGTATGGGCGCAAACCATGCACTGATCACCTTCCTGCGACGCCCGGATCTGTTTCGCGGTGTGATTGCACTGTCTGGCGTATACGACTCGGACTTTTTCTTCAACGGATGGATGAATCCCACGCTTTATGAGAACTCTCCGGAACGTTTTCTCCCGCAGATGCCTGCAGATCATCCATATATCGAGCTGTACAATGAACGCAGGATGATCCTGTGCTGCGGTCAGGGGGCGTGGGAGGATGACAGCTTACGGACCCTCAGATATCTTGAAAGTGTCTTCCTCGAAAAGGGGATCCACGCTTGGTGCGATTTCTGGGGATATGATGTTAATCACGACTGGCCCTGGTGGTATAAGCAGATGCGCTATTTTCTACCATTTATGCTGAGCAATCAATGACAAAGGATGTGAACCCATGAATTTCATTTTTATCTCTCCGAACTTTCCACGCACTTACTGGCAGTTCTGCGACCGTCTGCTCCAAAACGGCGTCAACGTGCTGGGCATTGGTGACGCTGCATATGATAGTCTGGAGGCAGAACTGAAGGCCTCCCTTACCGAGTATTATAAAGTGGGCAGCCTGGAAGATTATGAACAGGTCTATCGCGCCGTTGCGTTTTTTGCGTTCAAATACGGAAAAATCGACTGGATTGAGTCACTGAATGAATACTGGCTGGAGCAGGATGCCCGCCTGCGTACAGATTTTAACGTAACAACCGGCATTCAGACCGACCGCATCGGCGTTATCAAAGAAAAGTCACTGATGAAGCAGCGGTATTTTGAAGCCGGCATACCCACTGCGCGCCAGCATTTTGTCTCGAGCAGGGAGGCAGGAAGAGAATTCATCAAGCTCGTGGATTATCCCGTGATCGTTAAGCCCGATATCGGCGTTGGCGCGCATGACACCTGGAAACTGCAGAACGACGCTGATTTCGATGCCTTCTATGACAATCTGCCCCCCGTGCCCTACGTGATGGAAGAGTTTATCCAAGGGGAGATCGTTTCCTATGACGGTATCTTCGATTCCAACTGTGATCCACTGTTCGAGAATATGAATGTGTTCCCCAACCCGGTGATGGATGTTGTCAATGACAATCTTGACCTGAACTACTATACCTGCCCGGATGTGGTGGAAGACCTGAGATCTCTTGGTCGCAGGACGGTCAAGGCGTTTGACGTTGGCCGGCGCTTCGTCCATCTGGAGTTTTTCCGTCTGACGAAAGAGCACAAAGGGTTGGGCGACGTGGGAGACTACGTGGCTTTGGAAGTTAATATGCGTCCGCCCGGAGGTTACACACCGGACATGATGGACTACGCTCATTCCACGGACGTATACAAGATCTACGCAGATATGGTGTGCTACGATGAGAGGCGGCTTCCGGTGTCGGAGGATCAGTACTACTGTGTCTACGCCAGTCGCAAGGATGGGAACCGCTATAGTCACACTCATGAAGAGATCATGGAACGCTACGGCGTGAACATGGTGATGCAGGAAGAGATGCCGGAGATCAGCTGGGCGACGATGGGACGGTATATGTATACCGTAAAACTGAAGACCCTTGAGGAAACGCTGGCATTTATCAATTTCGTTCAGGGCTGACAGAGATCATTGGCAATATCTCTTTACAGATGAAAAAAACCCGACGGGAGCCTACAGAAAGACTGTGCGACTCTCGCCGGGTTTCTATTTATATCTATATATTTGATTTAGTAACTATATTTGCCAGTACATCACAACAATGGACTCGAAAGCAATAATCATAGTTTTATGGAAAAGGCATCAAATTGTAACTCAGTTGTACAACAAATGATCTTAATGCAGTTTGAGACGAAACAGAAAGAGATGCGATGATATGTCTTGCCGGGCTCTATTTGCTTAAGTTTCGAAAAAAGTAATGGATACCCGGTGGACGGTATGCTATTATTAAATCATAGAGCCTATCCAGCAAGTAGAAAAACAAACTCGAATGAACTGTAAAGAAAGCCTTTGCCAGACTTATGAGCTGATTTTTCTGCTCTCCTTCATAATCCCTGACTTTGCCTATGGTACCTTCTGCTAATTCTTCATGGCATTCTATTGTTTGCAGTCTGGAAGCCATTCTTTACTGTTCTCATTACTGAATAGATGCAAGAGGAAAACAAATGGACATTGATATGTTTTTGAATAGCCCATTTTGGGTAATTGATTTTCTGCCGTACAAGGTTCCAGCTGACGGTAAAGGACAGTTTTTTACTGTTGAAGATTATTTCCTGAAGTTTCCTCAAATTGAATCCCTGCACTGGCAATTTCTTAGTGTCCTCCTAAAACTAAATTGCTACTACCAGATCAAAGTTGCAGTGGGAGATCAGTGGATCGACAATCCAGATCCTGAACTCATTCAGAAGCAGATAGGCGGAAGAGGACTGGATGTACTGATCAAGAATACTCTGATCCAATATAACCGTGATGATACCCACATGACGGTATATAACCCAACAGAAGAGTTGCTTGAACTGCTCAGGATACTTGCCCAGTCTGAAGGCCTTTTTGTCTGGAAACCGGAGACAAACACATGAAAACCATATATGAGTATGGTAATCCCGAGTCGCCCAATGTACTAATCCAAATAGTTGATGATCATGATCTGAGCTTGATAAGCAGCGAATATTCCACAATTAGGTCTTTGTCAGGAGAAGATATTCGTCTGTTTGCCTTAATGGTCGACCGATGGAATTTTGATCTTACTCCATGGAACGCACCAGCGGTATTCGGGAGGGAAGATTTTGGTAATGGCGCTGAAGCCACCTTAGCAGAAGTGCTTAAACTGACTAGTGACCCGGAAAAGAATTATTACATAGGGGGATACTCGCTTGCAGGGCTTTTTGCTCTTTGGGCAGTATTTCAGACAGATACCTTCAAAGGCGCTGCGGCCGCATCTCCTTCTGTCTGGTTTCCGGGATTCATGGATTACGTAAAATCGAACGAAATTCGCACCCCAAAAGTATATCTGAGTCTTGGAGACAGAGAAGACAAAACCAGGAACCCGGTTATGGCAACAGTATCCGATAGAATTCGTGAAATGCACAACTTGCTGATAGAACGTGAGGTTACTTGTTCGCTTGAATGGAATCCCGGAAATCATTTCAAAGATCCGGACTTAAGAACAGCAAAAGCCTTTGCCTGGCTTTTGTATGATTGTGAGATACAGAAGTCGGGGAAGATATGAGACAGGAAACGATAGACCGTATCCGCAAGTTCACTGCAGATCGTAATTGGGACCAGTTCCACACTCCTGCGAATCTGGCCAAAAGCATCGCGATCGAAGCAAGGCAACTGCGATTTGGTACGGGAGAGGACAGTTTCCTGTTGAAATATAAACAGAATCACTATATAATTAAATAAATTTGTACCCGTTTGCGACGGCGTCGAGAATTCAAATTGAAGGATTGGAGGAGACCCATTGGAAAAAACAGCAAGCGTTCGGCTACTGCAACTCCTTGGATGGGAGGGAGAAGCGCTAACGGCATTTTTACCAGCATGGGAACGAGCAATTCCTCTCCTGAATCTGACGGAAGCTGACATTGCATTTGCTGCAGATGTCTGGATTCCCAAATATTGGGATATCTCTTTGAAAAGTGTCCGGAAGATGATCGCACTTTTTTTTAAAGAAGCTGCAGAGTTGGCAAAGATGGAAGAGTACCTCAGAGCAGGGCATAAAGTAATCTCTACTCATAATACATCATCCTTTGTATGCCTGTATGCGAATAAGCATGCCGGAAATGGCAGACTCCATATTATATATCCAGATTTCATCATATCTACGATGTGGCAGGCTTTTTTTGGAAAGAGCCCAGAGACAAACTTTGAAGAAGAAGATAATGTTGTCCGCTGCAGCCACTGTGCGCTCAACTGTACCCGTGCGAGAGAAATGACAAAAGGGAAGATTCCAGATCCTACTGTGAACTGGAGTTGGGGCTTGTTTTGCGATGAAGCCCCCAAAACAGTGGAGCTGATCGAATGCTTGACATCGAAAAATCATGTGGAAACAGTATTGGTTACCGCACCGCATGACAGCGCGCTGGGACAGGTTGAAGCAGACAACGAAGAAAGAGTCCAATATCTTTCACATAAGCTGCGCAGCAGCCAGGATCGCATTACTGCGAAAACTGGGATTACTGTCTCAGAGAAGGACATGAGAGCGGCATGGGATGCGTATATGTCCTATATGGAGCGGGTAGAGGAAATTACAAACCTAGTAATTTACGCAGATCCGCAGCCTGTTTCCGGAAATGAACTGGCACTGTTCAGTGTTTGTATGCAGGTATGCTTTAACCTTGGGATTGAGGCTGTCAACGAAGCACTTGATATTGCGATTGAAGAAATCAGAGAAAGGATTCAGCGGGGAAAAGGGCCTTTACCAAAGGGTGCGCCGAAACTAGCCTGCTACTTCGTCCCGCTAAATGTCCCTTGGGTTGACCGTATGTTTCGTGAAAACGGCGTGAACCTTTCACTGGGACGTCTTTATCCATTGGCAAGCATGATGGAAGAGAGACTGAAATCCGATGAGGATCCCTATCTGGCAGCGGCAAGACAAATCTATATGAGTCATGATGCTGTTAATATGGGAAATGCTGCCAGTATAGCTGAAAGCCTGCTCAGCCGATTTCCACTGGATGGAGCGCTGATCGGGTTTTATGACTTCGATCGCTGGATCGGGTCTCTGCAGAAAACAGAGATGAGACTGGTTGAAGAACGGACAGGTATTCCACATTTTTATCTTGAAGGCGACTTTTGGGCTCTAAATAAAGTATCGGCAGAAGACAGAAAAGCAGTGATCAGGGGAATCTGCAATTGCCTGAAAATCTCGAGTGTCTGATCAGTTCAAATATCATCTGATGGGTAGGAAACAGTAAAATGCCAAGAGAAAAAATCTTGTGCGGCAAAGAGGAGATTTTCCGAGTTGCGATTAATATCGTGGATCGGGATGGAATTGAAGCATTGTCTGTTCGGTCCATTGCGAAAGATCTCTCCGTCTCGCCGATGACCATATATAATTATGTGGACAACCTCCAGTCGATCAAAAAACAGATTGTGATCGAGGGATTTGACCGACTCTACAACTATGTGTTTTCTGAGCTGAGCAAACTGAACAGCCCGGTTGATAAAACCCTTTTCTGCAAAACGGTTGCAATGGCTGTATTCCGCTTTTCGATCGATTATAACAACATCTTTGTCTATATATTTTCAGAAGGTGGCAAGATGTTCAGCAGTGATGCGGAGGTCCGGCCGTTCTTTAATTTCATTTCGACGCTGACAAAGAGAGCAAAAGCAACACAGAAGCATTATACAGAAAATCAAAACGGGTATAAACTGCTGGAAGTGCTGATCTTTTCTGTGGCATACCAGATGGGAATGGGGGTCAGAACCATCACGGAACAGGAGTATGAAGCACTGATTGATTATTATATTCAGAAGTGCATTGCCTGAAGGATGTACATACAAATACACACTGAGTGTCAACTTTTTTGCAATACCCTATTGACATGAGCCTGTCAACAGGGTATTATGGAAGCTGAAAATTTACACTGTATATTTATGGCTTTTCTGGCGGGAGACAGTAGGATGAACCTGAGACTCGAGCAACTTGTGGAGGCAGCGTCCGCCTATGTGGACAAAGTGATGGAAGAGCAGAAGGCGGGGGTGCCTCTCGTTGCTTATACCAGCTCATTTGTTCCGGCAGAACTGATTCGGGCTGCAGGCGCCAATACTTATATGCTCTGTCGCGGCGGGGAACTGGCTCCGGCAGAGAAGGCCCTGGAATATACAATTAGTTCGATTAACCCGCAGGCAAGAGCTTTGTTTGGCTATCTTGCGGAAGATATGGATCCGGTTGCGGCGGTGGCGAAACTGGTTGTAACGGCTTATTATGACAGCCACATGAGCCGGATCAGTGAGCTTCTGGAGTTCAAAGGCGTTCCGGTCTGTAAAATTGGAATTCCGATCGACTGGAAGGAGACTTACTCTTTCGATTATTACGTCCACGGGCTTCGCAGTATGCTCCGGAGAGTGGAAGAAATAACAGGGAAGAGCCCTGATCCGGAACTGGCGAAAACAGAATTTGAAAAAACAAACAGAATCAAGGTCTGCCTGAAAAGACTTCAGAATATGCGAAAAGGGAAGCGGATACCGATTGACCTGGAATCCGTGCTGCAGCTGCATGAGATCTGTCCGCTGCTTACGGAAGAGAAGGATATCCGTTGCCTGGAACAGCTGATAGCGTCTCTGGACGAAGCGCCGAATATCTTTGCGGAAAACGCCCCGCGACTGCTCCTGATTTCCCGCATTGCGGCCCAGGGAGACACAGCCATTCTTCGGATGCTTGATGAGTGCGGATGTCCGGTGGTAGCAGAAGTAATTGATGAATGTGTTTGTATTTCTGATGGACTTGTTGATCTCCAGGGGGATCTGATTGAAAACTTTGCAAAAAGCAGATATAGCGAGGTACTTCCCGTGAGCGCATTTCAACCGTCCTGGAAGCAGCGGTTCGAAAAGATTCAAAAGCTGATCTGCGAATACGGAATTGATGGAGTGATCTGGTATCAGTTGGAAAACGATGAAATCTACGACATGGAGTATCGCTGTGTTCGAAAATGGCTGACGGACATGGGGATTCCGAGCCTGAAAGTGGAAACGGATTACGACTATTCAGATGAAAAGCTTGGGATAAAGCGGGCACAAATTACACAGTTTGCCGACCAGCTTTGGAAAACCGGACGGTAAGAATATATAAAATGAATCAGGAGGGTAGGTCTATGGACTATCAGAGCGTCAATCTCATTATCAGCGATGAAGTAGCAGCAAATATGGAAGAGCGCGGGGTCAGAGAAGCAGATGTGCGGGAAGTGATAGAGTTTGCCGAAACTACTGGAAAAAAGCTTTATGTAGAAGGCGAGGAGCACTTCCTGGCCAGAAAAAGGATTGGAAAATTCTCTGCTTATGTGGAATATGTGCCGCAGGGAGATTCTTTTGAACTGATCGATGTGTACAGCCACATGGTCACCTTTGAGGGTGAAGAATAAGGAGGATAATGATGAGTAAGTGGAAATGCTTTACCTGTAAGGTTGAAATGGAAGAGGTCGATGATATTGCCATTAATTACGGTGATATGAATCTGCCCGAAGCGGAAGGTCTCCGCTGCCCCAGCTGCGGTATTCAGTTTCTGGAATCGGAATATGTCGTAGATCAGCTTGCTTCCGCAGAACAGATGCTTTCCGGAAAATAAAACGGAGGGCATGAGGATGAATCTGTTTGCAGGTGTGGATATCGGCTCCACAACTTCAAAGTGTGTGCTGATCGATGAAAACAAGGAAATGAAGGTCTTCTACCGTGCAGATACGGAATTCGACCGGGATGTCAGCGGCGATAAGGTTTTGAACGGAGCCTTGGAGGAGCTTGGAGCAAAGCTCGAGGATGTGAGATTCATCGTCTCCACCGGCTACGGCAGAAAAGCCTATAAGCGGGCCAATATGGATATCCCTGAGATCAT
>Ga0310695_10014319_pt1 | contig 10734 bp, 16 predicted proteins | sample RumenRJG_04DNA_FD_203882 | JGI IMG/M metagenome (GOLD analysis project Ga0310695, IMG submission 203882) | Bovine rumen microbial communities from Lethbridge, Alberta, Canada - RJG_04 (v2) (version 2) | ecosystem: Host-associated > Mammals > Digestive system > Stomach > Rumen | place: Canada... | reverse complement strand
TAAAGTTACCGTGAGAAAAGAACACCTTCGAGATATTATCAATGATCTGAGGTTCCCTGGCCTCTCCTTCGACTATAAAAGCTTTATAGTCTCTGTCAGCCATTGAACGCACCTGCCTTATACATTTTCTGGAGATTATGAGCCTGTCTCAGTTCTTTCTCCGTCAGTTCGGAGATTGCTTTGATACTGTTATCCTTCAATAAGAAGTAACAGTCCGGCCTGAGAAGATCATTACTCATAAGATCCGTGTTATGCGTGGTCGTAAATATCTGCACATTCTGTATCTCATTAACCTTTTTCTGAACGCTCTCTGACAGTTCAAAGTGATAGAACGCATCAAACTCATCAATAAATACGAACGATGCCTTCTTCATGCGGATATACCAGTAGTAGAACAGAGCAAGCGATCTGGTTCCGGTAGATGCAATCTTAAAGAAATCAGTATATTCGGCAATGAATCCTCTGTTTCCAATCGTCATGATACCGATATTCTTTCCATTATCGGATGAAGTGGTTCGAGATGTTGCGGTATCAAATACTTCATACTTAAAAGAAAAAGCGCATTTTTCAACGAAATTCAATCCATTGAAAAACACGCTTCCATCGCTATTTGTTATATTGGCAGATTATATGGTTTTCTTAACCCTCTTTATTGTGCTCAAGTACATCATCCAATGTAAGATGTTTATACAAAGTATCTCCGCTCATAACATCAATTGACGAATGACCTCCGGGATAATGATCTATGATCTCAACAATACCATCGAGGATTTCTTCCTTGTCAGAACCATGATATCTGATCTTGAACTTCACATGATCGCCAACCGTATAATTGCGGATATCCATTTTCGGATCCGGCAGTTTCTCAGGCTCTCCGTTACCGTCTGCGTATCCCCACTGCTTTGTTACCGTATCTACCCAGATAAAGCGTTGATCTCCGATAGGATCTCCATTGCGATAAGTAGAGAAATTATCTACAGTGACAACTTCTCCAAAGTAATCTGTTTTCCGAACCGGTGTGTGTCCCACAACCTGCAGATATCCTTGGGGGTACATTTCGATCCTGCCGTCCTGCGGTCTGGCCCAAATCGGAGAGGCATCGCACCACAGTTCATCTCTTCGGAAACCATTGATCTTTTCAAGAAGTTCATCTATACCACCACTGAAATCCGGAAGAAAATGAGAAACAAACACTTCAGTCAATCCTGCATGACTGAAGAGAACATTATCAATCCGATGGATATAAGCAATATTACCTGCCGGGATAATCTTTTCAAGCTTTGATAATCCTTCGAGCACTATCGGTCTTGCATGATCAGAATACCCCGACTCGCGCGCCCCCCAAATGTAGCTCACATCATGATTTCCATAGCAGAGCAGAAAGTTCGGATGTCGATTTATGAATCTCTCAAGCGCACCAAATGTCTCCGAATACAATCCCAGATTCTTTTCCTGACCCCAGTCATCTACGAGATCTCCCAGACAGACGATTTTGTCATATTCACTTCGAGAAAGGAGTTCTTCTGCTTTGTCGAACATCCAGGGCTTCAAATGGACATCCGGGATTACAAAAACCTTACTCATTGCGTATCATCTACCCTTCCACATCACTCTCTTACTCTTAAATAAATATAGCAGAAAGTCTTCCTGCAACCTCTTCTGTAGTTACTCTATAGTTGAATCCCATCGCGCCGTTGTTTTCATAATAGAACTGACAATTTTCGGCACTTCTCCAATTCGCCGCAATCGTGCCTTCATCGGATCGGAAAGTAATAGGATCGCCTGTACCGTCCCCGGGCGAGAGCGTAACTGTGTGGACATCCTCCGCATGAGCCGTCATCAACGGGAAGAGAATCCCGGCAACGACCGCAAAGGTCAATATGACTGATAACAGCAGTTTTCTTTTATGCTTCATAGCACACCTCATTATCGCTATGGGATAATAATGCCCATAATTATCCCATGGCATCAACCGGTTTCGAACAGTATTACTCCGGATCTTAAATAAACAAGTCATCTAACGTCAAGACTCTTGTTATATGTTCTGTATTTGCTTTTCCAACTATATCCTCAGCGGATATAACAACAATTTTCAGAGCCTTATCCCCGTCTCAGGCCCTTTTGACCATCCCTTTTCTTTCCGTCAGCCTACGCAGGATAAGGCTCGTTATTATGCAGATAGCTATGGTGATCACCATATCCGGAAGGGTGTTCCCTACGGCTGTGTCGATATTCATGAGGATGCGGTAGATAATAAAACCTATCCCCCATATGATCATATTTTTGATGCTTATAGAGTGATCCTCCCTGGAAGGAGCCTTCAATATAAAGAAATCTGCTATCTGTACCGCTATCATGGGCGCAAAGACAGAGCCGATAAGGTACAGGAAGTCGGTAATATCATCCATCGGAAATACTATGGCGGCCGCGGTCCCTATGACAGTGACAGCCACAGCTGCCCATTTTTCACTGATCCTTTTGCTTATTGAGGCGCAGGAGACCCCTGCGGAATATGCATCCAGAAAGGTGGTCGTCACGGTGGAAAAGATGATAATAACAAGCCCTGCGATGCCCAGTCCCGCCTTCAGCATTATGGAGGCAATGTTGCTTTCCCCTGTATGGATCACGGCTCCCATGCCGATCGCATACATGAATATGCTTACCAGGGAATAAACAGCTACCGAGGCAAAGGTGGCTGCACGCGGCTTTTCGGCTTCCCTCGTGTAATCGCTTATGAGGGGGAGCCAGGAGAGAGGCATGGCTACGCTTAATTCCACTGCCTGTCCGAAGGTAAGGCCATCGTCCGCTGTTCCCTGCACCGGAGCTCCTCCGAAAAATACAACCTTAAATAATACTGTACTGAGGATGAAGAGCACTGCCATTGCAACCGTATTGACTTTTCCCAGATTGGTAAGCCCTATCAGTATCCAGACAATAATGAGCGCGCCGATGATCAGCGCCCAGATCCATGAACTGCTTGCAAATATCCCGTTTGCGGAAAGTGCGCCGTCATAGATCATTATGGCTGTCCAGCCCGTGAGCTGGAGAACGTTCAGCAGGGAGAAGAACCTGCCTCCGTTTTTGCCAAAGCTCAGTTTTACGGTCTCCATGGCGCTTTTTCCTGTTTTTCCGCCGATCATCCCGGCGAAATACATAAGCACAGCGCCGATCAGATGGCCGAGAAGGATGGCTGCGATCCCCCGCGCAAAGCCAAGCGAAGCTATATAAGTCCCTGTCTGGATCTCTGCGATGGAAACGCCGGCGCCGAACCAGACCAGTGCGTTGCTGAAGGTGGAGGTTTTTTTGTTCACGAGGAGCCACCTCCCTTATATTCCTCAAAACTGCCCGGAATTGCAAAGGCGTGGTTCATTGGACCGCTTCCCTTTCCAAGGTTGAGCTGCGCACTGAGAGCGCCGGGTCTTATGTCATCAAATACTGCGTCGAGCTGAAGGGTCAAAAACTCCGGTGATACCTCCATTATTCCAGTTACGCCGGTGGTATTCTGGGCAGTAAGCGCGGTGATCGCGCTCATGGCGTAGACCCCGTTTGCGGTCATGGTATTGATATCTGCCTGTATTCCGGCGCCTCCGCCGGAATCGCTCCCGGCAATGGTCAATGCTGTTTTCATTTTGTTTACCTTCTTTCATTGAGTATTCCAGCATTTTTTATTTAGCGACAGAAGGTGGTGCCCCCGATCTGCCGCTCCTATGATCCTTACCTGATAAGCTCCGTGAGCCGGATCAAATATACATCTCCTATTTCAGCGAGCCCCTCCTCCGGCGCTATGCCCTGGCTCTGCAAGTATCTTGCGCCTAGATCCTTCCATATGACATTGAATCAAGAAGGACTCCGTCGAGGTCAAAGATAACTCCCTTAATTCCGGATAATATCCCGGCCTTTCTTTCGTTCATGAGTTTACCATCACGGACGTAAGGCTCTTCAATTCATTAGCCGCCTCCTTATCCTCAGGCTCATCGCTCATAATGGGCTGCCGCCGCAGGCCAAAAGCGCGTTTGCTACATCGTTTACGGTCACGTAGTTGGTAATGTTGTGTACCAGTGGTACTGCTGCACGTACCTTCTCAAGTGTGTTTCCAAGCATGATCTCTCTCCTTTCAGGCTTCTTTTGAAACAAAAAAGATATGCCGCGAGGGCATACCTTTAAAAAGCCTGGCTTTATATCCCTACGTTGGCATTATCCAAATCAGGTAACGGGTCCAGACGATACAGCCTGTTCTCAGCCGGCTTCGCGCCAGCTCCCCTTTTTCAGCGGGATTATACGACTTTACCCCCAATATTGCAAGACAATATCAGACAGGGTACTTTTTTCATCTCAGCTCCCTTTCGTCAAAGATATTTTTCTTCATATTCTCCTATGGGGATTGGTTTGCTGAAGTAGTATCCCTGAATGATCTCACAACCAAGGTCGCGCAGACGGTCGACCTGTAAACGGCTTTCGGCGCCTTCGGCAAGGCAGACAAACCCAAGTTCTTTTGCAAGCGTGATTATGTGCCTAAGAACGATAATATCTTCCTTTCGCTCTGTATCATCGGCGATCGTATCTACAAAGCTCTTGTCGATCTTCAAAGTATCGATCGGCATTTGTGTCAAAAGCGACAACGAAGAATATCCGGTCCCAAAGTCGTCCATGGATATCTTAAAACCACGATCACGGAGTTCCTGCAATACGGAAAGCATGTGCTCCATATTATCGTACGTGGCACTTTCCGTAAGCTCAAAGTCTATGAGGTGATGGTCCACTCCATATGCATCAACAATACTTACAAGCTTATCAATAATGTTATTGTCATACATGCGGCTGCGCGAAAGATTCACGGAGATCGGATAAAGAGGTTTCCCTTCCTTCTTCCAACAGTCCAAGGTCTTACAGACTGTTTTCAAAACAAGATCATCGATCTGGGCAATAGTGCCGTCTTTTTCAAAATACGGAATGAATCTGTAGGGCGGTAAAAACTCCTTGTTCTTGTAGTTCCAGCGGATGAGCGCTTCAGCGCCCTTTATCTTTTCTGTACTGATATCAAATTTGGGCTGAAGATATACGACAAATTCGTCCTGTTCGATCGCCGTTTCCACATAGGCCTTTATGTAGTTCCTCCACGAAAGGTCGTCATGCATTTTATCCGTGTAAAAAACTATTTCCGTACTCTTTTGATTTGCACATAGCGCCTGTGCCATCTTTGCGGGATCAGCAACTCTGTTCCCGGAAAGCATAGCACGCCGCATCGGAACAACGCCGCACTTGTAATAAATCTTGTAATACGGATCTTCTTCCAGCACGGAAAGTTTTTCAAAAAAGTCCTGAAGTTTTTGTTTCAGTTCCGCCTCCGGCATGTCCTTAAGGAGCATTGCAAAATTATCATTATGACACCGCGCGCTCGCATAGACAAAATCAGCTTCATTCATTGCTTTTACGATATTGCTTAAAACATTGTTTGCAGCTATGTGTCCGTAGGCCTCATTTATTACGCGAAACTGTTTGATGTCAAAATGCGCAAAAGCATAATCTTTGATCTCTCTGTCTCCTGGAGCTTCCAGAAATGCCTCAAGATGGCTCCAATTGTAATGGCCGGTTATCGGATCCGTAAACGAAAGCCGATACAGGTCTTCTTTTTGAAACCGGTCATAATCATCATTTATAACATGAATTGCCCTGTCGTCATAAAGCTTCCATTCATGCAAGATCCTGATCTTCTTATAACCATGAAAAACACTGATCACTTTAGGTTCTTCTTCTATGCATAGATCGCTGTATGGTCTGTGTGCATTATCCTCCTTAGCTATTTCTTTGAAGAGATCCCTGATAAAGGGAAGATCGATCTTGGAATCATCATCAATTTCGACAGAATAGAAAAATGCAGCATCAAGTTCAAGCGATTTCAGCTCTGTCGGATATTCGATGTTTGGATCATTGTTTCTTAACTCAATGCCTATAACCTCTTTCTGCAGGGCGTTAACAAAGAAAAGGCCCGGATAATCGTACGCCCCGAACGAATTGGCATATTTTTCCACTGCCGGCGGAAGCACGCCATTATAGAAGGACTCTATATCCTCTTTGGAAGCGTCGATGTAATAGAGAGTTCTTTTAGGCTTATATAATTGATTCAGTTTGTTGATGATCATGATAATACCTCTTTCCCGACTTCGTTTTCTTTACGAAATATAGCCGAAGAAACTTGTTTGTACAACCCGTACAAAGAAGTTTTTATGATTTTTTCTCTACTCACGAAAAAATCATAAGCCGTTGTTCAAAATATCGTTGTAGGCCGCATTTGATTCATTATCATGTCGAGGGCAGATTTCCGTTTTTATTCGTTCAATATTCTTGAATTATATTTTCGTTTATTTCCGTTTTACTGATACATCCTTGGGTGTTATTATACGGTCACAATCAATTGCAAGGAGGATTTATTATGAACGAACTGTGTATGATCATTAAAGACACTGTAAAACCGAATTTCCTGAATATCCGCACTTCCTTACAGACCTACGACAGGGACGCACTCTGCTGCGGAGCCCCTTGCTGGAGGTGGGCATATCACGCACTTCACTCAGCCGACAAATGGTTTTTTAATCCTTTTGTTTATGAGGAGCCTTCTTTTCACGAGGATGGAATGGATAATCCCGATAATCCGACAAGCGTTGTTTTGTCAGACGAAGATCTCTTATCTTACCTGGATCAAATAGAGAAGAAAACGATGGAATATCTTGATTCACTTACTGATGATATGTTGTATGAAAAGCCGGAAAAATGCATCTATACGCGTATGGAACTTGTGCTCCGCCAATACAGGCATCTATCCTTCCATACCGGAATGCTGAACGGACAGACAGCTGTTGCAACCGGTAAATTCCCAATGTGGGTTTCGGAAACGGATAAATATGTTGACGACGGCATCTTCTTTGGGCGCTATCGCAAGGGACAGGTTACAGCAAAATAAAAGACCCTATCGCTTTTCCGGCGCGTCCATTCCCCAAAGCCCATATGGATCGCGCTTTAACTCATTTTCATAAAGCGATATCACTGACCATATGTCAAAAAACATCTCCTTGCAGTCACCGATAGAAGTTTCGCTTATGAGCCCCTTTTCATAAGCCATATCCTGGATTTTATACCATGCTTTAACAGGCGGATGCCCCGCTTCAATAAACCATTCATCAGGGGGATACATTCGGTTTATTTCTTCCGTCGGTTTGAATTTATCGTTGATATCTTCCGGTGTTATGTCTTCAACATAATGCATTGCGGTAAGCTTGTAAATATCAACACCAAGCATCAGCGCCATACCGCCATTGTGGATCGGAAAATCAAGACCGCCTGTTAAAGCCTCTTTTCCGTGCTTTCCCCAGCCTGAAGTACTTATCACATCCTGTCTGGTATAAGTATCCGGAAGTTTGCGGAATGTATCCGCAACGATTCCCATTGCCGTTCTATCGGTGCCAGGCGGTCGTATCTTTATCTTTACTGTGATCCCAAGCTCTTTATCTTCCTCGGAGAGCGGTAATTCCGGGCTCAGTCGAAGCGCCGGCATGAAAATACTTCCTTCTTCCGTGACAATCTCTTTTAGCGTATTTATAACAGTTTCAGCTCCGCCTTCAAGTTCCCCAAAGCTGTTAAGAGATGAGTGAACCTCTAATATCATGCCCTTTTCGATCCCAAGGTCGATCAGCGCATTTTTAGCATTTCCTTTGTGACCATTGTTTACGGAATTCCTTCATCCTGTTTTCTTTTGAGGTTTTTTGCCCATGACAAGGATCAGTATCGCGAGCGCGAGAATACCGGTACCTATGACAAATATAAGGATCACTGTGCCAGGTGAATAATAGTTGACTTCCGCGGGATTATTGGGGTTGTACTGTATGCTGACCTCTTTTCCCTCTCCGTCGCCTAAATTGCCTATATCGAGCTCACTGGTGTATTCCTCTCCGTCAACGGTGTATGCGACTGTAGGATAATAGGTGGTGACGTTTCTCCCCAGGTCGGATTCATAATGATCCACACCCCTCACGCTCACAACCACACCTGTGGTCCTCACAAATCCCGCGGATTTGATGAATCCGAGATACACGCCCACCGCGTAGAGGAGCAGCGCAAACACAAGTAAAATGATCCAAATCTTGCCACTCCCTGCATTAACTGTTTTTATTCTGCCATCGGTATGCGTCATTGGCTTGTCCCCCTATTTTTTAAACCAAATTACAATTTGAAGAACGCCATATCTTCATTTAGCTTTATTGCAAGGTTGTTCAATCCATCCGCCGCATTTGCAAGATCATTAATGGTGTCATTCTGTTCCTGTATAGACACGGATGTTTCCTTTGTAGACTCGGCGTTCTCTTCAGTAATTGAATACAGCGAATGCATGACATTAACTATTACAGTCTTTGTTGACGCACAATCCTCTGTAACATCTGATATCGTTGAAATTCCATCTACAGTCACGCCAACACCACTGATCAGATCATTTATGGATTCAACCGTTGTATCCAACACATTCTGTACGTCAGTCTGTATAGCACCGACTTCCTTTACTTTATTGGTCGCTTCGGTCGAAACCTCAACCAATCTGCTCATCACATCTCTGATCTCGCTGGCTGTATTAGCAGAATCTGTTGCTAACTCTCCTATCTCCTCTGCAACAACAGCAAATCCTCTTCCTGATTCGCCGGCACGGGCAGCTTCGATAGAAGCATTTAAGACCTTATCTCCATCGATACTCCAATCCCCTGTATAGAGATCCGAAATAGTGGTATTCATCTGAATACATGTATTTTTGATCATTTCGGTACCCATACTTCTATAGGTGTTCCTTATCTCAAGATATGCGGTAAGAGTAAGGATTCCTGTCATTATCATCATTCCTACAACAGAAATAATAATGTGCGTAATCAAATGCTTCTATTTTCCATAATTGTCGTTTTGAGCGCTCATGCTCCACCCCTTCTAGACATTATTTTGCACTATTTTACTATTATACTCCTTACGGGCAGAAAAAGAACCATATAATGTTCATTCTTCTATGGTGTACTGCAAAAGCTCATATTTTAATTTGCTGCCCTCCATGATCTCCTCCGGCAGCAATGCTCTGGCTACAAGCTTAAGGTCATCCGATTCTATATCCGTTCTACGTAGATGGGCGTAATCTCCATCTATTCTTACAACCTCATAAAGCCACGTTTCCATAATGGGCACCTCCACATTTGACATTAACTATCTCCGACTGATATGCATTCAATGTCCTCTCATCAAAGCAAACCCATTCGATAAGATCAAATGCATCTAAGATATATTCGCACAGCCTGTCCAGTGTTTCTTTCCCGGAGATCTTTATTGTTCGATATATTTCCCTTCCATACCCTGCAGGGTATACCTTCAAAGTATATCTCGACATTACTCTTCCCTCTTTCTTTTTAAGGAAACGCTGATCAAAGCGTTTCCTTGCGCGAAAATCGCAGCGCGAAGCGCCTTCCAATGCGATTTTCTGCGCATCCTCCCGGAGGGTTTAAGGAAACACTGATTAAATCAGTGTTTCCTTAAATATCCGCTTTGCCCTTCAGGAAATTCAGCACCTCATCCAGGGCCCTCTTGCTCTTGAAGTATGCTTCCGTGATCTTTTTGATATCGTCTTTTTTCTTTTCTTCTTGAAGCAATTTATAATCTTCCTTTGCCCATTCGAGATCTTCCGACATCTTTAATATCTTCTTTTCCTGACGTTCCAGTCTGGCAGCCACATCCATCTTTCCTCTTGCCATGACCTTGTCTCCTTTAATTCGTCACTGATCTAAGCTGCTTGCCAAGTATTCCTGCCTCTTTTTTGATAGTTGCCTCCGTCATGTTGAACGCATTGATTGAACATTGAACAATTTACACCAAAAAAATCACCCAATCGGGTGATCAAAAAATATAAAACACATCCGCTACCGCACGTAAGCTCCACTCAGCCTTCGCTATGAAAAAAAGAGTCGTGGGTAATACATCTTTCGATGCACTCATTTCTGAACGGATGGGTTTGACTACTTTATCATAAAATAATGCTACAGAGAACTGGCCTCTGTCTCAAAAAAAATGAGCCCTTGACTCCGTCCCCAGGGCTCATTTTGAATTAATAGAGCTTGGCGCCGGCGGGGATGCGGGGGTCGACCATCAGAAGGTGGAGTTCCTCGTCTTCGCCGCGCTTGTTTACGGCGCTTATGAGCATGCCGCAGGATTCGATGCCCATCATGGGCCTCGGAGGGAGGTTCACGATGGCGATGCAGGTCTTTCCGATAAGCTCCTCAGGCTCATAGTAAGCGTGGATACCGGAGAGTATCGTGCGGTCTTTCCCGGTTCCGTCGTCCAGCGTGAACTGCAAAAGCTTCTTTGACTTTGGAACGGCAACGCAGTCCTTTACCTTTACGGCGCGAAAATCGGATTTACTGAAAGTATCAAAATCGACCTGATCCTCGAATAAGGGCTCGATTACTACATTACTGAAATCGATGGATCCGGAAGGGGCTGTGAACGGGTCTGCCGGAGCTTTAGCCTTCTCAGAAGCTTCAGCGCTTACACTATTTCCTTCGCTGCCTGTCTTTACAGACTTCATTGTCGGGACGACTGCTCACTATACTGTCGTTACCCTGCATCATCCTGCAGTCCCAACATGTTATCAAGCTTCTCACTTGCCGTTACACTGCACCGTACTGCACCATACATTGGAATATCTGTGGCACAGATGTG
>Ga0310695_10014318_pt1 | contig 10734 bp, 5 predicted proteins | sample RumenRJG_04DNA_FD_203882 | JGI IMG/M metagenome (GOLD analysis project Ga0310695, IMG submission 203882) | Bovine rumen microbial communities from Lethbridge, Alberta, Canada - RJG_04 (v2) (version 2) | ecosystem: Host-associated > Mammals > Digestive system > Stomach > Rumen | place: Canada... | reverse complement strand
ACTGTCCATTTCTTTTTGCCCAAATACCTACCCCCATACAAAACGCCTTGCTCAAGGCGCGAGGAAAAATCTGCGTTTATCTATGTGAAAAACGAGGGAACGGACCGCATCCGTTCCCTCAATTTCATTTTGCCCAGATCAGACGACGATCTTAGCCTTATTTCTCTCTTCGATCTCTTTCTGCTTCTGAAGCTTTCTCTCCTTCTTGGACAGGTTGGAGCTGCCTTTCTTCTTGGAGCTGCTCTGTCCGCTATTGCCACCGCTTCCGTTTCCGGCTTTGTCAGAAACATCGTCGTCCTTGGCGGACTTGATCTTCGTGCGCAGCAGGTGCCACAGAGGACCTGCGATACAGACGGATGACCAGCATCCTGCGATGATACCGACCATCAGAGGAAGCGCGAATTCCTTGACGGACGCGACGCCGAATATATAAAGCGTCATGACCATAAAGAATGTAGTCAGTGAAGTAAATATACTTCTGGAAAGAGTCTGGCTGACGCTGGTATTGACAACATCCTCCAAAGTAGTTCCGGATCCTCTTCTCTGAAGATTCTCGCGCACACGGTCGAATACGACGATCGTGGCGTTGATCGAGTAACCGACGATCGTAAGCATACACGCGATAAATGTGCTGCCGACACTGATCCTGAGGATCGCGTAAGCCGCGAGTACGATCAGGCAGTCATGTGCAAGGCAGATGACGGAGGAGGCGCCGAAACGCGCATCCTTGAACCGGAGCCAGATATAGATCAGCATCAGGACCAGTGCTAAAAGGACCGCGAACTTTGCAGCCGTTTTCATCTCCGAGCTGATCGTGGAACTGATCGTCTCGGAAGTGATATTGTCCTTGTCGACATTAAACTGATCCTGCAGAGCGACGGCGAGAGCTGTGCTCTTTTCCTCGTCCAGTTCCTTGGTCTTGAAGATCACTTCGCTGCTGCCCGCGACCTTCTGCACCTGGGGATTCGTATCTCCCGTCGTCTCCACCACGACCGGAACGACCTTCTCGTTGATCTCTTCCAGGCTCATGTCCTCGCTGAAGGTGACATTCGTGGACGTTCCGCCGACGAAATCAAGGCTGTAATTGAGAATACCTCTGCCGCCGGAGAGATTCACGCCCATTCCGGCAATCCCGGCGATGATCAGGGCTGCGGAGATCGCGAAGACGATCTTTCTCTTAGAGACAAAGTTAATGATCTTAACTTCTCTTCCCTTACCGTAGAGCTTCACATCCTGTGCGCCGAGTGCATAGACAATATTCATGAGCAGTCTGGTCACGACCAGCGCTGTGAACATGGAAACAACGATACCGATTGCCAGAGTGCTGGCAAATCCCTTGATCGTGCCGCTGCCGCGCCAGAAGAGGACTGCTGCTGCGATCAGTGTCGTCACGTTGCCGTCGATGATCGCAGAAAGAGCCTTGCTGTATCCGCTCGTAATGGCAGCCCTGACATTTCTGCCGGCTGTGATCTCCTCGCGGATTCGGGCGAAGATAATTACGTTCGCATCTACTGCCATACCGATGGAAAGCAGGATACCTGCAATGCCGGGCAGCGTCAGCGTCACGTCAAAGCCGTTGAGAACGATCTCGACGATCAAAATATAGATGCAGAGCGCAATACTCGCACAAAGGCCGGGAAGCCAATAAACTGCGATCATTAAGATGCAGACCAGTGCAAAACCGAGAATACCTGCCGTCTTGCTGGTCTTGATCGCATCCTGCCCCAGCTGTGCGCCTACGATCTGTGAACGAAGTCTCTGCAATTCGACCTTCAGTCCGCCGATACGGATATTCGACGCCAGACTTTCTGCGTCTTCGATGGTTCTCTCGCCGGTGATCACTGCGCGGCCGTCTGTGATCGCAGCCTGTACTCTCGGGACAGAGATGAATCTGCCGTCATAGAAAATACCGATCGTTTCACCGCCCGCATAAGCTTTGGTCGTCGCATCCGCGAACTTCTGCCTGCCTTCGTCAGTGAATGTCAGTGCTACTACGATCTCCTGATTGTTCATGTTATCGTTCTGATAAGTCGCCTGTGCATCTGCAACATCGGTTCCTTCCAGAACGACCTCTCCGTCGGCGATGATCTTGTCCAGTTCCTTGGTAAGAACATAGTTCTGTTCTCCGGACTCATCTATGCCGATCTCATAGTTGTCGTTTCCGTTATCATCTTTCTGCCTGATAAAATACAGAGAGCCGGGGCGTCCCAGTTCATTCAGGATCTTGTTGGTCTCTTCGACGCCGGAAATGCCGGGGATCTCGATGTTGATCCTGTCGGCGCCTTCCGTATAGACCTGTGCCTCCGTGCTGTACTGGTCGACACGCTGCTGAAGCTTGTAGACTGTATCTGCCATATCCTCCGCTGAAGGGGTTGTCTCGCCTACCGCCTCATAAGTGATACTGGCGCCTCCCGCGAGGTCAAGACCCAGCTTGATGTTGTGATAAGATCCTCTGTGCCCATCGCCGAAACCGACCAGAGCGGTAAAGGCCATTAGTCCTGTGATGACCGCTGTGATGATCAGAGCGATGACTGCTCTCGATTTTTTCATGCCGTTTCTCCTTCTAACATATCCTGGCTGTTCGCATAAAAAAGGCTACAACCTTTGAAATTATAGCACAAATAAAATTTTTGTAAAACGTTTTCTATTCTCAGGAGCAATTTTCTGCAAAAGACCGCCGCCCCGGCTCAGGATCTGTATCCTTTCGCCGGGGCGGCAGCTTCTCAGAATCTGATTCAATCATTCTGATATCATTGCTCTGATTTCATTATTCTGATTTATTCACTCTGTTCTGATTACTCTTTTGCCTCTTCTGCAGTCGTCTGGGCCGGCTGGACACCGGGCATTCCGGTCACATTCACATTTCTTGTCACCTTCGCGTCATACGTGTTGGCACGGATGATCTCGGAGAGATCCACACCGGTCGCCTGGGACATCGTGTCAAAGACCTGCTTCATGACGATCGGCATATTGCCGGAGATCTGTGTAGCTCCGCTGTTTCCGTCCCCGGTTCCGTAGATATTGATGCTGTCGATCGAGCTGAGAGGCTTCGCGATCTCGCTCGCCATCTGGGGCATGATCTTGATCATCATCTCTACGATCGCAGCGCTGTTGTACTTCTTATAAGCCTCAGCGCGCTTCTCCATTGCTTCCGCTTCTGCAAGACCCTTGGCCTTGATGGCTTCCGCTTCCGCGAGACCCTTGGCAGCAATACCGGCCGCCTCGGCGTCATACTTGGCTTTGATACCGGCAGCTTCCTGCTCTGCGCTGAACCTGTCAGCCGCTGCCTGTGCTTTTCTGGCATCTGCCTCACGTTCCTGCTCGAACTGAGCTGCTTCTGCTTCTCTCTGTCTTTTGGCGAGTTCGGCTTCCGCTTTCTGCTCCGTCGCATATCTCTCCGCTTCCGCCTGCTTTCTGACGTTTGCGTCGAGCTCTCTCTCTTTGATCGCGACCTGGCGCTCTCTGAGGTCTGCCTGGCGCTCTGCCTGTGCGATCTGCGCGTTGACAGTCTCGGTGTTGACCTGTTTCATCTGGATCTGTTTCTGGATATCGTAAGCGGCATCCGCTTCTGCCATCTTGGTATCCTCGATCTTCTTCAGATCCGACTTTCTCATGGCCAGTTCGTTATTCTTCTGTGCGATCTCCAGATTGGAAATGACTCTCGCGTCATTTGCTTCTCTGGCCGTCTCGGCCTGCTTGATCGCGACGTCTCTCTCTGCCTCCGCTTTTGCGATCGCCGCCTCTTTCTGGATCTTGGACATGTTGTCCTGACCCAGCGCATTGATCAGTCCGTTCTCGTCAATGACCTTCTGGATATTGCAGGAAATGATCTTGATACCCAGATTGTTCATATCCGACTGCGCCTTTTCCTGGACCTGGTCACCGAAAGCCTTTCGATCCGAGGAGATCACCCTCAGTTCCATCGTTCCGATGATCTCACGCATATTACCCTGAAGTGAATCCGTGAGGGCCTTGATGATCTGCGCTTCATTCATGTTCAGGAAGTTCTTGGTCGCGAGGTCAATGCCGGGCACCAGTCTGTAATGCTCACCTTCATGGGCATCGCCGGCAGGATACGTGTAACTGCCGTTGGGATCGGCTACCTTCACCATCTCGTTGTCGGACATGACAGCGACCTTGGCGATCGCGTCGATGTCGACGCCGATAAAGTCCTTGGTCGGAATATACCCATTCGTCTTGATGTCGACAGAAACCTGCCTCAGAAGAAGTTTATCCATTCTGTTGAGGAGCGGAATGCATAGTCCTGCTTTACCGATCAGGATCCTCTTCTTCCCTGCACCGGAAATAATAAATGCTGTGTCCGGCGGAGCCTTGACATAACTGGTCGTGATCAGAAGTGATATCAGCGCGATGATTATGACAGCTCCGATGATCGGATATACAAATGCGGGTATCATACTTTCCTCCGTTTCCGCAAAGCACATACATGCTTTACTCAATTTCCCTAATGCAAATGAACAATGCGGCAGCGGATCCCGGGATCCACACTGCCTTTGTCTGTCAAAGTGCATTATACACCTTTTTCATTTCTTTGCATCCGCGTTTTTGCATCCCGCGTTTGATTTCATGAAATGTTCACACCTTAAAGAAAAGAGTGGTATAAGAAAAGAGTTTTTAAGAAAATAGTTTTATAAGAAAAGAGTGGTATTTGCGCTGTCCCAATGCGCGCTGAACTTCCCCGTATGCCAAAAATCACGATATATAGTTCAAATCTGAATGATTCTGTATTTTTTCTTTCAAAACATACAGCAAATGCACGACTGTTCCGTTGCGTCGGTCTCCTGCTTCCGATTACAATCTCTGACACAAAGGGCCGCCACCCGGTGTCCCGCAAATCTCAGAGGATCGGAGGACAAACATGTACAGCAGTATAACCACAGGCGCAGTCCACGGAATAGACAGTTATCTGATGCAGGTCGAAACGGACATTTCCGAGGGACTGCCTTCCTTCAATATGGTGGGTTTTATGAGCGGTGAAGTGCGGGAGGCCGGTGAGCGTGTCAGAGTCGCTCTGAAAAACCTGGGGATCCGTCTCCCTGCCAGAAGGATCACCGTGAACCTTGCGCCGGCAGGGATCCCCAAGAGAGGGATCGTGATCGATCTCCCTGTCTGCGTGGGACTCCTTGTCTGCCTCAGCTATTTAGACCCGGAAGATACGGAAGGAGTCCTGGTCGCCGGCGAGATCGGACTGAGCGGAGAGATCCGTCCTGTCAAAGGTATTCTCTCCATCGTGATGCAGGCGCGGGACAGCGGGATCGGTACCTGTCTCGTGCCATCCGGCAATGTCGGAGAAGGCGCGATGGTGCACGGGATCAAGGTGGTCGGCGTCCGGTCGCTTTCTGAGCTGATCGCTTATCTCAGGCGGGATCCCGCTCACAGAGATGCTTTTATCCGGCCGGTGCGCCTGGATGCGGAAGAAATACTTCTTAGTCACAGACTGACCCGCTATCCGGATTTTGCCGGGGTGCACGGACAGAGCCAGGCCAAGAAAGTGCTTGAGATCGCCGCCGCAGGATTCCACAATGTCCTGATGACCGGTCCGCCCGGCACGGGAAAGACCATGCTCGCCAAATGCCTGCCGGGCATCATGCCTCCTCTCTCGACGGATGAAGCGCTTGAGATCACAAGAATTTACAGCGCTTCCGGTATTTTGCCGGAAGATACGCCGCTGATCGCAGAGCGCCCTTTTGTGGCACCGCACCATTCAGTCACCAAAGCGGCTTTGATCGGCGGCGGCAAGATCCCGGTCCCCGGACTCATCTCACAAGCACATCTCGGCGTTCTGTTTCTCGATGAATCTGCTGAGTATTCCAAGGAAATTCTCAATCTTCTGCGGCAGCCGCTGGAGGATCATATGATCACCATCCGAAGGCTGTACGGCGCATATCGCTATCCCGCAAGATTTCTGCTCATAGCGGCAGCCAACCCCTGTCCCTGCGGGTATTATCCCGATATGAACAGATGCCGGTGCTCTCCCTATGAAGTCATGAATTATCAGAAAAGGATGTCCGGTCCCCTCGTTGACAGGATTGATTTCAGAGTCAGTGTGAACCGTGTGAAATCGGAGGATCTGCACCATGACCGGCAGGAGGAGTCCAGCAGCATGATCCGTGCGCGAGTCGCGGAGGCAGTTGAAAGACAAAAGAAACGTTTCGCAGGAACTCCGTTTCGTTACAATGCCGATATGGACGCAGATGCGGTGGAAAAGTTCTGTGCTTTGGACTCTCACCTCTCAGGGACCATGCGCAAATTGTACGAACGTCTTGGCATGAGTGTCCGCGGATATCACAAGACGCTCAAGATGGCCAGGACCATCGCGGACCTGGAAGGCAGAGAGAAGATCTTGGAACGGGATCTCATGATGGCTGTGGGATTTCGGCTTCCGGAAGAACAGAACAAAGAGAAACGCAGTTCCGGAAGAGAATACAAGGAATTCGCAGACCGGATCAAGGTCAAAATGCGGCCGGCCGAAAAGGAGACATTCCCCGATCATACGGTCCTTAATGATTCGGCTTTGAGTGATTCAGTCGTAAAAAGAGAGGAGAACGAATGTGCAATAACGGATTGAACCCGCATGCATGCTGGCTGGCGGGGATCGAAGGAGTAGGCAGCCGCTGCATAAAGGCTCTCCTGCGGCATGCGTCCTGCGCTGAGGAAGTCTATACAATGAGCGAAAAAGAAATTGTATCTTGTCTGACCGCATCTAAGATCAAGACAGGCACTGCAGAAAAAATGGCCGCACTCATAATAAAAGCGCAAAATAGAGATGTCCGGGAAGAGCTCATGAAACTGCACAAGCGGAATATCCGCTTTACCAGCCAGGAAGATGACGACTATCCGGGCAGGCTCAGGGGCATACCGGACAGTCCCTACGGACTGTACTATTACAACAGGCTCCCCGATGAGAATAAACCCTGTGTCGCTATCGTGGGCGCAAGGAACTGCTCCGGATACGGCAGGGATCAGGCCAGGATCTTCGCGGAGAGACTGGCAGAAAACGGGATCTCGATCGTGAGCGGCATGGCCCGGGGAGTTGACGGGATCGCCGGAAGGGCGGCACTGAGTGCCGGCGGCAGCTCCTTTGCTGTGCTCGGGTGCGGCGTCGACATCGTCTATCCCAAAGAAAACGCGGACCTTTACGCGTCACTCAGGCAAAATGGAGGAATCATTTCCGAAAACCGGCCGGGTACGCAGCCCCGCTCAGTCCTCTTTCCCATGCGCAACCGGCTCATCAGCGGACTTGCTGATGCGGTACTCGTCATTGAAGCGCGCAGGCGCAGCGGCACCGTGATCACTGTCGACGCAGCACTTGAGCAGGGACGGGATATATTTGCACTGCCGGGGAGGGTCAGTGACAATCTCAGCGATGGATGCAATTTTCTGATCTCCCAAGGCGCAGCCATCGCCTGCTCTCCGGACAGCATGATCGAGCATTTCTTCGGCGTATCCGACAGGGGCACCGATCTTTCCCAGCAAATGCGGCAGGCGCGCAATCAGAGAGCTTCGGGTCTGTCGGGGCTGGAGTCAGTGCTGTTCGATGTCTTAGGGGAAGGGACCATCATGGAATCGGAGTTCCTTCACAGCAGGGCGGAAGCCATAACGGGCCATCGGATCAGCGTGGAGGAATTCGTAGGCTGCATGGTGAGCCTTCAGATGAAAGGATTCGCCGCAGAGATCGGAATGGGACATTACAAGGGTATATAGATTTCAGAGTAAATAGTCCGCCATCACATAATTGGCTACATCGAGCCCGTAGTCAGTCAGTGCGATCCGGTCTTTCGACCGCAGGATCACGCCTTGGGCTTCATGCTTTGTGATCACTTCCGAAAATCTCCTGTCCGGCTTCTCACCAAATCGCTCTTCAAATGCGGGAACGGAAACACCCTCTGTCATTCGAAGTCCGAGGAACATGAACTCTTCCATCTGTTCATTCGGAGTCAGGATCTCCCTCTCGCAGCGAAGCGATGCGGGATTTCCTTCTTCGACCGCCTTCGCATAAGAGGCCATATCCGCAGGATTCCGGAATCTCTCCCCCGAAATATAGGACGAAGCTCCCAGTCCCAGGCCGAGATACTCATGCCCCGTCCAATAACCGCAGTTGTGCCGGCACGCATAACCGGCACGCGCATAGTTGGAGATCTCATACCGCCTGTAACCGTATTCTCCCAACAGGTCTTTGGTCAGATGGTACATCGCACGGTCTTCCTCTTCGGTGGGAAGCTGCGGCAGCTGCATGTGGGAAAAGGGAGTCCCCTCCTCAATGATCAGGCTGTAGGCTGATATATGCTCCGGTCCGAGGTTTACCGTCTGCAGCAGCGTTTTCTCCCAATCCGAGATCTTCTGGCCGGGCAGTGCGGACATCAGGTCGAGATTGATATTGTCAAACCCTGCTTCCCGCGCCTCCCCGAAGATTTTTCGCGCCTGATGTGCGCTGTGAATCCTGCCGAGCAGTTGCAGCTCCGCGTCACTGAAGGACTGCACACCGATCGACAGACGGTTAACGCCTGTCCGTCTGTATGCACAGAGTTTCTCACGATCTGCTGTCCCGGGGTTGATCTCCATACTGATCTCTGTATTGATCTCCGGATCAGAATCATCGGCGCAGACCTGAAACGTGTCGTATATCGTCTCCATGAGGCGTGAAAGCTGTGAAGGCGTCATCAGCGACGGCGTTCCGCCCCCGATAAAGATCGTGTCCACGGGTCCTTTCACTTCCTCCCTTCTGAGTACGATCTCACGGCATAACAGCTGCATATAGTTTTCTCTCGCTTCATCAGAAGCCGGTCCCGACAGAAAATCACAATACCTGCATTTTCTCTCACAAAAAGGAAAATGCAGGTACAGGGAGACCGGCTTTGTGCGGTTTCGATCAATCATAACAAACGATTTCCTCAGTTTCCGGAATCAAGCTTTAATACATTCATGAACGCTTCCTTCGGAATCTCCACGTTTCCGACGATCTGCATTCTCTTCTTACCTTCCTTCTGCTTCTCTAACAGCTTCTTCTTTCGGGAAATATCGCCTCCGTAGCACTTGGCAAGGACATCCTTGCGCAGCTGGCGGACCGTTTCGCGGGCGATGATCCGACCGCCCACCGCCGCCTGGATCGGTACGTCGAAGAGCTGTCTCGGAATCTCTTCCTTGAGTTTCTCACACATCTTGCGGCCCCTCTCATAGGCGCCGGCCGAGTGCACGATAAAGGAAAGCGCATCTACGGGTTCTTTGTTGACCAGAATATCCATCTTGACCAGTTCGCTCGTCTCATATCCCTTGAGATCGTAGTCGAAGGACGCGTATCCTCTGGATCTGGATTTGAGCGCGTCAAAGAAATCGTAGATGATCTCATTGAGCGGCAGCTCATATTTGAGGACCGCACGCGTTTCTTCGATGTATTCCGTATCGAGATAGCGTCCGCGTCTCTCCTGGCACAGCTGCATGATAGGTCCGATGAACTCTGTGGTCACCATGATCTCCGCATTGACGATCGGCTCCTCCATGTGCTCTATTTTGGCGGGGTCGGGCAGGTTGGAGGGGTTGGTCAGCTCGATCATCGTGCCGTCCGTCTTGTAGACCTTATAGACAACGCCGGGCGCCGTGGAGATCAGGTCCAGGTCATATTCGCGCTCAAGCCTCTCCAAAATGACTTCCATGTGCAAAAGGCCCAAAAATCCGCAGCGGAAGCCAAACCCCAGAGCCAGTGAGGTCTCCGGTTCAAAAAACAGAGACGCGTCGTTGAGCTGCAGTTTTTCCAGTGCGTCGCGCAGGTCAGGATACTTGGCGCTGTCTGCCGGATACAGGCCGCAGTAGACCATGGGTTGCGCTCTCTTGTATCCGGGAAGCGGCTCGCTGCACGGGCGCTCGTTCTCCGTGACGGTGTCGCCGACGCGGGCATCCTTGATGTTCTTGATGGAGGCCGTGAAATATCCCACCTGGCCGGCTGCCAGCTCATCACAGGGAATGAACTGGCCGGGGCCGAAATATCCCACTTCCACGACTTCCGCCGTCGCTCCCGTTGCCATCATCCGGACCGGCATGCCCTTTCTGATCACACCGTCCCTGATGCGGCAAAAGACAATGACGCCGCGGTAGGAGTCATAGAGTGAATCGAAGATCAGTGCTTTCAGGGGCGCCTGGGCATCCCCCTCGGGCGCCGGGATTTTGGCAACGACTGCCTCCAGCACTTCCTCAATGCCGATCCCCTGCTTGGCGGAGATCAGAGGCGCATCTTCCGCCTCGATGCCGATGACGTCTTCGATCTCATGTTTGACCTCCTCAGGCATTGCGCTGGGGAGATCGATCTTGTTGATGACGGGAAAAACATCCAGGTCATGCTCCAGCGCCAGATACACGTTGGCCAGTGTCTGGGCCTGAATGCCCTGCGTGGCGTCGACGACCAGAATCGCTCCGTCACAGGCAGCCAGAGAACGGCTGACCTCGTAATTGAAATCCACGTGGCCCGGGGTGTCGATCAGATTAAGGATATACTCTATGCCGTCCTTCGCTTTATAGATGAGGCGCACTGCCTGACTCTTGATCGTAATGCCCCTCTCCCGCTCCAGTTCCATATTGTCGAGGACCTGGTCCTGCATTTCACGGCTCGTGAGGAGACCCGTCCTCTCGATCATGCGGTCTGCCAATGTGGACTTACCGTGATCGATGTGGGCAACAATGCAGAAGTTCCTGGTCCTTTCCCGGATACTGTCGTAGTGATTT
>Ga0310695_10014317_pt1 | contig 10735 bp, 1 predicted proteins | sample RumenRJG_04DNA_FD_203882 | JGI IMG/M metagenome (GOLD analysis project Ga0310695, IMG submission 203882) | Bovine rumen microbial communities from Lethbridge, Alberta, Canada - RJG_04 (v2) (version 2) | ecosystem: Host-associated > Mammals > Digestive system > Stomach > Rumen | place: Canada... | reverse complement strand
AATGTAATATTAACCTGAGTCATGTTCATACCTCCTGTACATGTTTTGTGGTAATTACATTATACAGGATGAGCATGGCTCATTTCTTTTACAAATATGAATTTACACCATTATATGGGCACAACTATGCGGGCGCATTATTTTTGCGTTCATTGGATTTTCAGAAGACTGTGAGGACGGAAAGATGAAAGAGAAAGTAAAAAAACTGACCGCGTTTCTGATTGCCTTTGTATTCGCGTTCACCGGAGCGTTCATGTTCAACGGAACAGGGACTTTCGTATATGGTGAAGTCACGTCGGTATCAGACGACGATCAGGACACTTCTTATCCGAAGGGCGGAGGCATCCTTGGTGAAATAGGTGTTGACACATCTGTCATGCCGGAGTCCTACGATCCGGATTCCACGGACAACCCATATGGATCTGATGTCACGACGCTCTGTGAAATGAGTGAACTGGTAAAGATCGATACATCGCATTCATCAGGAACAGAGTCGACTCTGTATGGACATGACTGTAAGCTGGACGGCAGCTACGACACTCTTTCTGCTCAGAGCACTGCCGTAAACAAATCCGTTGCAGGTCCCGCCAAGAACGGCTTCGTTGCAGCTGTGAAATGTGATGTAACAGGATCCGGCAGAGATTCTGGGGTTGCAGTTGTCTATTCGAATTACAGACACTCCTCATCAGCGCCTAATAATACGGGTAATATCTACATGAAGATATATGACCCGGTCAAAGGAACTTCTTCAGATCCTTTCCTGATCACAGACAGCGCTGAGGCTTTTAACGATAATCTTATCGAGTGGAGTTATCAGGTTCAGTCGCAGCTTCAGATCGCAGCGGGTGATTTTGATAACGATACGGTAGACGAAATCGCGGTATATGTTCCTGCTTCGACGGGAGCGGCGCCTCGAGTCGCCATCTATGATCTTACAAATGGAGTGGAATGCGCAACTCCGTACTCCAAGTCTTCGTGGCAGAATTCATGGAATTACATTCTTCCTAAAACCTCTGCTCAGGTCGTTGAGTGCGAGGCACCTACCGGACAGTCAGGTTCGGACAGATACTATATCTCCAATTTCTATAACAACATCGATTTAGCTGCCGCGGACGCAGATAATGACGGATCATGTGATCTAGTCATTTCCTATGGCGCATCCGATGTCGACAAGGCGGCAGAGACAAAGCAGGCCATACAGCGTTCTCTCCCGAGCCGTTCTGTCATACTGTACGGAAGCAATGGAGATGATTCTCACGGTTCACAGATGCTGCGTGATTCACAGGAACTGAATTACGGCGATGACAAGCTTATCAGAGTTTCATTTGGATTCGGAGATCTGGATGGGGATGGTAACGAGGAGATGATCATGGGAGGACAGCTCCAGTCTGAGCAGTCGACTAATTACTCCCGTGTACTTGGCAAGTACGATTATGACGCAGACAGCGGAGACATGGTCTGCGAAAGTGTGCAGAAGGTCAACATAGTCGACGGACAGTGGTCTGAGATCGAAGATTCGGACGGCCACAAGAAGAAGGTCTTCGCGTCCAGCAACGGATGGGACGGATACTATCACAGCATGCCGGCAATGAACACAAACGTTGCAGTCGGCAAACTGTTCGGAGACCAGAGTGAAACCAGAATATACATGGACAGCGTTCTGTATTCCTTTGATTCGACATTCTCCATAGTGGACGAGCTGGAGGACCCGAGTCTTGCAGATCCGAACAACAGCGAAAGCGGCAAAAAGGGCAGCGCTGTATTTACGGACATGGAGGGAATGGTCCAGCAGAAATGGACGCAGCTGGATTATTACGAGTACGGTGCATCCATGGGCAACTATACGGGAAGCATAGAGGATTATCTTTCTGTTCAGAGAGTCTCACAGGAGACCAGAAATCCGGATAATGAGGTCAGATATCACGCAGACGCTTCCGTCCTGGTCCCTGTAGAGAGCGATGACAATGATGAGGTACACAGCTTAGAAAGAAAAAGCAACAAAAGTGAAACAATGACCTGTACAGAAGCCGGCGAGGTAACACTTATCCCGGCAGATACGGACATGGACAGCGCCGTTGCGAAGTATACAGGACAGCATGAGATCACTTATCAGGATCCAAGAGTGCTCGCGGTGATCGCATCCGCACCTTATTTCAAGGATGTGGCTGATTACGACGAAAGCGGGAACATGCTGGAGGACAGTGAGACATCCTATGGAGAGAGCACCGGAAAAGAGGATGAATTCTCTCAGAACGTCACTATCGAATCAGGCATATATACTAACAATACGATTGCCTTTGGAGCGAAGACTATCTGGGTGACAGATCTGGTCGGAATAAACGTCAATGCACAGCTCGGATTCCAGTTCACAGAAGACTGGGGTAACTCGACAAGCAAGGATTTCGAGGTGAGCTACAGCACGGCTGCGGGCGAGGATCAGGTCGTTCTCTTCTCGACTCCGACAGAGAATTTCACCTATGAGGTGACAACCGGAGCAGTGGATGATGAAGGGAATGTGTCCCTCATGAAGCAGATGCAGGTGATACCGAACGCGCATCAGCCTGTAACGAAAGTCATTCCTCTGGAAAAATACATGGAGATCCAGAAACGACAGACAAAAGACAAGCTTCCTGATGTTACGAAATATCTGACATCCAAGCCGGGATATCCGAGCACATATCCGAACAGCAAAAACAATATCCCTCAGGCGGTCAAGGACTCCTGGGCAGATGTTTACAAGTTCCAGTACCTGCAGTATCTGAAAGACAAGAATAAAGCCGGATCCGGTCTGGTAAACGGCGGAGTGTTAAACGGAAATAAACCGGCTAAGATGGAAATCGATGATTACACCTGGTATCAGCCGGGAGAATGGGAGGGTGCAGGCTTCGGCAGCGGCGCCATTACCCAGACCCTGACCACAGGAGACAGCGACTATGACCGTAAAGGATACGGAGGTTATTTCAGTCTGGAGGTCGGCGCGCACTTTAAGTTTGAAGGAGGCCAGGGATTTGTCGAATCCTACGACGGTGACGTAGGAGCCCATTTCAGCGTGGGCGGCGATGAAGGCATGACCTATCACCACAACAAGGCGGTCACCTGCTCAGGAACTGTCGCGAACATGCCTGAATCAGCAGAAGGCTACGGATATGATTTTGACTGGTGCCTGATGGAATACATGGTGCACAGCTCTGACGAATGCATTTTCCCGGTAGTTACATACATGGTCAAGGAGGTCAAATCTCCGCCTAAACTTCCGGATTCCATCTCTCAGGACTTTGACAGGACGACAGATTCGCAGATCTGCCTGACCTGGAATTATACCGATGCAACGCCGCAGGCCTTCGAGGTATACAGATACAAGGACTTCCCGCAGGGCGGAGGAGATGAGCTTGTCGGTACTGTAAGCGGCGACAGCGCCACTATCCTTAAGGATGCTGACGGCAGCACGGTAACAGACAGCAACGGCAAGGTGATCAAGCAATACTCATTTACCGAGGAGGGCCTTACCGCAGACAGCGAATACAAATACCGATTGAAAGTCAAACGGGAGACATGGCCGTCTGAAAGTATTTTCAGTCCGGTCATCAAGGCGCGGACCGATGTGTCCGAAAAGCCTGCGCTGAGTCTGTCTGCAGACACGCTCACAATATACCCAGATGGTCAGTACAATCTGAGCGTTGTGCTTGCCGACCCGGATAATTACGAGGAATCGATAGATTATCAGTGGCAGATATATGACACGGGGACTAAGTCGTGGCAGGACATGTCCGGACGTGACAAAAAGACAGTACGGTTCAGCAACTGCAAGGCCATTGACGCCGGACAGTACCGCTGCAGAGTGAATCTTGTGAGAAAGCACGAGAGCTCGCCGCAGTATATTTCCGCATACACGAATGCATGCGTCGTGAAATACTCAAAGCGCGAGGTTGCCTTTGATCCTATCGCCGTATTTGAAGGAACAGGAAATTCAGCGACGAATACCGGAATCATGGTGGGCGTTAAAAACGCAAGCAACGCCGGAACCAGCAAACCGTCCGGAGACGTCACATTCCATCTGGAAGGACCGAACGGCATCCTGACGCTCAGCGCTGCGGTCGACGAGCAGACGGGCATTGCCAGGATCGACAGCATCGAGGATGAACTGAGCACGATTTCCCAGGAGGCGTTCGTCAACGGCGGATATCTCGTCACAGCGGAATACGAGGGCGATTATGTGTTCAATCCGGCCGAGGATGAGGAACAGTACCATTATCTCAGACAGATCGAAGCCTGTGATTTCCTCTCAGTGGAATCAACCTATATATTCGGTCAGGACATGATGCCTACAACGAAGCTTTACAGATATACAGAGCAGGAGGGAGGCGTCATACACAGAGAAGATATTACAGATCAGTTGACCGGACTGAAGCTCTACGCAGCAGACGCTGACGGACACAAGGGCGACAAGGTGGCGGATATAGACCTGTCAGGCGCAGATAAAACCGCGAAGATCCCTCTGAATGTGAAACTGAAGAAGAGGGCGTACATAGAGGCTTACGTGAGCGGCTCCGATGATCCTGTTGCTTATCAGATCATCAAGACCGCCCAGAGAAATGCCACAATAACTCTGTCAGGCAAGACGACCGGCAGCGGCAATCTGCTCAAGCTCTATTCCTTCGATGACATTTCAGTTACAGGAGACTGTGACATGAAGGAAAAGAACATCGTGGCTGCGGATGGAGAAACCATGAAGAGCCTCGAGGATCTGCTCATATTCAAGTACTACGAGGACAGCGGGGACTACCTGTTCGATTCGACAGTGGCTGAATCACACAGATCAGACTTTATACCGTCCAGATACAAGGTAGATCTGGCCGCTAAGGATAAAGATTCAAAGACGCTGTATGAAACATTCTACGATTTCAACAATCCTGCAAAGGCAGACTTCCTCGTTGTCGGCAGCTATTATGAAGTGACTGCTGCTGCTTCAGATCCCGGCGCGGGAAGCGTGCGCATGATCTCGCCGATACTGCTCAACGAAGTAGATAAGATCGGGTTCTCAGGCGGTTCGAAGATCACGCTCAAGGCGCTGCCTGCCGAAGGATTCACGATCAAGAAGTGGGTCATCAGCGATGGACAGGGAGGAACACAGACGCAGAACGGAGGCGATCTGCTGACCTATACACTGCGAAGCGAACCTACGGCCAATTCTGACGGTCAGGTCGGCATCACCGCAGTGTTCGAACCGAAGAATCAGACGCTCACCTATGAGGCCAAGGGCGAAGGAACGATCACAGTCGATCCGCACTTTGCAAGCGGAAGCACAGTCCTTGAGGGAACGAGCATGCAGTTCACAGCCAGGGCCGCCGACGGATGGCATTTCAAGGAGTGGCGCTGGACGAACTTCGGCGGAGACGATTCAGTCTCTCAGGGTGTTTCGGGAAGCGGCAACGTTAATACGAAGACATATACCATGGGAGATACTGCGGCGGCAGTTTACGCGGTATTCTTCAAAGACACGATTGACATCGATCTTGATGATCATCTGAATGCTTCCTATATCAACGACGGAAGCAATCCGCTCGAGGATATCGGTGAAGAAATATCAGTGACCAAGGGCAAGGAAGTTCCTAAGGGAACGACTGTCAGAGTCGTAACAGCGTCGGGCTACGAGCCTGCGAAGGACGCTGAGTGGATCGTTAACATAACGACGCCTGCCGGCACGTCACAGGTCGAAGCGGAACAGATAATGTCCGGCAGCAGCGAAGGCTGCGAGTTCGATCTGCCTGATGATGTAACGGCATGCTCTGTACAGCTTGAGACTCAGAAGGGCTTCTATTCCATAGGACTTGACGGAGACAATGTCAGCTACGTGGTCAGCCTCGACGGAACCAAGGTGCCGGAGAGCCAGTACCAGCAGATGCTGCAGAGAATCGAGGGTGGAACCTTCGTGGAAGTCCAGGCCATCCCTAAGCGCGGGAAACTGTTCAAAGACTGGTTGGTCGACGGCGTCGTAAATAAAGATGCGGCGCAGACATATTCATTCACAATGAAAGACAGCGTCACGCTGCAGGCCGAAGTGGATGACGATGAGGAGCATACCATCAAGATCAAGGCGACCGGTGCGGGAACGGGTCTTTACACCATCACCGGTCACAACGGAGAAGTGATATCCGAGAACTTCGGAACGGTGGGAAAAACCATTACGGCATACAAGGGCGAGAGCCTGACAATATGCGATGATCCTAATGATACAGGACATATCCTCACGACAGTCAGGATGAATGGAGAGAGACAGGATCTTGTCGAAGGCGTATTTACACTGGAGAGCATAACTGAGGATGCGGAATTCATATGCAGTTTCCAGCCGACTACGTACTGCACGATCAGCTTCCAGAATGAAATCGATGGAGACAAGCAGCCGCAGCTACTCGACGGTGACGGAAATGACATGGATTTCACCGATACTGTCGATGTGGGATCAGGGGAAGAGTTCTCGTTCAGTATCATCATGGACAATAGCTGCCCATGCCACGTAAGATACAAAGACGGCACGCTTAATCCTGTATCGACTGATCAGTGGGGAGACAGCACGAAGTACAATTACAAGTTCGTTGTGCAGGAGACCGATACACTGACCGTCGACGATCGCGATGAATACACGATCAGCAACTGGACTGAGTTCGATCAGTTCATGAAGGACGTCAATTCCCTGAACGGCGGCGGAGGTCGTCCGACAGCGGTCATCACAGCCGACATCGAGATGCCTGACGACGCGACGCTTACAACGTGCAGCGGTGCGTTCCGCGGAACACTCGACGGACAGGGCCATAAGATCAGCGGACTCAGGCTGGAAGGTGAAAACGGCGCGCCGGCGCAGTGCGAGAGCAGCCTGTTCGGATCCATTGCCAAGGGCGGCGCAGTGAAGAATCTGACCATCGAAGGATACGATGCTTACGTTCAGGAGCGCATAGCAGACGACGGCGAAACGACATATGGAAACGCCCTGATCACCAGAAAAAATCACGGAACGATCTCAGGCGTGACGATCAAAGACTGTTCACTCCGTCAGCATACAATGCTCGACTATGACCCGAACAATCCTTTCGCTCCGGAGCTGGCCGGTGTGGCGGCGTACAATACTGGCACAATCGAGGCCTGCACTGTCATTGGTCTGAAACTGAAGGCGACCGAGCGGTATGAGATGTCAGGAAATCAGATTGGCTGCGGCGTAGCTTTGAAGAACCACATCGGATCAGATAAGGGCGAGATCACCGGATGTTATGTTGAAGGATTAAAGATCTGGTCCGGTGATGATGATGACAAGAAGAACTACATTGACGCGACCGAGACGATCATCGCCGATGACAGCGCGGGAGACGGAGCCGGACTGTTCACAGGCAACTATTTCAGAGTCTACGGATCAGGACCGAACGGAGACTCCAGCCGAGGAAACAATGTGACTACGATCACAAACGATCCTGATGATGTGACCTTCGCCGGCAATCTGGCGTACCACATCAACCATGAGACAGAAAAAGACCTGTGGGGAATACGCAAACCTTCAGCAACAGCAGGCAGCGGCGTAGTCACGCCGGAGATCATACCTCTTGCCTATGGCGGTGAAAACTGCAAGGCGCCTGTGAAGGCAGAATTCAAATACAAAGAAACCGACTACGCACTGTATCTGTATCCGGACAAGTGGAAACTGCCGGGAAGGGAAAAGTTCGGAAACGATGAAGAACTGGCCTTCTGGAAGATAGGAGAGGAAGGAACCATTGCATATTCCATCGAGTATGATTCCCTTGAGATAACGAAGGATACATTGTTTATCGGCGTAAGCTCGCTGGATGGCGGCGTGGCGCAGCTCTACGGAGTAGATGCTGACGGCAATAAGACCGGAATCATCTGCTACAGCGACCTGAAGGAAGCCTTTGCAGCTGCAAAGGCAACAGAGCTTGAGAACCCGCACCTCGACATCGTCGGAGACTGCACCATGGACAGCGGATCATTTACAGTCAGATCCGGCATGGTCATGACAGTCTGCAGCGGAGCGGCTCTTACCATGAACAGATCGGCGTCGATCGCGAACAAGGGAACCTTCACATGCGCGGAGGGCGGAAAACTCCACAAGTACGGCAGCATGACCAATTCCGGCACCATCAACGTGGAGGCTCAGGATGTGTTCTACAATTACGGCAGCAAGCTCAGCAACTCCGGAGCGAATGCAGTAATAAACAACAGAGACAAGATTCACTGTGATCCGCACGTCATGAGTGAGTGGCAGTGCGCAGACCATCCGAATGAGGATGGAAGCTGGACAAGCACGGCATCCTGCGAAGTATGCTGCAAGGAATACGAAGAAAAAACTGATACTGATCCTGAAGCGGATGAAATCACATCCATCGATGTGTTCAGATATCCGACTACAGCAGAATACAAGACGGGCGACGCCTTTGACGACAGCGGACTGATGATTGCGGCCACACTTAAGAGCGGGCTCATGGCTAAGGTGACGAACTACACCATGACGATCAGCGATGGCGTATCAGACCCTGCGCCAATCACTGACGGCGATATCCTGAGCAAGCACGGCGCAATGGAGATAACAGTCAGCTATAAAGGTTTTGCATGCACATTCCCGATCATCGTACGTTCGGCAGTCACCGGTATCGCCATAGCAGACGGCGACAGAGAAGTCGCAAAGGGCGAGACACTGCAGCTTGGAGCAGTTGTAACGCCGGATGGCGTCCAGGCGGACATTCACTGGACATCCGAGGATGAATCCGTTGCGACTGTAAACAACAACGGTCTTGTGACGGGCGTCAACGGAGGACAGGCGAAAATCACGGCGACAGTCGATGACATGAGTGCTTCCTGTACGGTAACTGTTCATGAGGCTGCCACAAGTCTCGAACTGGATGAGTACAGCATTCTTGTCCCGGTAGACGGATACGATCTCATCGCTGCCAGAGTAGCGCCTGCTACTGCGGACGTAGATGTCACATGGACTGTTTCGGATCCTTCTGTTGCGGGCATCTGTGTGACGGATGAGGGAACCGGAGAGATGACCATTGCAGACACTGTAACAACAAAGCTCTCTAAGGGCAGCGCTTCTGAAGCAAGCTCATACATAGCTGTAGCCGGCAGAAGTGAAGGCCAGACAGTGATCAAGGTGTCTGTGAAGGATGACCGCGGACTCACGATTCACAAGGACTGCACCGTGAATGTACAAGATGCAGGAGGCGCATGGGTACGCATACTGAAGGATGGTGCTCCTGTTTCAGGTAAGACGCTGACAGTAGACTCATCAGAAAAAACAATTGCCCTGCGTGCCGAAAGCTCGCTGGATGATGATACACTGGATTGGAGTTCTGTTGATGACATTGAAGATCCGGTCATCGATGTCAGCGACGCAGGAAAGGTCACTCTGAAGCGCTCCGGCATGGCGGTCGTCAAGGTGACATCCGATACGACTGGTCTGAGCGACGTATGTGTGCTGAATGTAGTGAGCATGCCGGTGAGCATAAAACTCTCCGCCAGTGATATCCATATGGCCAGCGGAGTAGTGAAAATGCTTTCGGCTTCCGTTAGCCCGGAAAAGGTAGACGGAACTGTGGAGTGGATATCTTCCGACAGAAATGTCGCTACAGTTTCAGACAGCGGAGCCATCACCGGAATAGGCGAAGGCAAAACGATCATTACAGCTCAGTCAACGGCTGATCCTGATGTCAAGGCAGAATGCACAGTTACAGTGTACGATCCTAATATCAAGATTGAACTCAGCAGCGACACCTTCTATTATGACGGAACGGTCAAGATGCCTTCGGCTACAGTCGTAAGCGGCAATCAGACCCTCGCCAGCAACATCACGCAGTCGAACAGTCGCATACTGCTGATGTATGAGGGCGCCGTGAGCGGTCCTGGCGAGGTCAAGGTAACTGCGATTGGCCGTGACGACGGCATGGGCGTAGCGACTACAGCCTACAATATCAAAGTTCAACCGACAACGATCAAGAAAGTGAAGCGCCAGAAGAAAGCGCTGAAGGTCACGTGGGTCAAAGGAAAGAAAGGTCTGATCGCCGGATATCAGGTTCAGGCAGCAACCGATCCTGACTTCACAATGAAAAAAAAGACGAAGACGATAAAGAAGATCAAGACCAAGACTGCAAAGATCAAGAAGCTCAAGAAGAAGACACTGTACTATGTAAGAGTAAGAACGTACCTGAAGGTCGGCGGTACAACCTATTACTCCGACTGGTCACCGGTAGTACAGAAGAAGACAAAATAAGACACAATAAGACACAGATATTCATTACTGCACAGTATCACACAGTGCGATTTGATTCTTTGAAGGAGGCGCGGGTTTCCGCGCCTTCCTTCACGTATCGAAGACTTCATCGGCTATGCGGTTTATTCACCGGAACAGACACTTTAGAATGCAGTTACACATAGGATCCGCTTTCTACGGATGGACCGTCCCGCGAGAATCGGAGTTTGACGAAATCTTGATAGAGGCGTTTGCACACGTAGCGTGAGGCTCTGTTGGGATGACAATCGAAAGGTATGAAATATGAACACAAAATGTGTTAGGATTTCATACTTTTACCTTCCATTAGCGCTTTTCAGAGTCAAGTCCGAAATTGTGTGTAAAATACCTTTAGGCATATTGCTTCGTTTTTCATGCGGCCTGCCGTTGTTGCTGTCCTGCAATCGCCATCAGTTTCCTTGGAACTTCCGATGCCAGCAATGACTC
>Ga0310695_10014315_pt1 | contig 10735 bp, 16 predicted proteins | sample RumenRJG_04DNA_FD_203882 | JGI IMG/M metagenome (GOLD analysis project Ga0310695, IMG submission 203882) | Bovine rumen microbial communities from Lethbridge, Alberta, Canada - RJG_04 (v2) (version 2) | ecosystem: Host-associated > Mammals > Digestive system > Stomach > Rumen | place: Canada... | reverse complement strand
CGTCAGAAACGCTGCCTATCAATCGAACGGAACGCGTCTCAGTGGTTACGACTGTGTTAAACTCCTGCCTGCCATGAAAATCAACAATCCGTGGCTCAAAGAGGTCGACTCTACGGCTTTGCAATCCTCAGTTTTGGATATGGACGCTGCTTTCAAAAACTATTTCAAGGGTCGCAAAGCCGGCCGGAAAACCGGTTTTCCAAAATTCAAAGCGAAACATCGTTGCCGCACGGCTTTTACCAGCAAAATGGGGGTATCTGTAGGCGAGGATTTCGTAAAACTGCCAAAGCTTGGAAAGATCAAGGCTATCGTGTCTATGCCGGTCATGGGAAAAATCACTCGTATTACGGTGTCTCGTACACGAACAGGCAAGTATTTTGCCAGTATTCACGTTGAGACAGAGGCCTGTGAGCTGCCGAAAACTGGCAAAACGGTTGGCATCGATCTCGGCGTCAAAGACCTGATGATCACATCGGAGGGCGAAAGGTATAATAATCAGAAATACCTGACCACCCTTGAAAAAGCGCTTACCCGCGAACAGCGTCGGCTATCCCGAAAACCAAAGGGCAGCCGTCGCCGTGAGAAGCAGCGTATAAGGGTTGCGAAGGTGCATGAGCGGATTGCCAACTGCCGCAGCGACTACATCCACAAGATGACCACAGAGTTGGTACGCCGGTATGACGTCATCTGCATTGAAGACCTGAACGTCAAGGGCATGATGGCGAACCATCATCTTGCCAAAGCGGTCGCAGACGCATCATTCGGCGAGATTAGCCGCCAGCTTCAGTATAAGGCAGCATGGTATGGCAAGCAGGTCGTTGAGGTCGGCAGGTTCTTCCCCAGTAGTCAGCTTTGTAACTGTTGCCACTTTAAGAACGCCGCGGTCAAAGACCTCGGTATTCGCGAATGGATATGTCCCAGTTGTGGCGCACATCATGATCGCGATATCAACGCAGCCATCAATATTAGGAATGAAGGTGTCAGACTGCAACAGACGGCTTAGTACGACAGGTTTACATGGTAGGGAGGGGCACTCCCAAACCGATACGCTCGTGGACATTGTGTAAGACTTTTGCATGACAGCTGTCGTGGCTGGTGTAAAAGCAATAGTGGGCGAAGCGAGAATCCCCTGCCTTCAGGCATGGGGAGTGTCAAGATCGGCCTGAGCAGATCTTGGAGGAATTTCAAGGTGTATTTCAAGTCGCCGGCGTTGATTTCCCACCTGACTTTGACTGGTGGGCGCTTATCTGCAATGTGAGCGGCACCTACTTCTGCTGACAGGAGGGCAATATGTCATTGGTATGTTTGGCTTGCGGCTACAAGCAATATGATATGCAAACCATTCTGGAGTTCAGAAAACGGTTCCCCGGTTTGGAAGATCATGATATCCCTTACTATTGCGGAGCATGTCAAGACAATGCTGGCGAAGAACTCTGGGCGCAGATGCTTGACGAGATGCGCAGTTCGCGGGAATCAGCACTTTTGGAAAGCGCAAATCAAAGCAACGATCGAGAGAAAGCAGGGAATTCGGATGAGAACATTTAATGAGACAAACACCTGCGAGCAGGAATACCTGAAGCAACTACACCAGCTTGACGCTTTTGTGCGAAAGTCAGCAGATAAACTGGCTCTTTTCCGTGAGAATCGAGACATCAGGGCAATGAACAGCCTCGCAAAAAAGCTTGAGATCGCCAATAGCCTGCTTGAAGATGAGACGCCAGTGTTCCTCGATCAGGCGATGACGCGGGAGGAAATTGACCTTTGGCAAGACCCGGATGGGTTCTCTCGTGGCATCATCGAGATAAGCGAGCAGGAACTCACGGCCGCAGATGAGTTATTCCGGCTCATAGAACGCAGGCTCTTCGGTGACGTAGAAATGACGGACACCGGCTATACCATCGTCGGCGCAATGAACGACAAGCTATATCTCAAGGTCGAGTCCATCCCGGACGACGTTGACTGTAATTAAGTATTTGCCTTCCATCATGTGCAGGAGTTGCCGCAAGCGGCTCCTGCGCATGATATTTTTGTTCAGCAGTGCGTAAAATGACAAAGGAAAGGGAAAAAACTCCCATTGTTCCACGGTCCTCTGCCTAACCCAAGCAAAACCCAAACGCTCAATAGAAAGAAGGTATCTACTATGCTCACTGCCAGGGAACTGCTTTTGACCAAAACTCAGCTGGAAGCAGCTGTTGACCTGCTCTCCAAAGTACAGGATTCACCCTCTCTTGCAAAAAGCCTATCACTGATTGGCCTTCCCGCCAATACGACGCTTTCTGATGCGAAACAGCAGCTCTCTGCAGTTGAGCTGCTCATAGACATCAAGAACGATCCCATCTCCATGACGCCGGAAGGCGAATTGGAGGCTCCGGAGTCCTTCTTTGGCGCTCTTCACGAGCTTGGCAAAGTGTTTGCCGGCATTTCAGAAGCAGAATACCAGCTGAGCATAGCACCGGGCTATCAGCCTGCACTTGATCAGCTCAATGGTTTCGAAGGCTCCATTGCTCTTGCAAAGGGTGCGGCAGGCATGTCCATGACTCCCAACTCCGAACTTCCGTCCACTCTCACAAGCGATTTGCGTGAATTCGAGTCCATTTTCAAATCCCTCGGTGGGAATACTGCCGGAAAGTTCCTCGATCGCATCGCCGGATGCGCGCTCAATCTCTGCTGAAGCACCAAATAATGCCCTTTTAGCCTACAAACAGGCGTAAAAGCGGGCAAGCTCAATGCTTGCCCGCTCTTTTTGCCTTGCGATAGGTTTCCTGTTCCGGTGTCTCCGTCGTGACCCATGCGTTGCCTTCGTCGAGATGAATGTACCCATCTTCGTCGATGCGCAGAAGGGCAGTTCCACGATGCATGGTAACCACTCCGTCATAGTTTCCGCAGCTGTAGTAACGGCCGTAGTCAAGCACCGTCACAACGTAGACGTAGTCCCAGCCAGTCTCCAGCACATAGATCATTCGCTTGTCCTCGTCGATGACAGCTGTTGCGGTGATAGAGCAGCCGTTTTCGTCTTCGCTCATGGGGATAACGTCCTGGCGCTCATCGTCCCACATGACAGGATATCGACGAAGCGCATCCACCACATGGGCGCTTAAAAGCTCAGATATTCGGGATTCCAAGTCTTTTCGTCCCATCTCGCCGCGGGCTGCGTTTCGATAGCTCATATGTGCTCCCGTCACAAGGGCCGTTTCCTCATTGATTGCGGTAAGATGTACGGCATGGTCCAGATCCGTCACCTCTGCCATCTTATGCAGGAACTCCAAACCCTCGTAGGTCGCATTGCAGCGTGCCAGAAATCTTGTCATGTTGCTGCTGGTATACGCGTGATTGCTGATCCTCATATGTATTTTCCTCCCCAATATGTTCCCGCCAAAGCGGCTCCGAACTGATTTGCATCCTTGTAGTCGTTCTGCCAGATTTCAGTTCTGCCTCGTTGTATGAAGATTGCGGGAAAGATATCAGGAAGGACCGCCAGCCCTTCCATGCGATGGCGCTTATGATAGAAGCACCCCCTTTGACATAGAACCAAACAGCAAAGGCTTGGGCAAAAAGCGAAAGGGAGGAAAAGATGAGTTATACCATTGAGTACGCTAAATTGTTCCTGAAATCTGCTCTTGGGTACACACCCTGCTGGGAATGCGGGTCGAACAACACCTATGAAACGGCCAGAAAGCGGGCCAGACAATGGTGCGTCTGGCAGAATCTTCTTGGTGTTTCATCTGAACAGATCATGGAGGCAGCGCTCCAAATGTGCGACGGGGAAGGCGATCACTGGCAAAAGAGTGGAAAGTGGGTTGACGACGCTGGCCTTGTACGTTGGGTCAAGCTCGGGGTGGCAAAGGCAGTCACCATTGAGGATGTTTTGTCAGCAAATCCGTTTCTCGGTGCTATTTACTGCAGAGCTCTTGTATGGGACGCCAACAGATACCGATCGGAGTGCGAGGCGCAGCTTCGCTCAACAGAGGATCTTGACCACTGGATACGGGCGGTCAATGAGCTAAAGCATCCGGGAATCACCGTGTATCCCGTTATTGACCTCAGTTTGGCAAAGCGCCCCATCAGGCCTTCCGGGAAAGTGCCAGAACATGTGATCATCAAGTACAAGAAAGCGTACCTCACTCAATCGGAAGACGATGGCGACTACACCAGCTGGTCAACTGACATCCGCAAATCGCTCGTAATGAGCAGGGAAGACGCGATGCGGCTCCAGGAAAGGAAACGCTATACCTGGGTTGGTCAATCAAAACTGCTTGATGCTCGTAACAAACTCAGGAAGACTGCCGTCTTGCGCAAAGATGACGGTTCGTATCTCAGCAAGCACACCAAACGACGTATCATCTGCGTTCAAAGGAAAGACGGTGCGCACCAGTACAGTTCGATCGCTGCCGCAGCTGATGCAGCACAGCGGCTCAACCAGAGGCTGAAAGGACAATGTAGATTCTTTGTGGAGGAAATGAAAGATGGCGAATAAGCAGAAATACACCTATCAGGGTGCAGTCTATTGCTACGGCGATGTTGTATCCTCGAATTGGAGCGGTCAGACGTTTGCCCTCAGCGAGAAGCAGGCTGCGAGCAACCTCGCATATCAGTTTAAGCGAATCATGGGTTATGTCCCGGACGTTCCTGTGCGACTGGCCGGGAAACCACAGCTTGCCAGCTGAGAAAAAGCCAGAGGGCTCTTCACACGAGAGTCCTCTGGCGCTTTTTTAGGCAGCCTGCTCAGTATAAAGCCTGAATCCAGCCGCCGCGAGATCTCTGGCCCATTCAAGCAAATCAGCCTTGCTTCCAAACGTTTCCTCACGCCAGCTGCTGCGTGAGCGCATCGGCGGCAGTTGGGCGATCATCTTCTCGGTTTCATTGTACCACAGAGCACAGAGCGGAAATGTAAAGTCATCCACATCCTCGCCGCCGACTTTATCGAGAAGCGCATCCATCGCCGATTCCATTCTAGGAAGATCACAGGATAGGAACGCGGCCAGATCAAAAGATGGCATATACTCCTTCAGATAGCGCCGGTACGCTTCCAGATACAGAGCTGTGATGTTTCGACCACCGTTCCGGAATGCATCATAATAGAGGTGCGCTGCCGCAATAAACGCATTGAGCGGTTCACTCGGCGTGTACCCGTACGTAGGCATCAGTTCTTCAAGACGCACGAGCAACTTCTGAAATCGGCCTTTGCCGTCCCAGTATGTGTTTTCAATCATATTGATTTCCTCCATTTCTTTTCTTTTTCCTCACACCGAGTAGTACTCAATGTGCTCATCGATCAAGCTGTTTGCAGCTGCGAAATAGCTTTCAAAAACGCTACCAACGATGCCGTCTTTCTCCAAAAGTGACAGGACCCATTCTTCCGGCGCATCCATCAGAAATGTATCCAGCAGTTCTGCACCATCGAAAATATCATCGAACTCTGTGTAGAATGACTCTTTCTCTGTAGTGACCCCGCGTACGTCAATGAAAAACGAATCATCGCCTGCATAAGGCGGATGCGTACAGAAGATATGGCAAAGTACCTGCTCTGTCTCGTCATTGTCGGCTGCACCCTCAGCCGGTACCACAGTGTAATAGGCATGCATACAATAGCCGAACCTACGATGCAGAGCCAACGCAAATACCCCACAAATCCCGTGCAGGAACATTTGTGCGTCCATACCGTCGCCAAGATGGACACGAAAAAGGATATCAGAGATGTTCTTGCTCGAGTGCAACTTGTGTTCCTGGGCTGACCAAAAGCCTTTATTCAAGAGAAAAACTCCTCCATCGCGTCAATTTCCTCAATGATCAGTTTTCGGGCGCGCTCAGAGATGTTCTCGCAAGCCACACAGCGCTGGAGCGTATATTCCATCCGACCTCTCCAGAAAAGAGCCTCCTGCCAAAGCCGTTCACGCTCAGGTCCGCACTGGATGTACGCGTCTATGAGACCATGCGCATAACGCTTGAGGTCTGCGTCGAGCGCATCCAGCTTGTCATCGACGTTTGCTCCGCTCAAACCAAGGTGAAAGATCCAGCGGAGAAACGCCACGAACTTGTCAAGGCCCTCCGCCGCATCGACAGCAGTCTTTCTCGTGCAATTGCATTCCCCATTACGCGCATAGTCAGTATGGCGCCGATCACATCCGCAGCCTGCATTGTCCCTTTCCCCAACATCACAGGCCCTATCGAGACCCTTCAAAAAATCTATCAGAAAACCAGGGATCCTATCCATAACGCTTTCCTCCTCAACTATTTTTCCATTTTCGTGGTCTGTTGTATCTTATGCCGCGAAGTCAAAATCTATCAGGACTGGTTTTCTTGTTCTGCTTCGGTTGCAAATTCAGTATTGAATTGTTTTAAGAAAAAGAAAGGAGGAGGTGATACCAATGGATCATCAGTCAGCGAGTATGGATCAGGACAGGGAGGATGCCGTGTTTAAGATGCTAATGATGTCTTTTGCTGAGCTGGAGGGGAAACGGTTGCTGGAAGAAAACGAACGTCTCAAAGACGATCCCGCCGCAGCTGTGCTTCCGGAACTCGACCGGAAATGCCGCGAATTGATTATGCGAATGTTCGGATTCGATGCTTAGCGCATGATTATCAATGTTTGCAAAGCATTTAGACTTTACATATAGATGCAGTGCTGCATATTATTGATGAACTTGCTTATACATCATTGCCTTGATTCTTTTCTGGCCTCTGGTATAATACTTTTGTCTGTTCAAACGTAAAATGTAAGTTGTTCATGCAATCATCGCTAGATCAATTTTACATCTACGGGGGTACATTATATGAAAAGGCGCAGGTCTCCGCTATCTGAGGAAGATGACAACTTCTGGGCTGTTGGCATTGACAAGGGTTCAGGCATGATTAAAACCGTAGCACAGGGTGGTTACGACTTTGCAAAGAGAAGTGCCGCGTACTTTCGAAGCATTGGATACAGTGGCGTAATCATGAACGAAGCAGAGTTCAAAGCGGCTCAAGCTCGTGATGCTAAGGCATTCCATTCAGCTATTTTGGGAGGTGTTTCAGATGCTTCGTGACATTGAAGATAATGATTTTTCCGCAGCAGGCGTAATTCGCCTCACGCCAGGCGAGGCTGCCTTGGTCGTCATTGATAAGGCGAAGGCTGAGTTGGCCGAAAACGACGAATCGATCGACCCTGTCATCTGTGGAGTTATTGGGCCAGATCCCGAAGTAAGGGAAAGAGCAGCGGAATATGAGGGAATCGACGAATATGACGTCGTATTTCTCTCTTCTAAAGACCATCCAAGACCCCCGTGGGACATAGCCCTCACGGAAAACGGGGGAATCTGTGAAATCTGCGGAAAACCCGTTGGGAATCCGTACTTAGACGGCATCATGTGGGCAACAACGCACGGTCTAGAAGAACTCTACAATCATTTGGAATTTGAGCTTGTTGTGTCAATGCCCGAACAATACGCATGCCAGATACTGAACATGCTCGGTGCCCGGGTTCAGTCCGGCGAAGTATTCTCTGACGGTCAGACACTCAACGATGTCCTTCAGCACTACCCGGTTAAGATCAAGCGCATGGACAGCTACGGCGCCGATAAGCTTCGCATCATTGTCCCTGACAGGAACGGTCTGTGGCCGGAGGATGCTGGGTGTGAATACCCATATTCTCTTCAAATCATGAGCATGAAGGCGCTGGAGAATGCGACATACAAACCTCATGAGCATTAGCCCGTACCACCATCAGTCTTGCAGATGTAGATGTTGTCTGCTATAATGCTTTGAAGTGATCTAATCACGAACAATATACGGGAGGCCAGTCATTCGAGCATGGCAGCAAGAAAGCGAACAAATCCAAAACGTATCCCGGTTTCACCTGCGAGTATCGACCAAGACGCAATCCTTGCAGAGGTCAGCCGAGACAATCTCTACTACGCATGGCTTCTCGTATTACCGTCACTGCTCGACCTAGATGGCATGACGAGAGCAAAAATCGTAGAAATCTGGGATTCCGTGAATCAGTATGCGTCTGACCCCAAATTTACCGGGGACCGCGTCAATACCGAAATAAGCCGTGCGGAAAAGCTGATGGGCTACATTGAACCACATCAGAACCTCTCATTTGAACGTGTGCGGTCTCAAGGCGATCTGGATGCGCTGAAGCGCAAGCTCAAGGAAAATGCCATCCATTCAGCACTTTGCATCATCTATCTGGGTCTGGAGGCAATAAAAGCACTGGATGAGAACGCTATGCGCCGGCTCTTCCTGAATGCCGGCATCACATTAGCCGAGGTTCAGCAAGGTCTTTACACATATAGCGATCTCGAAGGCGTTCTGAGAGAAAATGGGATATCCCTGCACGAGTCCAAAGACGATATGCTCATAGCCGACGAAGACGCAAGCCTTGCCTCCGAAGATTCATCAGCTATCACCTCATGAAAAGAAGAATCCGGCCAGTTGTGTTCCTGGTCGGATTCTTTCTATTATTATAATGGATTATTCCTTACCCAACTCTTCAAGCATATCACACAGAACGTTTACTGCGTTTTCCTCGTCATCGCCATCGGATAGTATGGTGATGGTGTCTCCGTCTGAGATCGCCAGAGACAGCACCCCTAAGAGGCTTTTGCGTTCACCCTTCGATTGTCTTTCTCCAGCCAAACCCCGCTTTTAAAACTGTTTGCTTTCTGGGAAAACTCCGTTGCCAACTTGGACTTGAGACCTTCCGGTCGATGGAACAAAACACTCCTTTTTTGCATATTATCACCTTTCTCTCCTATACGACGCCTTCCGCGGCAGCCCGTCTGTCATGTAAAGCGCCTTTAGAGGACAAAATCGTATCATAATTTATCCCATTCGTAAAGATGCCTCACAAAAATTGCGGCGAAGAATGTTGCTTTTCATTCTCCGCCGCTATCTTATCCTGTTTTTTCTCATTTGCCCTCTGTTTGACACAGCTGCGCCTTGACTCGGTTTGAGTCCTCATCCCGAAGCGTAACCTTGGTGATTTCTGTCCATATACTATCGCCGACTCTATACTGTTTGCGAATGTCTTCATGCTCACATGCCAACAAAGCATCCCTGTAGAGAATCCTCTCAATGCCTTTTAGTTCTACCCGGATGCTGTCTGGAGCCACATCGACCACCCTGGCAGGGTATGTCTTGCCTGGCACGGCAATGTATTCTCCCTGATCGTCTTTTTGAAACCAGAACTCTCTACGTACCGCATCCATTGCGGCCAGGCGATCCGCAATCACGGGGCCATACAGGCTTCCATCCTCAGCATAAGGGATATGAGTTACGATAAAATCAAACTCAGAGCCCTTCCGATTGAGAAGATATCGCTTCATTGTCGTAGAAACGGAAACAGATTTGCCTGTAGAAGTGTTTTGTCGTCGGTTTTTCTGCTCCAGATCAATACCAGAGAATCGATTGAGCGGCACTCTGATTTCAATCCCATCCTGCCATGTAATGACGAAGTAGTCGCTGCCCAATGGCTCACTGTGATCCTCCTCCGAGCCAAAGATGATATCCGTTACCCGCCCTGTCAATACGATGTGCTCCCTAAGTGATTGCTCCAATAATCGAGTGCTGTCTCCTGTATTCATTTTTCCCTCTCTTTCTACGCCTCACCTTTCTTTCCTCTTACTTTGGAGGATTATTATATCATATAAGGATCGCAGAGGCAATAATAACCACAATTTACATCGTTCTATTTTTTGAATTTTATCTAATATGCACAATACCATTATGCGGCATAATAGTTTTCGCTCTTGGTGCATAGAACGCTCCAGAACTTCTACAGGAAAGGTCATCAAAGGATACTAAACAAGACGTCAGGAGGTAAACATGACACTTAAGGAAGTCTTTGAGCAGGCGCAGATGCCGCCTGAATCCACGAAGCCCATCAACAGTCAGGCCCTGCAGGCTATCCTCAGCATTCACTTTCACAAATGGGTTAACGCCTTGGATCCCCAGAAGCATTTTTCCTTTACACTGGTGGAAGATCAGCTGGCGCCGCGCGGCATTTCTGTCAAAGTTTCATACACAGAGCAGCATCCCGGTTATATTCCACAGTGGAAGTGCGTAAGCTCATATATTGACTATGAGTCCAGTTTGTGTCCGGTGTTGCGTCTGCGTTTGGGGAAAGAGTATCGTCCAAAGCAGCCGGGCGGGAAGCGCCCGCTTCGGGGATACTCCGTCGAAAAAGACTATACCCCGGAGGAGTTTCTCTCAACGATTGAACGTACACTTGGTGAGCGTAGGAATGTGTATCTGGATGAGCTGGAGCGCTACACAGACCAATTAGAGCGGCTGGGCCTTTGCACAGCAGAGCTCAGGATGCTTGCGAGAACAGCTCTACATCTCAAGGCCTATACAGATGTCAAGAATCCGTTTGAGCTATGGTCCCCGGGAAGAATAGGCGGCAGCATCTTTGATCTTGGCGCAATGCAGGAGATTCTTCGCACAAACCCGTACGAAATCCCAACGGAATAAGAAAGGAAGAACAGCACATGCTCGTCATTCGTTGCCCGGTCTGTGGTAAAATCGTCAGTGGCAAAGGGGCTATCATCTATACTCTCGCTTTCGATAAGATCCACGGTGAACCTCTCAACGAACCATTCTGCTCAGCTGCATGCGCAGAAAGCAAACGTCAGGAGCGAATCGCGCAGCTCAGATTGCGAATACAGGCGCTGGAGTCTCTTCCGATTCGAGAACTTGTGTTGGAATAGGGCAGGGAATAGCCCTGTTTTCTTGCAATTTATCTCCCGAAAAGAGC
>Ga0310695_10014314_pt1 | contig 10737 bp, 4 predicted proteins | sample RumenRJG_04DNA_FD_203882 | JGI IMG/M metagenome (GOLD analysis project Ga0310695, IMG submission 203882) | Bovine rumen microbial communities from Lethbridge, Alberta, Canada - RJG_04 (v2) (version 2) | ecosystem: Host-associated > Mammals > Digestive system > Stomach > Rumen | place: Canada... | reverse complement strand
TACTTCTATAATTATCCCACTCTACATAATTCATGTTGTCGGCATGTACCAAGTCAAAGCCTCGCTGAGTAGGGTCGTTGTTCAGACTGTTGTTAGTCCAAACCGATGAATTATAGTTGACATGATAGATGACCAGTCCCTTGCCAGGTACACCTAAATCCCAGCCTTTCCACTGACGGTTCTCGAGCATGAGAAACTCTGTGTCGGTATGACGGATGATATAGGCATTGCCGCCATACTCCACAGGCTCCAGATCGGTGATAGAAGCAGGTTCCGTCAGCTCCACAGGCGTCAGCCATCCCAATAGCATTCTTTCCATTGCCGAATAGTTAGAAGGACACCAGCCATAGTTGGTGAAATTACCACCATCCATCAGGTCCCATTCATCACACACAGAGTAGCCTCCGCTACTTTTTGTAGGATAGATGTCAGGCAGACCCAGACTATGGCTAAACTCATGACAGATAGTGCCAATGCCACAGGAACGGAAGGGCGTGGTAGGCAGCAGCTCTGCAGAGGCAGAGTACTGACGAATCTTCAAGCCATCAGGCGTAGTAATAGTGGCATTCAGGGTAGAGGTGTGAGGCCAGGGGAATCCATAGGATTTACTACCAGTATTACCGCTTAAGCTGGCCGTAATATAGACAACCTGATTGATATTGCCATTGCCATTCCAGTCGTAGATGCTATAGTCCAGATTGGGATTGTCCTGAAGCACTTTCTGGGTAGCCTCAGCATACGAGTCACGCGGATAGTTCTTCGTATTTGAGTTAGGGTCAGAGTAAGGCTGTGCCTTCTGTCCCACCCTGACAGGTCCGAACACATCGAAATGGAAGTTAGCCAATCCCCCTGACTGCGAACGTAAATAGTCGGCAGCACAGCCCAAACCATTACCTTCGTTGTAGCCAGGTTCGTTCAGAATCTTATTATAGAAAGCGGCGGGATCCTCCATACTGAACACAGAATCAGAAAACTCAATCAGAATCACCATCTGATGATAGGTCTTCTCAGAATTCCAGTCGGTATAGAGGGCAGGCAGACGCTGCGGCAGTGCCCCACGTGCCAAAGCCTCTTCGCCATCGTCATTCACAACATCAGGCAGACATCCCCCTTTGACAATCTCAAAGTCCTGCTGGGCCGAGGCTGTCAGAGGGAAGATGGCTAAAAGGCACAGAGGCAGAAACCCTATTACTTTCCACATGGTGCCCATGGTTTCAGGGTTTTAAAGAAATCATTGCCCTTATCGTCAACAAGGATGAAAGCAGGGAAGTCTTCCACGTCAATCTTCCACACAGCCTCCATGCCGAGCTCAGGATATTCCACACATTCGATACTCTTGATGCTGCTCTGCGAGAGTACGGCAGCCACACCACCGATAGAGCCCAGATAGAAGCCACCATACTTCTTACATGCCTCGGTGACCACATCAGAACGATTACCCTTGGCAATCATCACCAGCGATGCACCCAAGCTCTGGAACTCATCCACGTATGGGTCCATACGGTTGGCAGTGGTGGGACCCATCGAGCCACAGGGATAGCCCTCTGGTGTCTTGGCAGGTCCTGCATAGAGCACAGGATATTTCTTGAAGTAGTCGGGCAATCCCTCACCTGCATCGAGACGAGCCTTCAGCTTGGCGTGTGCGATATCACGAGCCACGATGATGGTGCCCTTCAAATTAACGCGGGTAGAGACAGGATACTTGCTCAACTCAGCACGTACAGCATCGATACCCTCATTCAGATTGATGGTGATGGTGTTGGCACCCTCGCCAGCCTTAGCATACTCTGCAGGAATCAACTCAGAGGGGTTCGAGTCCATCTTCTCCAGCCAGATACCGTCGGCGTTGATCTTGGCCTTGATATTGCGGTCGGCCGAACAGCTGACACCCATACCGATAGGACAGCTGGCACCATGACGCGGCAGACGTACCACGCGGATGTCATGGGCCAGGTACTTACCGCCAAACTGGGCACCCAAACCAATCTTGTGGGCCTCCTTCAGCAGTTTCTCCTCAAGGTCAACATCGCGGAAAGCACGTCCCGTCTCGTCGCCCGTGGTGGGCAGACCATCGTAGTACTTGATAGAAGCCAGCTTCACGGTGAGCAGGTTCTTCTCTGCCGATGTACCGCCAATAACAAATGCGATGTGGTATGGAGGACAAGCTGCAGTACCCAGACTCTTCATCTTCTCTACCAGGAATGGGATGAGTGTACCCTCGTTCTGAATGGTAGCCTTGGTCATGGGGTAGAAGTAGGTCTTATTAGCTGAGCCGCCGCCTTTGGCCACCATCACAAATTTATACTCTGCGCCCTCACAGGCCTCAATGTCAATCTGTGCAGGCAGGTTACAACGGGTGTTCACCTCATCGTACATATTCAGCGGAGCATTCTGCGAATAGCGCAGGTTGTCCTGTGTGAAGGTATTGAACACACCTAAACTCAGCGCCTCCTCATCCTCGAAACCAGTCCATATCTGCTGACCCTTCTCACCGTGGATGATAGCCGTACCTGTGTCTTGACAGAAAGGCAGGATGCCACGTGCAGCCACCTCTGCATTGCGCAGGAACTGCAGAGCCACATACTTATCGTTCTCGCTGGCCTCAGGGTCTGAGAGTATTTTTGCCACCTGAAGGTTATGCTCACGACGCAGCATGAACTCCACATCGTGGAAAGCTTGCTGGGCAAGCAATGTGAGTGCCTCTTTCGACACCTTTACGATGGTCTTGCCTTCAAACTGTGCTGTCGACACACCTTCCTTACTCAACAAGCGGTATTCCGTCTTGTCTTCGCCCACCTGAAACATCGGGGCATACTTGAATTCAACTGGTTTAGCCATAACCTTTAGTATTTAGTTTGTTATTATCTTATGTTAGAGTTTTTATTAGTATCCGAATATCTCCTCCGTGCTGAGGCGCTTGATGTTGCCCAGCTTCTGAAGGGCAGCCATATCGAGGTCGGCCTCATCGCCCAGAATCACATAGCGGTAGGTCTTGTTCGACACCTGCTCACTGGCAAAGCGCAGCACGTCGGCCATCGTCAGGTTGGGCAGCGCCTCATAGATACGCTGGTTGATGTCGTAATCGATACCCAACTGCTGTGCCACAAGCCACGAGTTGATGAGTGCATACTTCGTGGTGCGTTGGCTGGCCAGTTTCTTGGTGAGCGACTCCTTGGCGATGTTAAACGACGACTCGCTCTGAGGCACATCGTTCAAGATGGTGTGGAACTGGTTAATGCAGTCCATCATCTTGTCGTTCTGAGTGATAATATAGGTATAGAAGCACTCTGGCTCATCCTGATAATCCGGCTCCACATAGTAGGCGGAAGCACTATAGGCCAGTCCTCGTGCCTCGCGCAGCTCCTGGAACACGATGGTGTTCATGCCGCCACCGAAATACTCGTTGAACAGCGCCTTCACAGGAGCCTCGTCAGCCTTCCATTGACGGTTCTCATTGTGAATCATCGTCATGTAGATATTCTTGGCATCATAGGGTGCCATTATCACCTCGTTCTCTGGTGTGGGCAGCATCACATAGTGCTGACCCTGAGGCACGGCGGCCAGTGTGTCAGGCATGTGACACAGGTGAACATCGTGTATGGTAGCAACGAGGGCAGCAGGCTCCATAGGACCATAATACAGAACCTTGTGCTGGAATGCCGAGAGATTCTTCAGCAGGTCGAGCAGCTCCTGGGGGTTGGTCTGCTGCAGCTGCTCAATGCTTAGGTTGTGACGTGAAGGGTTGTAGGGGCCATACATAGCATAGCGCTGCAGGAAGCTGAAGTTGGTGCGCTGATCGAGTTTCTGGTCCATGCGCGACTTAGCCTCCAGTGCCACAAACTGCGCATAGGCCTCCTGGTCCACCTGTGCGTGCTGCATTAAGTGCTCCAGCAGTGCCAGTGCCTGTGGCATATTCTCACTCAGTCCGTTCAGGCTGACAGTCAGAGAGCGCTGACCCTGCTGAATATTATAGTTGCAAGCCAGCTTATAGAACTGCTGTTTGATCTGCTCTGCCGTGAGCGAGTCGGTACCCAGATAGTCCAGGTAGTCGGCAGCATAGTTGTAACGCACGTCGCTCTCACGACCAATAGCATAGTAGAATGACATCTGGAAGCGTCCGTTCTCCTTGTTCTGCACATAGACCACAGGCAACTGGAAATTGGGGTCTGAAGCAACGGAGTCCTTTGTCTTGATGTCGATATCAAAGAAGCTGAGGTCTTCCTTGAAGTCCACGAAACGCGGCGCTATCGGTGTCACCTGCACAGCCTGGATATCCTTGACGAAGTCGCTCACCAAATCGCGGTTGGTGGGGATAGGCGTGATGGCAGGCTTTTCTATCTTCTTCTGAGTGGGGTCCACGCCCTGCTTTTTATACACCGTGACATAGTTCTGGGTGAAGTGCTTGTTGGCAAAGTCAACAATCTGCTGTTTGGTGATGCCCTCAATACGACTGAGCGACTTCACCTCCTGTTCCCAGGGAGTACCATAGATAAAAGCATTGAGGAACATACGGGCACGAGCCTGGTTGCTCTCCAGCGCATTGTAGTACTGCAGCTTCATATTGTTGACCACCGACGGCAGCAGGTCGTCAGAGAAATCACCTTTCTTCAGCTTCTCAACTTCAGCCAGCAGCAGGTCACGCACCTCTTCCAGCGGCTGTCCCTCCTTCGGTGTGCCAGCCAGAATAAAGGTGGTATAGTCCATGCCTGCCTGTGCGCCAGCGCCAGCGCCCAGCATCTTCATCTGCTGGTTGATGTCCAGGTCGAGGAGTCCTGCAGTACCGTTGCTCAGCATGTGCTCCACAATTTGCAGGGTGTCAAACTGTAGCGATGATGCCTTGTCGAAGTGATAGCCAATCCACAGGTTCTCGGCTTCCTGTCCAATGACGGTGGTATCGACGTTCTGCGTCAGCTCCTTCTGTTCTGGGAACTCAGGCTGATTGACGTCATCGCCCTTCTGCCAACTGCCGAAATACTTGTCGATAGTGACAATCACCTCGTCAGGGTCAAAGTCGCCAGCCATACAGATGGCCACATTGTTGGGCACGTACCATTTCTTGAAGTATGCCTTGATATTAGTTATCGAGGGATTCTTCAGATGCTCCTGAGTACCAATGGTGGTCTGTGTACCGTAGGGGTGCGTGGGATAAAGCTGACGGCGCAGGGCGTTGTAAACCTTATCCATATCATCTGTGAGATAGATGTTATACTCCTCGTACACAGCCTCCAACTCGGTATGGAATCCGCGAATGGTCATATTCATGAAACGGTCCGACTGTATCTTGGCCCAGTTCTCCACCTGGTTCGAAGGGATGTTCTCCACATAGCACGTCACATCGTCAGACGTAAAGGCATTCGAACCCTCAGAGCCAATGATAGCCATCAACTTGTCGTACTCATTGGGGATGTTGTACTGTGCTGCCACCTGACTCACGGAGTCAATCTCGTGGTAAGCCTGCTTGCGGGCCTCTGGGTCGGTCAGCTTGCGATAGGCCTCATAGCGCTGCTCAATATCTTCGAGCAGGGGTGCTTCGGCCTGTGCGTCAGTCACGCCAAACTTATCCGTACCCTTAAACATCAGGTGCTCCAGATAGTGTGCCAGACCCGTAGTCTCCGCAGGGTCGTTCTTCGAACCGGTACGCACCGCGATATAGGTCTGGATGCGTGGTTCCTCCTTGTTAACACTCAGATAGACCTTCAGTCCGTTGTCCAGCGTATAAATACGTGTCTGGGCCAGGTCACCATCTACAGTCTCATACTTGTACTTTGAGCAGGAAGCTGCTAAAAGTAAAAAGGTAAAAAGGTAAAAAGGTAAAAAAAACTTCCTTGTAATCATTTCTTCTGTATCTTATTTATTATATTCACAGTTGTTCCTAATATTGTGTTGATGTCATTAGATATCGAATCAAATTCAGACTGAGTCAGATAAGCCGATTCAAACAACAACTCCAACCAATACTTGGTCTCACTTGCTTCCTTTAAAGCAATTTTAAGTTTACTAATATAATCTGCATCACTTTGAGCAAATAAACTTTCTGCTATGTTTGCACCAACACTCGTACCACAACGGTATAGTTGTTTGGACATGACATATTCTTTCTTTTCGTTAACCAAATAAGAATACAATCTTATAATACGCAAGGCAAATTTTTTGCTAAGAGTATAAATAACATTGTCTTCCATTTTTTACTTTTTTACCTTTTTACTTTTTTACCTTTTTACTTTTAACTTAGTTTTCGTAATCGATTTCGTGATCGAGTTTCGAGAGGAAGTCATCATAGACCTCCTGTTCCACGTCACCCATCTGGAATTCCTTCTCCGCATCCTTACGGATTTCGGCAATCCAGGCACGACGAGCTTTGACATAGTCCTCACGAATACGTTCGCAGGCAGCTTCGTCGAGCTTTTCCAGATGATAGTAGTCCAGCAGCAGCTGATAGCTCCATGCCCAGCGATAGTCGCTGTAGTGGTTATTGATATCCTCAAAGCGACTGAGCACCTGCTGAATATTCTCTATGCGACCCTCCTTGATGTCTTCCACCAGACGCTGTTCCTCGCTCAGAGGCAGCAGCAGACCACTCAGGTCAGACCACTCGCCCTTGCCCACTTCCGACTTAGGATAGGCGAAGAAGCCTTCCTTCTGTGCACGTTTCAGTACGGCACCCATATAGATACGCAGGGCGATGTCGTAGTATTTCAGACCCTTCTTCAGCGACGAGGCGTTGATGACGTACTCATGGAAGTTATACGTAGTCACATTGTCGCCCGAAGCATTGCGCAGGGCTTTCAGAATCTCGATACCCTGCATAATCTCACCCACGGTGAAAGGGCTGAGCCAGTCGAAGTTGATGATACTCTTCTTCGACAGCTTGCTGCGCTTGTCGCGCTTGGGCCATTTCTTGATGTCGCGATAGAGACCCACAGTGGTGATATTACGGCCTGGCGACAGGTACATCGTCTCGCCATAGGCAATGAGATACGAGAACGGCAGACAGCGGGTGTCAGGATGGTGCATCAGCTTGCCAAAGCACACTGAGAAGGCACCGATGGTGGCTGGCATCAGCACATACGACCCAGAGGCGGTCTTGGTGCCGCGCTCCAGAGTACCGTAATGCAGCGGTCCCATCTTATAGGCGTGGTTCGAGAAGTTGGTGTTCGAACCAGCATTATAGAACGAGAACTGTCCGCCAATGAGCAGCGAGCTCTTATGATGCGATGCTGAGAACGGTCCGCAGAAGGCAGCGCAGGCCTCACCGTTGGCCATGTAGCTGTTGGCAAAAAACAGGCTGGCCTCAGCCGTGAATCCATTGGTAATCTGACAGGCCTCGCCCACGAAGCAGTCCTGCATCTTCACCGAGTTATTGATAGAGCATCCATCGCAGATAATCGAGTTCTCGCAGATCACGCCCGTACCTATAAATACAGGTGCATCCTCACTACTCAGGATGGTACATTCGTTCAGTCGGGCACAGCCGCTTATCTCGCAGTCGCCCTTGATCACCGTGTTCGTAATGTCCTTGGTATTGATAATCTTCACGCTGTTGCCAATGATGCCGCGCTCTGGTGTCGATACGCGCACCTCGTCGTCAATCAGCTGGCGCAGACGGTTCACCAGGGCCTTGTCGCGGTTGTACTTCACCATAAAGGAAGCCAATTGCGAGTTCAACTCACGGAACAGCACGATGTTGCCGTCGCCCATCTCGTTGAGCACGCTGATGGTAGAGCCGGCACCATAGCTGGCTCCCTCACGTGTCTCGAGCGTCGAGATGTTCGAGATATAACAGTCGTCACCAATGGTATAGTTGTTGATAAAGTTGCCCACCTTCTCAATCAGGCAGTCGTTGCCCACGCTGACGTTGCGCAGTGTGGCGTCGTTGATACCAGAATGCTTGAAGAAGCCCTTGGCAACCTCAATCTTTTTCTCAAATTTACCCAGGCGGATATCACCATAGAATATCACGCGATGGAAATTATAGGGACGGAAATTCTCGTCCACCATTACTTTACTCCAATCCTCGGCCCAGCACACATTGTTCTCGAGCACCTGGATCTCTTCCTGTGTCAGTTGTCTGAAGTCTCTCATAAGGTTCTGTTTGTTTGTGTATAAAAAAAGCGCTGCAAAGATACTAACAATAATCGAAAAATCCAAGTAAATACAAAAAAAAATCATAAAAAATAATCATGGTTAGGAGATAATAATCAGTTAGGAAAAACGTTATAAAAGAAACAAGCAACGCATAACTGAAAAAAAAACATCACCTATGAAGTTGAAAACTACTCTCCTGGCCTTGCTGACACTGGCTGCAGTAACCGTTTCAAAGGCACAAAGTGAACTCTATCCCAAGCATTTCGACCTGGAGCAGGTGACACTGCTCGACGGTCCCATGAAGACCTCGATGTACCTGAACATTGAGATGCTGATGAAGTACGACACAGACCGCCTGCTCACACCCTTCGTACGTCAGGCAGGACTCTCGGCCACAAGCGATACCAGCAGTCCCTACTACCGCTGGGAGCAGAAGCACCCCAACTTCGGGAACTGGGGCGGCGATGCCGGTTTCGACCTCAGCGGACATGTGGGAGGCCACTATGTATCGGCCTTGGCGCTGGCCTATGCCGCCTGTCATGATGCAGATACGAAGACCCGTCTGAAAGAGCGTCTGGACTATATGCTCAACGTCATGAAAGACTGTCAGGATGCCTACGACGACAATACGGAAGGCCTCTATGGCTTCATTGGCGGCCAGCCCATCAACGAGTCGTGGAAGAAGCTCTATCGCGGTGACCTCTCCGCCATCCGCGACAACTGGGGATGGGTGCCGTTCTATTGCCAGCATAAGATTCTGGCAGGCCTGCGCGACGCCTATGTCTATGGCAACAGCGAACAGGCCAAGGAGATGTTCCGCAAGCTGGCCGACTGGAGCATCAACGTGGTGAGCAAGGTTTCGGAAAGCGACTTCCAGGGATTCCTCGACTGCGAACATGGCGGCATGAACGAGACGCTGCTCGATGCCTACCAGCTGTTTGGCGAGAGGAAATACCTGACAGGTGCCAAGAAATACACCCACAAGACGATGCTCAACGGCATGCAGACACTCAACAAGACCTTCCTCGACGGCAAGCACGCCAACACCCAGGTGCCCAAGTATATCGGCATGGAGCGTATCTTCGAGCAGGATGCCACCGCCAACAGCTACAAGAAGGCTGCCGAGAACTTCTGGCAGGATGTAGCCCAGAACCGCACCGTCTGCATTGGCGGCAACTCTGTCAACGAGCATTTCTTAGCTGCCGCCAACGGCAACCGTTATATCGACCAGCTCGACGGCCCAGAGTCGTGCAACACCAACAATATGCTGAAACTGTCCGAGATGCTCGCCGACCGTACTGGCAATGCCAAGTATGTGGACTTCTACGAATATGCCATGTGGAACCATATCCTCTCCACACAAGACCCCACCACTGGCGGCTACGTCTATTTCACCACGCTGCGCCCCCAGGGCTACCGCATCTACTCTAAGGTCAATCAGGGCATGTGGTGCTGTGTGGGCACAGGTATGGAGAACCACTCTAAGTACGGACATTTCATCTATACCCACGACAGCACGGCCACACTCTACGTCAACCTCTTCACCCCCTCGAAGCTGGAGAGCGATGCCTTCATCGTCACCCAGGAGACCCTCTTCCCGGGCATCAACCCTGCCGTCTCTGCCAAGCCTTCGGCCTATGCTGCCACCTCTGACATCACCGTTGGCAAGGCTGGCACCTATAATATCGCCATACGTCATCCAGCCTGGGCTGGCGAGCAATACTATATCACCGTCAACGACACAAAGGTCGAGCAGGAAGTGACCAAGGGACAGGCCAGCTATGTCACCATCCAACGCACATGGGAGGTTGGCGACCGCATCAAGGTCTTTCTGCCTATGGAACTGAACTATACGGCATGTCCCAACTATACCGACTATATCGCTTTCACCTTCGGACCCATCCTGCTGGGCGCGCAGACCACAGCCACCAGCACCGCCGAGGCCGAAGAAACGGGACTCATCTACGAGAAGCTGCAGAACGAATATGCCGGTGCAGGACGCATGGACCACGCTCCCGGCTCGATGGCAACATCCAGGAACCTGCTCTCAGCACCACTGCTCATTGGTGACAGAGATCAGGTCTTGAGTCGCATCACGCCCGCCTTCACCGACCACCAGCTGCGCTTCACCATCGATGCCAGTCGCGAGGGTGTCGATACCTACAAATGGCACACACTCACGCTGGTTCCGTTCTATCAGATTCATCATGCCCGCTATATGTGCTATTGGTACCAGCAGACGCCAGAGAACTTTGCCAACAGCTCTATGGCACAGACCGAAGCAGCCAACGAGGCCATGAAAGCCAGAACCCTCGACTTCGTGGCACCTGGCGAACAGCAGAGCGAGGCTGGTCATGATGTCAAGTCCAACAAATCGTCAACAGGTTCCTATAATGGTGAGAGCTATCGCGATGCCAGCTCTGGAGGCTACGTGCAGTACACCCTGTATAATAAGGAGGGCATCACCGACAGCCTGTCTGTCATGTGCCGTTTCACCACAGCCGACCAAGGCCGCAAGGCCTCACTGCTGGTCGATGGCAAGAAGATTGCCGACATCGTCATTCCCAGCAGCGTGAAAAACGACGACAACGGGTTCTTTAACATTGAATATGGCATCCCCGCCGAGCTGGCTACCAATGATGGTGTGGCCAA
>Ga0310695_10014312_pt1 | contig 10737 bp, 10 predicted proteins | sample RumenRJG_04DNA_FD_203882 | JGI IMG/M metagenome (GOLD analysis project Ga0310695, IMG submission 203882) | Bovine rumen microbial communities from Lethbridge, Alberta, Canada - RJG_04 (v2) (version 2) | ecosystem: Host-associated > Mammals > Digestive system > Stomach > Rumen | place: Canada... | reverse complement strand
TGCATCCCGACTATCAGGGCGTTCACTTTGACGACGACCGCTACATAAATATTATGAAAAAGGCGTTTGAGCGCGGCTTGTACGTCATCACCCACGCAGGGCTCGACGTAGGCTATCCCGACCACATTCACTGCACGCCCGATATGATATTAAACGCGCTTTCAAAGCTCGGAAGCCCTGCCGAAAACAAGCTGATTTTGGCTCACCTCGGCGGTTTTCAGCTATATGACGAGGTGCTCGAAAAGCTTGTCGGACTGCCGGTGTTTATGGACACCGCCGTAGTGCTCAGTTATTATCCCGAAAAGTCAAGGGAAATCATCGTCCGCCACGGCGCTGATAAAATTTTGTTCGCGTCAGATTCACCTTGGGCAGACCAAGCGGAGTTTGTAAAAATCATAAAATCCTACGGCTTTTCCAAGGAGGACGAGGATAAGATTTTTTACCAAAACGCATGCAAAATATTAGGATTGTAATTTGTGTCGTAATGTGATATAATTAAAAGCATATAAAAATTAAAAGCATATAAAATAATAATGATAAATAATGGAGGAAAATCAAGTGAAGAAGCTAATGTTGGGCAATGAAGCGATTGCCAGAGGACTTTACGAGGCCGGCGTTAAGCTTGTGTCGAGCTATCCCGGTACTCCTTCAACGGAAATCACTGAGTTTGCCGCAAAGTATGATGAAATTTACTGCGAGTGGGCGCCTAATGAAAAGGTTGCCACAGAGGTAGCCTTCGGCGCGTCGCTGCGCGGAGTAAGGTCTGCGTGCGCCATGAAGCACGTTGGTCTTAACGTTGCGGCTGACCCTCTGTTTACACTCTCATATACAGGCGTAAACGGCGGTATGGTTATCTTCGTAGCCGACGACCCTGCAATGCACTCGTCGCAGAACGAGCAGGATTCGCGCCATTACGCAATCGCCGCCAAGGTTCCTATGCTCGAGCCTGCGGACTCCGCAGAGGCAAAGGACTTTGTAAAGCTTGCTTTTGAAATTTCCGAGGAGTTCGACACTCCCGTTATCATCAGAATGTGCACCAGAATCGCGCACTCACAGAGCACTGTTGAGCTTTGCGACAGGGTAGAGCGCGAGCTTCCTGCGTACGAGAAAAATCCGCAGAAGTTCATTATGGCGCCTGCCAACGCCATTCGCCGCCATCCGTTTGTTGAGGAGCGCACCAAAAAGCTCTCAAAGTACGGCGAGACCTCTCCTGTTAACCGCGTAGAGTGCGGCGGAACAGAAAAGGGCATTATCTGCGCAGGCACCTGCTACCAGTATGTCAAGGAGGTTTTCGGTGACAGCGTATCGGTGCTTAAGCTCGGACTTGTTAATCCGCTTCCCGTCGATATTATCAAGGACTTCGCCTCAAAGGTTGACAAGCTCTATGTTATTGAGGAGCTCGACGGCATTATCGAGGGACACCTCAATTCTCTCGGAATTCCCTGCGTGGGCAAGGAGATGTTCTCACCCCTCGGTGAATACAACCAGACAACTATCCGTGAGGCGTTCGGTATGGCTCAGCCCGAGTTTACCTCGGCTGATACCGCAGTTCCGGTTCGTCCTCCGGTAATGTGCGCAGGCTGTCCGCACCGCGGATTATTCTACACACTTTCAAAGCACAAAATCACCTGCCTCGGAGATATCGGCTGTTACACACTCGGTTCAGCCGCTCCGCTTAACGCTCTCGACTCAACGCTCTGCATGGGCGCTTCCGTTTCGGGACTTCACGGCTTTAACAAGGCAGGCGGTAAGGAGACCGAGGGCAAGACTGTTTGCGTAATCGGCGACTCAACCTTTATGCACTCGGGCGTAACAGGCTTAATCAACATAGCTTACAACGCTTCAAATTCAACGGTTATCATCCTCGACAACTCAATTACCGGTATGACAGGTCATCAGCAGAACCCCACCACAGGCAAGAACATCAAGGGCGAGCCTGCGCTTGCCGTAAACCTCGAGGAGCTCTGCAAATCAATCGGAATCGAGCGCGTAAGGGTAGTAGACCCATACAATCTTAAGGAGTGCGAGGACGCAATTATGGAGGAGCTCAGCGTTGAGGCTCCGAGCGTAATTATCTCGCGCAGACCTTGTATGCTCTTAAAATATGTCAAGGCAAAACCGCCCGTTAAGGTTAATAACGACAAGTGCGTAGGCTGCCGTCAGTGTATGAAGCTCGGATGTCCGGCAATCAGCTTTAAGGACAAAAAGGCGGTTATCGACTTTACCCAGTGCGTAGGCTGCGACGTCTGCACACAGCTTTGCCGTGTAGGCGCAATCGAGAAAGGGGAGAGATAAATGGAAACTAAAAATGTTATGATCGTCGGCGTAGGCGGTCAGGGAAGTCTCCTCGCGAGCAAGCTGCTCGGCAAGCTGCTCACAGCCGAGGGCTACGACGTAAAGGTTAGTGAAGTTCACGGAATGAGCCAGCGCGGCGGTTCCGTAGTTACATATGTTCGTTTCGGTGACAAGGTATATTCTCCCGTAATCTCAAAGGGCGAGGCTGATTTTATCGTTTCGTTTGAAAAAATTGAGGCTGCGCGCTATGCCGACACCCTCAAAAAGGACGGCAAAATCGTAGTAAACTCACAGATGATCGACCCCATGCCCGTTATCACAGGCGCTGCCGAGTACCCCGAAAACGTGCTCGAGGAGCTCAAGGCAAAGGGAGTTTTTGTTGATGAAATCGACGCTCTCAGCCTTGCGCAGCAGGCTGGCAACGCAAAATGTGTAAATATCGTACTTATGGGCAGACTTGCCAAGTACTTCCACATAGACTACGAAAAGTGGCTGGAAGCAATTAAGGTTTCGGTAAAGCCTCAGTTTGTTGACGTAAACCTGAAGGCTTTTGAATTGGGTTATAGATATTAAGCGGTAAAAACCGCGCAAAACCGAAATAGTAAATCATAAGGAGTGATTACAATGGGAAATTATTTTCAGCCCGAAATTGAGACCGCCTCACGCGAGGAAATTCTCTCAATTCAAAATGAAAAAATCGTCAAGCAGGTAAAGCACGCGTATGAGAACGTCAAGTATTACCGTGACCTGATGGACGAAAAGGGGGTAAAGCCTGAGGATATCAAGGGAGTAGACGACATCAAAAAGCTGCCGTTTTTATCCAAGGCGGATTTGCGCGAGGCATATCCCTACGGACTTTTGGGTACAGACCTCAAAAACTGCGTTAGAATTCAGTCAACCTCGGGCACAACAGGCAAGCGCGTTGTCGCTTTTTACACTCAGCATGACATCGACCTTTGGGAAGAGTGCTGCGCAAGAGCGATTGTAGCTGTCGGCGGTTCTAACGAGGACGTTGTTCAGGTTTGCTACGGCTACGGTCTGTTTACAGGCGGCGCAGGTATCCACGGCGGCTCGCACAAGGTAGGAAGCCTTACGCTTCCCATGTCATCGGGCAACACCGAAAGACAAATTCAGTTTATGATGGACTTAGGCTCAACAATCCTCTGTTGTACTCCGTCATACGCCGCTTATATCGGTGAAACCTTGGCGGAACGCGGCTATAAGCCCGAGGATAACAAGCTCAAGGCAGGTATCTTCGGCGCTGAGCCCTGGACTGAGGAAATGCGCCATAGCATTGAGAAAAGCCTCGGCATCAAGGCATATGACATCTACGGACTGACCGAAATCAGCGGACCGGGCGTTGCGTTCGAGTGCGAGGAACAGAACGGAATGCACATCAACGAGGATCACTTCTATGTTGAAGTTATCGACCCCGAGACCGGCGAGGTTCTTCCCGAGGGCAGCAAGGGCGAGCTCGTGTTTACATCTCTTGATAAAGAGGCGTTTCCGCTTATCCGCTACAGAACTCGCGACATCTGTGTGCTCTCGCGCGAAAAGTGCTCCTGCGGCAGAACCCACGTTAAGATGACAAAGCCGATGGGCAGAAGCGACGATATGATGATTATCCGCGGAGTTAACGTATTCCCGAGCCAGATCGAGACCGTTCTGCTCAACGAGGGCTACACACCGAACTACCAGATTGTTGTTGACCGCGTAAATAACAGCGATACTCTCGATATTTACGTTGAGCTCGCGCCCGACCAGTTCTCGGATATCGTTTCCGTAACCCAGAAGAGGGAGAAGAAGCTTGAAAGCGCTATGCGCACAATGCTCGGAATCGGACCGCGTATCCACCTTGTACCGCCCAAGACCATCACCAGAAGCGAGGGCAAGGCAGTAAGAGTTATCGACAACCGCAAGCTTCACGACTAATTTACGGAGGTAAAAGCTATGGCAATTCATCAGATTTCAGTTTTTGTACAAAACAAGCCCGGCACGCTTGTCGGTATTATTGAGGAGCTCGCTAACAAGGGTATTAATATCCGCGCGAGCAGTATTGCCGACACCGCCGAATTTGGTATTTTCAGACTTATCACAAACGATTTTGACAAAACACGCGAGATTCTCTCCGAGAACAACGTGACCAACGTAACAAGGGTTATCGCCGCAAAAATGGAGGATAAACCCGGCGCGCTGTACAGAGTTGTAGACGCTCTGTCCGAGGCAGGCATCAATATTGAGTATATGTACGCCTTCACCGCGTCCGAGACCTTCGGCGCGTATGTTGTGTTCAGAGTTGACGACGTAGACGCGGCACAAAAGCTGCTCGACGAAAAAGGAATCTCCACCCTCAACGACGAGGACATTCTTGATATGTAATAACAACACAAAGCTGCTGACGGAAACGTCGGCAGCTTTTTTTGTAGAGTTAAGAGTTAAGAGTTTAGAGTTAAGAGTTTAATTGTAGGGGCGGACCCATGTGTCCGCCCGAAGGACAGGAATATAACATTTGATGTATAAAAATATTTTAATTGTTGAATAAAACAATTAATCACAGTTTAAAGCCTCCCCCGTTCCAAAAACGTGGGAGGTGGCATTTCGCTCCGCAAAATGACGGAGGGGGCAGACGTATGATGCAGCGCCGCTTTTTGTATCACAACGGAAAACTTGCGCTTACTCACACGCCGCCCCCTCAGTCGCTGACGCGACAGCTCCCCTAAAGCTTTCGCCTTAGGGGAGCCATTAAGTCTGTTTGCTTTGAATATAGTCAAATTACGCTAATCTTTCAAAACCGACCTTACAAAGTCAATGTCTTTTTGAATCAGCGGAATATCGCCGGGCATAATATCCGGCTGAAATTCGCCCTTATCCCAGCGTTTGGCATACTGTAGGAAATCTTTTCTCAACCTATCGGTGAGGATATTATGTTGAACCTCATATACAATAACCTTGAGATGGTTTAGAAACATATCCGGCTCATTTTCACATTCAGCATAGAAATAAGTCGCTTCCAAATCAGTAGTTCTATATTTAGGCGCATATGTACTCTCAAAAACGTGGGTAATATCGCTTTCCGGTAATTCAGAATAACTGTAATCAATCATAATTTTTTCCTTTCCTTGAAAATCTTGTTTTATCCTTATCATAAACAATATTTATCAGATGCCGCATCCCGGCAAGATGTTGATTGCCTTGTGTTAATTATTATACCACAGCTTTTCTAAACTCTCAATCATTTTTTCAAACGCATAAAGCCTTCACCCTACTAAGAAATTAATCCGGATTTTATGTGCTGAATAAACTCTTAATTCTCAATTCAAAAACTGTGCATTTTGATATAAATTAATTAAAGGGCAGAAAAAGTCAAATTTCCCCTTGACATTTCTGAAAAAAGGTATAAAATAGAATTAGCACTCAGGGATAAAGAGTGCTAATCAATGTAATTTTATTTAGGAGGCTATATATTATGACAATCAAACCTTTACTTGACAGAGTAGTTCTTAAAGTAGAAGAGGCTGAGGAAAAAACCAAGAGCGGTATCATCCTTTCATCCGCAGCTCAGGAAAAGCCCCAGTTCGCTTCGGTAGTAGCGGTAGGCCCCGGCGGCGTTGTAGACGGCAAAGAGGTTGAGATGTACGTAAAGGTGGGCGACAAGGTAATCGCCTCAAAATACGCAGGCACAATGGTTAAAATCGACGGCGAGGAGTACACAATCGTTAATCAGTCAGACATCCTCGCGACTTTGGAATAATTCAGGTTTTTAGGTAATTTAGGAGGTAATTTTTTATGGCAAAGCAAATCGCTTACGGTGAGGACGCAAGAAAGGCTCTTATGAAGGGCATCGACCAGCTCGCTGACACAGTTAAAATCACACTCGGCCCCAAGGGCAGAAACGTAGTGCTCGACAAAAAGTTCGGCGCTCCGTTAATCACTAACGACGGCGTTACAATCGCCAAGGAAATCGAGCTTGACGATCCCTTTGAGAATATGGGCGCACAGCTCGTTAAAGAGGTTTCTATCAAGACAAACGACGTTGCAGGCGACGGTACTACAACCGCTACTCTGCTTGCTCAGGCGCTTATCCGCGAGGGTATGAAGAACGTAACCGCAGGCGCTAACCCGATGATTCTCAAAAAAGGTATCGCAGACGCTGTTGACAAGGCTGTTGAAGCCGTAATCAACAACAGCCAGCAGGTTTCGGGCACAGCGGATATCGCAAGAGTTGCAACCGTTTCATCACAGGATGAGTTCATCGGCAAACTCATTGCCGAGGCTATGGAAAAGGTAACAACCGACGGCGTTATCACCGTTGAGGAGAGCAAGACAGCCGAGACCTACAGCGAGGTTGTTGAGGGTATGATGTTCGACAGAGGCTACATCGCGCCCTATATGGTAACAGATACCGACAAAATGGTGGCTGAGCTTGACAATCCGCTTATCCTTATTACAGACAAGAAAATCTCAACAACTCAGGAGATTCTTCCCCTGCTCGAAAGCGTAGTACAGTCGGGCAGAAAGCTCCTCATCATCGCCGAGGACGTTGAAGGAGAGGCTCTTACAACTCTCGTGCTCAACAAGCTCCGCGGAACATTCACCGCAGTTGCCGTTAAGGCTCCGGGCTTCGGCGACAGAAGAAAGGAAATGCTCCAGGATATCGCGACCCTCACAGGCGGTACGGTAATCACCTCGGACCTCGGTCTTGAGCTTAAGGATACAACAATTGACCAGCTTGGCACAGCACGTCAGGTTAAGATTGAAAAGGAAAGCACAATCATCGTTGACGGCGCAGGCGACAAGGACGCTATCAAGGGCAGAGTTGCTCAGATTCGCCAGCAGATTGAGAACACAACCTCTGACTTCGACCGTGAAAAGCTCCAGGAGCGCCTTGCGAAGCTCGCAGGCGGCGTAGCTGTAATCAAGGTCGGCGCGGCTACCGAGATTGAGATGAAGGAAAAGAAGCTTCGCATCGAGGACGCTCTCGCGGCTACAAAGGCTGCCGTTGAGGAAGGCATCGTAGCAGGCGGCGGTATCGCTTGTATGAACGCTATTCCTGCCGTAGCAGAGTTTGTCGAGACTCTCGACGGCGACGCTAAGACAGGCGCTAAGATCGTTCTTAAGGCTCTCGAGGAGCCCCTCCGCCAAATCGCGGCTAACGCAGGCCTTGAGGGCAGTGTAATCGTTGAGAACATCAAGCGCGAGAACAAGGTAGGCTACGGCTTCAATGCTCTTACCGAGGAGTACACCGATATGGTATCCGCCGGTATCGTTGACCCGACAAAGGTTACACGTTCGGCACTTCAAAACGCTTCTTCCGTTGCTTCAATGGTACTCACAACCGAGTCGCTCGTTGCCGATATCAAGGAGCCTGCCGCTCCGGCAGCTCCCGCACCCGATATGGGCGGAATGTATTAATCAAAATAAAATATAATAACTTTTTAAAGCCTCCCCCAACACTTGTTTTGGGGGAGGTGTCATTTTGCCCTGCAAAATGACGGAGGGGGCAGACGTGAGTTAACTGCTAAAACAACACATTAATACCACCCTTTTCAATATAGTAAAAGCAGCGAATAATATCTGACTTATAATCCCATATTTTTTAAAAATACGGTTGATTTTTGACCGTCTATGTATTAAAATGATAATAGCGCCGTATGGCGTTTAACTGAAAACAAAATAAAATAAGCACATTGAAAAAAGGAATAAGATTATGGATTTTACAGACATTATCATGCTGCTTGGCGGCGTTGCCATGTTTCTGTTCGGTATGTCGGTTATGGGCGACGGACTGCAGAAATCATCGGGCAACAAGCTTGAGCCTATTCTGTACAAAATGACCAGCTCAATGCCGCGCGGTTTGCTGCTGGGAACGCTTGTAACCACTGTAATTCAAAGCTCCAGCGCTACCTCGGTAATGGTAGTCGGCTTTGTAAACTCGGGAATGATGAAGGTTAGGCAGGGTATTTCGGTAATACTCGGCGCAATTCTCGGAACAAGTATTACAGGCTGGGTAATCTGCCTGAGCTACATTGACGGAGCTGAGGGCATTGCCAAGATTTTTTCTACTGCTACTCTGACCGGTATTGTTGCGCTTGCCGGTATTATCCTCAAAATGTTCGCAAAGAGCGTTACCACAAAAAATGTAGGCGATATTTTCCTCGGCTTTGCCGTTTTGATGTTCGGTATGAGCTCAATGAGCGGTGCGGTAAGCGACCTCGGCAAAGAGGAATGGTTCACCTCAACAATGACCTCAATGTCAAATCCGTTCCTCGGTATTCTCGTAGGTCTTGTGTTTACCGCGCTTTTGCAGTCGGCTTCCGCCGCGGTAGGTATTATTCAGGCGCTTTCCGTAACGGGTGCGCTCTCGTTTGAATCCGCATGGCCGTTGCTCTCCGGTGTAATCGTCGGCGCAGCGCTGCCGGTAGTTTTGTCATCAATGGGCGCTACCGCAAAGGGCAAACGCACCGCGTTTGTTTATCCGATTTGTACCACGCTCGGCGTAATTTTGCTCACCGCCGCGTTCTATATCTCAAACGCGATTATTCACTATCCGTTCCTGTCAATGGTAATGAATCCGTTTTCGCTGGCGACCACAAACACAATTATGCGTTTTGTGCTCGTAATTCTGGTGTTGCCGTTTACAAATTTGATAGAAAAGTTTGTTACGGCTGTTTTCAAGGACAGTGAGGAAGAGGACGACCGCAGCCCGGCAACACGCCTTGAAGACCGCTTTATCGCTCACCCTGCGCTTGCAATTGAGCAGAGCCGTATGACGATTAACGATATGGCTATGTCCGCGCAGAAAGCTGTGGAAAAGGCGATTTCGCTTATCCGCAGCTATGATGAAAAGACCTTTAAAAAGGTCAAAAAGCTCGAGGATCAGGTTGATAACTACGAGGACGCCCTCGGAACCTACCTGATTAAGCTGACCGGTCAGGAGATGACCAAATCCCAAAACGAGGCGGTTTCTATCTTCCTGCACACCGTGCCGGAGTTCGAGAGTATCTCGGACATCGCAATGAACATCGCGATTAAGGCAAAGGAAATGCACGATAATAAATATCAGTTCTCAGAAGCTGCAAACCACGAGCTCGACGTTATGTGTGAGGCTGTGCTCGAGGTAGTAAGAATGACAAACGAGGCGTTTGTCGAGAACGATATCTCGCTTGCAAAGCGCGTTGCTCCGCTTGAGGAATACATCGACTATATGCGCGACACAATCAAGCAGAACCACGTTACACGCCTTAAAAATGAGATTTGCTTGCTTGCTCAGGGAATAGTTTTTAACGATATTATCACCAACTGCGAGCGCGTATCCGACCTGTGCTCAAACATCGCCGTTGCCATGATAGAAATCGGCGACGAATCCTTTGAAACTCACGAGTACCTCAACACGGTTCGTGAGCGTCAGGGTCAGAAGTTTGAAAAGCGCTACGATGATTACAAGGAAAGATTTCCGTTATAATTTTAAGCCGCCGGGATTAAACCCCGGCGGTTTTATATTTGCCTACACTTGCATTTTGATAAAAAGTGTAATATAATAGTGGCGGTGATATTATGAAAATTAAGGAAGATTTTATTCTCCGCAAGGTTGCGGATTCATATGTGGTAGTGCCCGTTAATAAGATGACGCTTGATTTTAACGGCATTATTAATCTTAACGAGACAGGCGCGTTCCTGTTTGAGCTTCTGCAAAAGGGAGCGGAAAGGGACGAACTGGTCGATAAAATGCTCGAAGAATACGACGTTGACCGCGAAAAGGCTGAGGCTGATATCGACGTATTCATTCAAAAGGTAAGGGATGCAGATGTGCTCGAGTAAGGAAGCTCAGCTCAGCGACTTAATTGACATCATAATCGAAAAGCTCGAAATGGGCGGAACAGTGACCTTCACTCCGCACGGCGAAAGTATGCTCCCAATGCTCCGCGACGGCGAGGATGTTGTTGTGCTCTCAAAGCCCAAGGGCAGACTGCATTTGTTCGATATTCCGCTCTACCGCCGCAAGGACGGCTCGTTTGTACTGCACAGGGTAATCGACTTTCAGCGTGACGGCTCTTATGTTCTGTGCGGAGACAACCAGTTTTATAAGGAACGCGGTATCAAGGACAGCGACGTAATTGCGGTTGTAACGGCGTTTTACCGCAAGGGAAAGCCGTATACCACAAATTCCTTTTTGTACCGCGCGTATATTAATTTTTGGTACTACACCCGTCCGTTCCGCCGAATTTATAAATTCGGCAAGCGTAAAACGTTCAGCTTCCTCGGCGTTAAACCCAAGGAAAAGAAGGATAAAAAAGAAAACCGAAGAATAAAATAAACGTAACCGCTCAATGACCACCCCTCTACAATAACTCGCCAAAATATGAGATAATAGATTGGGATAACTACTCCCCAAAACTCCAAATAAGTGCAATTAGAGTTTTGGGGAGTAAAATTTGACAGAGG
>Ga0310695_10014311_pt1 | contig 10738 bp, 8 predicted proteins | sample RumenRJG_04DNA_FD_203882 | JGI IMG/M metagenome (GOLD analysis project Ga0310695, IMG submission 203882) | Bovine rumen microbial communities from Lethbridge, Alberta, Canada - RJG_04 (v2) (version 2) | ecosystem: Host-associated > Mammals > Digestive system > Stomach > Rumen | place: Canada... | reverse complement strand
AGAAAGGACTTCACCATGATCCATTTCAATGAAATCGCGGCCCGCTACGGGATCGGGATGCTGCTCTCCACCCCGACCCCGGTCCTCGGCGGACTGCTCCACACCACCTACCGTCTCGACGCGGCGGAGGGTTCCTTTGCCGTGAAGATCCTCAATCCCGCCGTCATGAAGCGTCCGGAAGCCCTCGGCAATATGATCCGCTCGGAGCAGATCGCCGCCGCGTTCCGGGGATCCCTGCCCGCCGTCTCCGCCCTCGAGGTGGACGGGAGCCCGGTCCAGAAGATCGGCGGGGAGGCCGTCATGCTCTATCCGTGGATCTCGGGACGGCCGGTGTTCCCCCCGAAGCTCTCCGCCCGCCATGCCGCCGCGGTGGGGGATCTTCTCGCGCGGATGCACGGCGCCGGGGAGACCCTCTTCGGCACGATAGACGAAAAGCCGGAAAAGGAGGCCCCCCTCGACTGGGAATCCCTCGCCAAAGAAGCGGGATCCCTCTCCCCCGACGCGCCGTGGCTCCCCGCTCTGAAAGCCGCCCTGCCCGATCTGATCTCCCGGGACGCAGACGCGCGGGAGGCCGCCTCCGTTCTCGAAAAGACCGCCCTCAGCCACCGGGATCTCGACCCGAAAAACGTGCTCTGGGAAGGGACGAATCCCCACGTGATCGACTGGGAATCCGCGGGACCGGTCCATCCTGCATCGGAACTGCTCGAATGCCTGTCCAGCTGGTCGGACGACGGGGAGGGGGGGCTGTCCCGGGCTTCCTTCGACGCCTTCCTCTCGGCGTACCGGGCGAAGCGGGATCTGACCGAAGCCTCCTGGGACGCCGTATTCCGCGCGGCTCCGCTCGGGATGCTCGACTGGCTCGCCTACAATGTGAAGCGGGCCTCCGGGATCGAGACGGCGGACGAGCACGACCGGCTGGCGGGGGCTTCCGAAGTGCCGGGGACCCTCCGTCTCCTCGCGCTGAACGAAAAGAATCTCGGACTGATCCGGGAATGGCTGGGGGTGTGAGGTGCCCTCCCGGATGCTTCATCTGGCGGTGACGGAAAGCCTGCTCGCCGCCCTGCCCTTCTCCGATCCCCGGCGGCTCCGGGCGGGTTCCGTTCTCCCGGACGCGGAGATCTCTTCCGGCGATCCCCCCGTCAAGACCGCCCATTTCCCGCTCCGGCTGGACGGGGGACGGAAGAAGACCCTCGATCTCACCGGGTTCCGGGAGCGGTTCTCCGGCCGTCTGCTCCGGGACGATCTCGTCCTCGGGTACTATCTGCATCTGGCGGGAGACGTGATCCACCGGGATTTCTTCTACCGCCGCACCGACTGGAAACCCGCGGACGCCGCCGCCGTGAGGGTGCTGCACCGGGACTACGCCCTGCTCAACCCGTGGATCGTGAAGACGTTCGGGCTGCGGAAGGAGGACGCCGTACCGGGCCGGGATTTCCTCGGCGCCCTCGCGGGGGATCCCCTGCTTTCGGGCTTTTCCTTCGATCTTTTCGGATTCTTTTCCGACATGGAGGGGGATTTCGACCCGCCCGATCCGCCGCCCTCTCCCGGGGATCTCACGGTGTTCACCGAATCCCTCGCCGCGGAGTGGATCGCCGCCGCCTCCGGGCTTCTCGTCCGGGAGGTCGTCTCCTTGCGTTCCTCCGGCGTCTCCGTGCTCGACGAGCGGGCGATGGCGTGGAACAGGACAGGCTGAAACCGTCCTTTTTCCGGGGCGGTTTTCCTTTGTTTTTAAGGAATTTCTCCTGAAATTAAGGTTTCGTGAGAACTCCCTTGACCGTCTTGACAGCGGGAGGGATGCGCGGTACAATGCTGAACAAAGGAACAGATTCCCAAAAGGAGATCCCGATCATGACGAAAACCGTATTTCTCAGCGACCTGTCGGAGCGGCTGCTTGCCGTCACACCGGAGCGCATATCCCCCTCCGACGCGGTCCGCTCCCTCGACTACTACGGAGGCTGGATCGACAGCCGGATGAAGGACGGCATGGGCGAAGAGGAAGCCGTGGCAGCCCTGGGCCAGCCCGAAGACGTCCTGCGCGCCCTCCTCGCCTCCCTCCGCGCTCCCGTTCATCCGATGCGGTACGACCGGCCGGTGCGGAACACGCCTCCCGCGGCCGAAAAGAAGAGATCCGCCTGGCCCGCCGTCCTCACCGTTCTGACCTCCCCCGTGTGGATCCCGCTTCTCCTTGCCGGGATCGCCGTCCTCGTCTCCCTGGCCGCCGCGCTATGGGCCGTCGTCGTCTCCCTCTGGGCGGTCTGGCTCTCCTTCGCGGTGTCGGGAGTCGCCTGCGTCGCGGCCTTCGTTCCCCTGCTCCTGTCCGGCGACGGCATGACGGCCCTCTTCTCCCTCGGCGTCGGAATCGCGGCGTCCGGACTGTCCATCCTCTTCTGGTTCATCTCCGTCGGGGGGACGAAACTCGCCGCCTTCCTCACCGTCCTCCTCTTCCGTCCGGTCGGATCCCTCTTCGCAAGAAAGGAGCGCTAATCATGACAAACGGTAAAAGAAACGCCCTGATCCTCGCCCTGATCCTCTGCCTCGTCGGCGCGGCGATCTCGACCTTCGCCCTCGCCCGGGTGGGATTCGACTTCGGAAAGCTCGGCAGCGTGAAGATGCGGGAGTACGAGGTCACCCCGGAGGAGCCCTTCACCTATATCTCCGCCGTCACGAACCGCTATGATTTCAGCCTTCAGCAGTCGGCGGACGGAAAAGCCCGGGTGAAGATCCTCTGCCCGGAGGACGAAACCGTCTCGGTGAGCACGGAAGACGACGTGCTCGAGCTGCGGACCGAAAGCGGTGAGCACTGGCTCAAAAGCATTCTGAATTTCAGAGAGCAGCCCTCTTCCGTGACCGTGTATCTGCCCCCGGAGCAGGCCGCCGCCTTGACTGTCACGACGACCAGCGGAGACGTCGAATCCCGCGTCATCAATCCCTTCGTCAACGTCAGCGTCCAGACCACCTCCGGCGATATCCTGTGGAACGGGGATTCGAAGGGTCAGCAGTTCGACTTCACCACGACCAGCGGGGACGTCAGCGTGAACCGCATCGAAGCCGTGCGCCTCAACGTCCAGACGACCAGCGGGGACATCGACCTGCGCAAATGCGGATGCGGTCCGCAGGGCGGGATCACCGTCGGGACCACGAGCGGGGAGATCCTTCTGAAATCCTCCTCCGCCCAGGCCGTGGCCGCCCATTCGACCTCCGGGGACATCACCCTCGAATCCGTCGAGTGTGCCGACGCCGCGCTCCTCAACACGACGAGCGGGGAAATCCGGCTCGCGGATCTCGTAACGGAGGGCATCTGCCAGATCGACACGACGAGCGGGGACGTGCACCTCGTCCGGGCGGACGCCGGGAAGTTCGAGATCGGCACCGTCTCGGGAGATGTGACCGGGTCCCTCCGGGGCATCGAAAAGGAAGTCCGCACGGACGGATCCGCCGCCGAAGAGAACTGGACGGTGAATACCACCTCCGGCTTCGTGCACATCTTCCCCGTCTCCGAAGAATGATCTCCCCTGCCGCCGACCTCTCGAAAAAACGGGACGCGGCGGTTCTTTTTTTGTTGACAAGGCCCTCCTCCGATGGTACAATGGGGAAAAAGGAGGTGCATCCCCTTGCCCCTGAACAGCCCGCGAAGACACAAACTGAAAATCCTCGTCGTCGAACACAATCCCCTCCTCTCCGACGGGACCCGGGTCTCCGACCTCGTCGGCATGACCGATAAGATCGAAGCCTCGGTGCGCGAACTTTACGACGATATCCGATTCGGCTCCCACGGACTCGTGACCTGCGAGACCGCCGGGTGGGAACGGGTCGACGAATTCCCCCGGCACAAAGTCCGTTTCAATCTCCCATCCGGTCCCTCCCATGCCCTCGACGAGGAGACCGTCCGCCGCCTCTATGAGAACGGCTGGTACGGATTCTGGTCGAACGAATGGTTCACAAAGGAGATCTGCCCGGAGGACGTCGGCTTTTCCTTCGACTATGAGCATCTTCTCCGGGAGCACGACCTGGTCCGGCGGAGAAGAAACGGGGAATTCGACCTTGTCCTGCTGGTGAATCAGGATCCCCTCTACTGCTTCGAGGCCTGCATGATGGGGAGGAACGCCTACTGGATCAACGGCAATCCCATCGAGGCGGACTGCCCCCTCACGGCGATCCTGAACGTCTCCGTCAGCCGCCGGGACGCGAATTTCGAATGCTTCGGGCACATGATGGAGAATATCATGATGCACGTCTTCACCGGCGGATCGGAATGCGCGGGGTACGCGGAGCACGAATGGGACGGGATCCCCCCAGAAAAGCTCAACCTCTGGCAGAAATTCTCCCTCGCCGCCCGGAACTACGACGGGACCCCGGCCTGCGGGAACGTGCACTTTTCCCCGAATTCCGTCCGGGACTACGACTGGAAGAACCCGGATCCCGTTCTTTCCACCTGGCGGGACTGGCGGGAGAACTATCCCGATCTCACCGGGGAGGCGGAGCTTTTCGATCCTTCCGTCTACATCCCCCTCGGCATGGACGCCGAAAAGTACGCCTGCCGCCTGCATCACCGCTGGTGGTTCTCCTGTATGCCCCACGCCGCCGGGATCACGCGGGAGGGCGGATATTCCCAAAGCTGGTGGGACTACTTCGCCTCCCTCGACTACGTCGAAGAGATCCGCGCGGAAGAGGACGGGTCCTTCACCTTCCGGTACCGCTCGGGGAAAACGGAGCCCTTCCGTCCCGATCCCTCCCCCGTCCAGGAAGACCGCGCCGTCGTGCGGATCGGACCGGACTGTGTTGTGACCTACGGAAAGGAATCCGTCACCGCGGAAAAGGACGGGACATCCGCCTCCGTTCCGAGAACATAAAAAAAGAACCGGCTTTCGGCCCTCAGAAAAGAAAAGGAGAGAACGACATGAGAGACTATCCCCGCACCGAAGAACGCACGGGCGTGCAGGAAAGCGGTCCCTTCGAGCCCGTTTTCGACGTCCAGTCCGATTTCGTCATGGTCTACGGGTTCCACGATCTGAAAAACCGGATCAAAAAATGGAAGTCCGCCGGCTACGTGATCCACCTCATGACGGGCGTGTCCTGGGGCAATTATCAGGATTATCTGTTCGCCCGCTGGGACGGGATCAACCACCGGGACGAGGGGCAGAAGCGGAACAACGGCGAGGAGCGCGCCCACGGACCGGACGTGCCCTACATGGTCCCCTCCAACGCCTTCGCCCACTATCTTGCGGACGGGCTGAAATACGCAGTGGACTGCGGCGTGGAGGCCATCCATCTCGAGGAGCCGGAATTCTGGGTGGAGACCGGGTATTCCGAGGCCTTCAAGCGCGAATGGAAGATCTACTACAAGGAGGACTGGATCGACCCGCAGTCCTCCTGCGACGCGCAGTACAGGGCTTCGAAGCTCAAGCAGTACCTCTACACCCGCACCCTCGACCGCCTCTGCTCCGAACTGAAGGAATACGCCCTCGTGAAGTACGGCAGGCTCCTGCGTTTCTACGTCCCGACCCACTCCCTCATCAACTATTCCCAGTGGAAGATCGTCTCCCCCGAAAGCGCGCTGATCGACCTTCCCACCGTGGACGGCTACATCGCGCAGATCTGGACGGGGACCTCCCGCTCGGCGAACGTCTTCCGGGGGGTGAAGAAGGAGCGCACCTTCGAGACGGCCTTCCTCGAATACGGCGTCATGCAGGAGCTTGTCCGCGGGACCGGGCGGCGCATGTGGTATCTCGCCGATCCCATCGAGGACAATCCGCGCTTCTCCTGGCAGGACTACCGGGCGAACTATTACCGGACGGTGGCGGCCTCCCTCTTCCACCCGGAGATCTCGGACTACGAGGTCGCCCCCTGGCCCCGCCGGATCATGAAGGGACGCCACGAAGCGACGGACGAGACCCTCCGCGAAAGGCACAGGGAATTCCGCGCCTTCATTGAAGCCGGGGGAAAGCGGGAGGACTTCCGTCCCTCGGAAAACACCAGCGTGACGATCCCGCCGGAATACAAGACCAATCTGCTCGTCGTGATGCACGCCCTCCGGGACATGGCGGATCAGAAGGAGACCGAATGGCCCCGGGGGAACACCGAAGTCGCCGTCGCCCTGGCGGATTCCGCGATGTTCCAGCGGATCTGTCCCGAGGAGGGCGGATACGACGGGGAGGAATTTTCGCCCTTCTTCGGCCTCGCCCTGCCCCTCGTGAAGGCCGGGATCGCCGCAAGGCCCGTGCAGCTGGACAACATCCGCCGCTATCCCGCCTACCTCGACGCGTTCAGGACCCTGGTCCTCTCCTATGAATTCCAGAAGCCCTCCTCCCCGGATATCAACGGGGGGATCGCGGAATGGGTGAAGAACGGCGGCACCCTCGTCTACGTGGGGAACGGGGCGGATCCCTTCCACCGCGTCCGCGAATGGTGGAACTCCGGCGCGGTGAAGTACGCGAATCCCGCCGAACACCTCATGGGGGCGCTGGGGCTGGATCCGAAGCCGGAGGACGGGCTGTACCCGGTCGGAAAGGGACGGGTCCTCGTGCTCGGGACGGATCCCCGGGAACTCGCCGAGGACGCGGCTCTCTCGGATTCCTACCGCGACAGGGTGCTGGAGCTCGCGGGGATGGACTCCCCTTCGGCGACCCTCGATCTGCGCCGGGGAGCGTACCGGATCGCCGCGCGGATGGACGAGGTGACGGAGGATGCCTGCGTTCTTACCGGCGAATATATCGACCTCTTCGCGGACGGACTGCCCGTCGTGGAGGATCCCGAGCTCGGGCCGGATTCGGTGGGACTCTACTACGACGTCGGCCGCATCGACAAGTCTGCCCCCGCGTTCCTCATCGCGCTCTCCGGCAGGGCGGAAAAGATCGCCGTCTCCCAGCGTTCGCTGAAATTCGTCTTCCGCGGCCCCTCCGAAATGACCGCCGCCGCCCGGATCTGGACCAGACGCCCGCCGAAGTCGGTAAAGATCACATCCTCCGGCGAGGAGCGGGACCTCTCCTTCGATTACGAGCCCGACAGCGAAACGACCTATTTCACCTTCCCCTCCGACGGAAAGCCGATTCGGGTGAACGTGGCCTTCTGACGCGCGCTCCGGTCTGACCGGCAAAAGGAAAACTCCCCTCTGCGGACTTCGATTTCAGTCACGCAGGGGGGATCTTTTGTTCATTTCCGGCTTCCGCACGTTGTCAAAAACTTATTTCCCGGAAAGAGTCCGGTATGTTCAGAGGGATTCGCGGTATTCCCGGACGGCCTTTTCGAGGAGGGGATAGCGGTCCACCTTCACGAAGTCGATGTCGGACCGATAGACGCATTCGTCGTTGCCGCCCCGCCCGTAGTCGTCGCCGAAATAGACGGCTTCGGCCTTGTCGTACCCCTCTTCCTCGCAGAAGCGGGAGAGCGCGTAATACTTGTCGTAGGGCTTCGGAGCCATGTCGAAGGACGAGGAGCCCCCCACGAAGACGGAATACTCGGGGAAGGCTTCGGTCACGTCGGCGAGGATCGCGCGGCGCTTTTCCCGGTCGGGGTCGAAGAGGAGCTTGTCGGCGATGGGGGCCTTCGTGCCGAGCAGGGGGAAGGTCACGCATCCCGTGGGGTGGAATTCCACCGAATCGCCCCGGAACTCCTCGTAGCCGGTCTTTTTCCGCACTTCGGCGATCCGCGCGGAGACGGATTCCCGGTCGCAGGGCAGGATGAGGTCGCGGATGAAGTCGAGATCCCCGGTTTCTTCGCTGTAACGGGCATACTGGAGACCGTAATTGCCGATGATGTCGATGGGGTATTCCCGCAGCTGGGTGAAGATCCGCCTGGCCTGTCCCGCGCCGAGGATGAGAAGCCGGATCCCGTCCGCTTTCAGTCGGTCGAGGAGGGCGAGCCTCTCGTCGGTGATCCACGTGCGGTGCTCCGTCAGCGTGCCGTCCAGATCGAACGCAAATACTTTTTTCTCCATGATCGTGTCTCCCTTATTTTATTTCTGCTTCATGGCGAGGACTTTATCCCCGTCCGGGGTCACGTATGCGGTCCAGTTCGTGGTATAGACGACGAATCCGGGTTTCGCTCCCGCGGGCTTTTTGACCTTTCCCGCCCGCAGATAGTCCACCGGGACCATGACGCCGTCCCGCGCCTTCGAATTGTAGGCGGCGATCTCGGCGGCTTCGGTGAACGCCTGTTCCGGGGGATCGCTCTCCCCTTCGAAGCAGACCAGCACCACGTGGGAGCCGGGCTGATTCTTCGCGTGGAACCACCAGTCCCCCCGTCCCGCGAGCTTCGTCGTCAGATAGTCGTTCGAGACGTTGTTCCTCCCGCAGAGCACCGTGTGTCCGTCGGAGGTGCGGTAGCGCGTCACCGTTGGGGCGGTCCCCTTTTTCTCGGAGTAGTTCTTCATCTTCGAGGCGTAGCCGCTGTGCCAGAGCTCCGCCCGGATCTCCGAAAGCTCCTTTTCCCCCTCCGCCCGGGTCAGAGCGTCGAGGACCGAATAGACATAATCGAGTTCCGCCTCCGCCGCTTTGAGCTGTTCGGTCAGGTGGCTCTTCGCGCTGCGGGATTTGGCGTACTTTTTGTAGTATGCCTGGGCGTTGGCGGAGGGGGAGAGGCGTTTGTCCAGCGGGACCGTCACCTTTCCTCCCTCGGGATCGTTCCAGTTGTCGAGCTCACAGGAGGTCATGCCCCGCTCGAGCTTCCAGATATTTCCGGTGATCAGGTCCCCCCAGAGGCGGTATTTCTCCCCCTCTTCGCAGTCCTCGAGCTCCTTCCGCTGGATCGCCGTCTTCTTCGTGATCCGGTTTTCGGCGTTGGTGAGCAGGCGGAAGATGTCCGCGGCCCTGCGCCTGAGACGTTCCTCCCGGCTCCTCTCGCCGTAGTAGAGGTCGATCAGCGCGCCGAAGGACTCGGTCGTTCTCGTCTCGTACGCCGCGCCGTACTGGGAGATCGGCATGAAGGCGTATTCCGCGGGGACCCCGTCTTTGAGGACCGCCGTGGGGGTGCCGTCGAGGTCCCGGATCGCCCGGATCACCCGGAAGAACTGCTCCGTGAGCCCGCGTTCGGCTTCGCGCATGGTGGCGTCCGTCTTTCCCGCCGCCCGGTAGGCGATCTCCCGCGCGATCAGGGGGGATAGCCCGGCGAAATGCGCCATGATGAACTTCTCCGCCGTCCGTTCCGGGGATTCCGCCGCCGCGAGGGACCGGAAATACCGCTCGTCGACCTTTTCGGACAGGGGATCCTCCTTGTCCTGCTTCGGGGGGATCTCGTAGGTCATGCCCGCCAGCACCTGCCGCCGTTCGCTGGTGGTGAAGTCCACCGGTTTGAGCACGCCGATGATCTTGTCCGCGGCGTCGGTGACCACGATGTTCGAGAAGCGGCCCATCAGTTCGGCGATGACGTGCTTGCGGGTGGAAAATCCCATTTCGTCGTGGGTGTCGAAGCAGAGCCGGACCGCCCTCTCGAAGCCGAGCTGTTCCGCACCCGCGAACCGGGCTCCCGAGAAATGCTTGCGCAGCATCATGCAGAACATCGGGGGGACGGCGGGATTCTCGGGCCGGATGGACGTGAGGTTCAGGTGGGAACCGTTCCCGCCCGCCGAAATATCGAGCCGGTGATCCTCCCCTCCGCAGCGGACGACGAAAACCGCCTCCTCCTTTCCGGGCTGGAAGATCTTGTCGACCTTGCCCCCGGTGAGTTTGCGGTTGATCTCGTCCGTCACGAAACGGAGCATCGCTGCGTCAAAAGCCATTGTGAACCACTCCAGTCAGGTAAAATCGAAAAACGCCGCGTCGTCCTCCCCGGATTTACGGAAGACAATGGGATAGACGGCGTTCGCAAGCCTGAATCCCGCCTTCTCCGCGCACCGGACGCTCTCTTCGTTCCGGCAGGAGGTGACGTACTGGACCTTCGCCCCCCGCGCCAGCAGATACGCCGTCAGCTGAGACGCGCAGGCGGGACCGAATCCCCTGCCCCGGAAAGCGGGCGCGCATTCGACGCTCAACTCGCAGAAGCCCTCGTCCTCGGAAATGTCGTTCAGCCCCGCGAAGCAGACGATCCGCCCGTCTCCGTCCCGCACGACCGCCATCCGGTCGAGGGGATCCCCGGGGTCGAGGCGGAATTCGTCGAGGGGAAGGTCCTCGTCCCAGCGCTCCCCGTCGAGGGTCGGGACGATCCCGCAGTCCGGGGCCGGGAGGGGGGTATAGCCTTCGCTGGGCCGGAAGTCGAGGAGGGGATAGTCCTCCCCGTCGATCTCGTCGTAGCCGAAGGGGGCGTAAACCGGCGAGAGCTCCCGGCAGAGAAAGGCGATCGCTTCCTCCGAGAGGGGATCCGAGGCGTAAAGTGCCTCGAACCGGCGGCAGATCTCGACGGCCCCCGAGAACGCGAGGATCTTCATCTCCCCGCCGTCCGCCGGCACGGTCAGCTGGACGGGCACGGCGATGGGGGATCCTTCGGCAAAGACTGCCTTCTCAAATCCGGGATCTTCGGTCACGATCATGCCGCGCGCTCCTTTCCCTCTCCGAAGAGACCGAGTCCGTCCCCACCGCCTTCCGCGATCTTCGGGCTGTCCGCGGGGGTCCCGTTGGCGATCACAAAGAAATAGTCGGGAAACCGGGCGTCCACCGGATCTTCCCTCTCCCGTCCGAAGAGCCCCGTCACGAAGCGGTAGTAGGCGTAGAATCCGCCCAGCCTCCGGTTGACGAGGAAATAGCATCCGGGATCCTGTCCGGTCAGGGGGAAGTTCAACTGTCCCCGCTCCCCTTCCCGTTCGGGCTCC
>Ga0310695_10014309_pt1 | contig 10739 bp, 8 predicted proteins | sample RumenRJG_04DNA_FD_203882 | JGI IMG/M metagenome (GOLD analysis project Ga0310695, IMG submission 203882) | Bovine rumen microbial communities from Lethbridge, Alberta, Canada - RJG_04 (v2) (version 2) | ecosystem: Host-associated > Mammals > Digestive system > Stomach > Rumen | place: Canada... | reverse complement strand
TAATATTAAATATGACTATCGAGCAGGAAGTTTTCAAACGAAAGAAATTTGATAAAGAGCAGATGCTGGCAAATGGTTTTGTCAGTGAAGCAGACTGCTGCATCCTGAAAACGGATTTCATGGATGGCGATTTTAGCGTGGAATTGATAGTCTGTGATGAAGGGTCTGTGACGGGTATCGTAACAGACAACATGAATGATGAAGAGTATATGCCGCTCAGGATCAAGGGACATAACGGAGCATATGTGAATTCGGTAAGGGCTGCATATAAAGAGCTGCTCGAAGACATTGCCGAAAAGTGCTGCGTTGATGTAATGTTTGCATCAGATCAGAGTAACAGGATCGCAGAGGATATTGTCAGGCTGTTTGATGTGCAGCCGGATTTCCCCTGGGATGAAAGAAGATATAAAGGTTACGGGGTTTTCAGACACAAGGATTCGAAGAAATGGTTTGCTCTGATAATGAATATTGACAGAAGACTCCTTGATGCTGAGAATAATAAACCTGATGCCAATGAAACAGGAAACGACAGTGAAGAGCCAGCTGTCGATGTCATCAATCTCAAAGTCGATGAGGAGAAAAGAGATGCTCTTCACCGGTGTGACGGCATCTATCCTGCTTATCACATGAATCATGCCAAATGGATCTCGGTGCTGCTGGATGAAACTCTTTCTGACAAAGAAGTGATAGATCTGGTTGAAGAAAGTTATCAGCTGACGCAAGGGCCAAAAGGTGTGATGGACGACGATCTGATAAAAAAGGTGCTGAGCATTGCTGACAGCATTCCGGAAGGAAGAGTGGCATCATACGGCAGGATCGCAGAGCTGGCAGGGCGTCCGAAGAATGCCCGCATGGTAGGCAGGATCATGAAAATGGCTGATCGCTATGGTGATCATCCGTGTCACCGGGTAGTCAACCATGCAGGCAGAACTGTGCCGGGGTGGGATGAGCAGCGTACAATGCTCGAAAACGAAGGTGTCGAGTTCAAAGCGAACGGCTGTGTAGATATGAAAAAATATCAGATCTGATATCGTGTGCAAGAACCGGGCAAATATGATACAATGGTTAACGAAATATTGAATGTGTAAATGAGAGAGCTTTGGCAATTATGGTTTGATCTCCGCATATAAAGGAGATCATTTGACAGTGAAGAGAGGTATTGATATGTCAATATGTAAGCGAACGTTGTTTTTGCTGCTGGTTATTCTTGGAACGGCATGTGCCACAACAGCGTATTTTTGTGATACAGCAAATGCTGCGAGCGGTGTAACTATAAGGCGAATTGCCGATTCAGTTGATGAGCATATGCTGAACACTTCCCTGGATGTCGGGAAAACAAATGCCGGCTTTGATATCAAATACAAAATCAGTGGGTTCACTGAAAAAAACCACACCTGGAGCTCATCTGATACATCGATATTTACTGTTTCAGAAAACAGTGACAGCACAGCAACTATCAAAGGAGCAGCTCCCGGAATCGCCAAACTGAATCTTAAGGTTATAGGAACAGACAAAGAAACATATACAGATTCCGTGTACGTTTCCGTAGTAGACAGATTCAGCCCGGACAGAAAGGGCAAAACAATCAAAAGAACAATGATGTACCGGTCAGCGCGCATGGGAGATGATAATCGTAATGAACGAGGATATGTGCCAAATGGTACAGAATTGACAGTACTGGGACAGTCAGCCGGATTTTACCGCGTTTTATGGGAAGAATATAATATAGATGATGGACTCAACAACGGATACGGATATGTTGCAAAGAGCAACATTAAGATATATTCCTGCGAAGTAACATATGATGCGAACGGCGGCAGCGGCAGCATGGCAGGTCAGACAGTAATATATGGAACTGCTGCAAATCTGAAAGAAAACAGTTTTAACCGCACCGGATATACATTCACAGGATGGAGCACAAAGAAAGACGGCAGCGGGAAAAGTTATGCAGACGGAGCTGATGTGACAACAGCCTTTTCATCAGCAGGCAGCGTAACACTCTATGCAAAGTGGAAGGCAAATGTTTGCAATTTATTCTATGATGCAAACGGAGGGAAAGGAAATGTTGCGGGACAGACCATAACTTATTCAAAAGCAGTAACTGCAAGAGCTAACGATTTCGCACGGCAGGGTTATACATTCACAGAATGGAATACAAAAAAAGACGGCAGCGGTAAGAGTTACAAAGAAGGCTCTGATATCTCAAAAGCATTTCCCGGTGGGGGAAATGTAACACTTTATGCACAATGGAAGGAGATCCTTGTGAGTAGTATAAGCGTCAACGCAGATACGATCACGGGTCAGCCGGGACAGACAATAAATCCCGGGGCGAAGGCATTGCCGGCAAATGCACTGAACAAAACGATCTCGTATTCATCATCAAACTCAGATGTAGCATCAATAAGCAGCAATGGGACTGTTACACTAAAGGGGCAGGGAACAGCAGAGATCACAGCCAAAAGCAACAACGGGAAGAAGGCGATGGTGTACGTTTCAGTGTACGAGCAGATATCTGATTTAAAAAACCATACATTGACGGAGATAAAGGGTTATACAAAAGTAAAAACAGATCTGTCAAAGTCAGCAGCAAATAATAATATCAAGTTAAAGGCGATGGAAAAGAATGAAGATGTATCAGTGCTCGGAGAGTGTAAAGGCCGATACTATATTTCATGTGGCAACTATAGAGGGTTTGTAATGAAAAACGCACTTGAAATACCTCTTGTCAAATTAAAAATATTGGGCGGAAAGATAGAACTTAAGAAAAGACAAAAAAGAGCTTTGAAGGTAAAATACATACCGTCAATAACAACACAGAAAAATGTAACATGGAAAAGTAACAAAAAAACGATTGCTACAGTAAGCAGACGTGGAGTCGTATTAGGAAAAGCAATCGGTAAATTTACTATATCAGCATCAGCCTACGGTTTAAGTACAAAAGTAGGCGGATCAATAGCAACTTGTAGAAATATTGACTGGACAAGGAAAAGAAATGTCAAGGAAACTACAATATGGAAAAAAGGCAAATTGAAAAGAGATAAAACCATGCAAGGGCTTACGGGATTCGGTAAGACGATTTTTTTCATAAGACTGCAGAGAAATAACAGAGCAACGCAGCATGCAAAACTGTACAGATGTTCTATAAAAGATGGAAATGGAAAATATAAGGTTGATGAAGTTTACGAATTTCCCGAGAACAAACATGTCGGGCATGGAAACGGAATGACATTATTGAACAAGAATAATCTTTTTATTGCACCTTGTGTTGAGTGGCGCAAAGACAGTTCGAAAAGAATAGTATATAGGGTATCAGCAGAAAAACATCACCTTGGAAAACAAGTGAAGAAGTATTACATAAAGGACGGTAAATTAGCAAACGGAAAGAAATTCAAAGCAACGGCAATAAAAAAAATAAACTCCATTGCCACATGGAAATACAAACACAAAAAATATCTTATAATGAACTGTACATATGATTTAGAAAGTAACAGCAGGAAGAATTATGTGTTTGGGATTGTATCAAATACATTAAGATGCAAATATAAATTTGATACGCCTGTTCCCTATTCACGCGATGGGCATCCGGCAGCACAGCAGGGGGCTACGGTTTCAATAGATAACAATAAATATTATCTTGTCGTTTCGCAGGGGAAAAGAACTATAGGATATTGCACAAAGGAAAAATTCAGATCAATTTGGGGGAGAAGTTATGTATATAGATTTGAGCTTAAGATAAAAAACAATGAATTAAAAGCCGTATCGGATGCAACCTATAGATTGTCAGGTGGAACAAGAGGAAAAAAGATAACAAGAAAAAGCGGTCGTAAAAACAATGCTGAATATTACAACAAGTTTGAAATGGAAGATCTGTATATTTACAGAAGTAAAGGACGGACAAGGCTGTTTTTCAACTCTGAAGGCGGAGAAAACCTTATTGATTTTATTGGGATGTTCAAGGAATAACAGGGAGGCTGGCAGAATGAAAAGAATAATTAATATGATTGTAACTATGATATTGATCATTATGGTGATGACAACATTTAATGCTTGTGCACAAGGAAAAAATCATGCAAAATTGATTATTACTTCAGGATTCGAAAATGTGATATTGAAAAATGCGGAAGGCAAAAGTTTGACTTTCGTTAAAGCAGCCGAAGATGAGGATGAAAATGAAATAAAAGGAGATATGACAATATTTAACAGAGATTTCTATTTAGAAGAGGGGGATGATGGGGAGGATCATGCGGATCAGGGATTATATGAAATTCCCGACAGTGATTATTATTCTTTAGAATCAATAGAAGAAGATGGTGTTATGAAACAGCAAGTAGCATTTATATTACAAAATAAATATAACGAAAGTATAGCGTTCATAACTGAATATATTAAAAAAATTGAAATTGACAAAGGCAAAGTAATAATATTTGGTGATGAAGACAGTACATTTGAATATAGCATAAATTATCTTATGACCCTTGGGAAGAAGAAGATATATTATTATATAAGTGGTGCAAATATTGGAAAAATAAAAGCAGAAGCAAAAAATGGAGGTATTAACACATATGGCGTAAAGGGCAAAACTGTTGTTAGTGCAGAGTATGAAGGGGCTTATGACAGTATTGATTTTGGAAATTACTATTTCTTTGGATCGAGAAACCGGATTTGTGTAAGAAAAGGAAAAATGATAGTCACCTCTGCACCGAGAATTCCTGAACGAGAAACAAAGAGGGTCACCAGTCTTTATCTCAGACCTGCAAATGACGGAAAGAATATGTTCCTTACATGGAATAAAGTGAAAAAAGCGAAGAGCTATATTGTTTACAAATATGATTACACTAAAAGGCAGCACAAGCGGGTCGCAGTGAGAGGAAAGAATGCAAATTATCTCAACATAGGACATGCAGTTCCCAATGAAAAGTACAGGTATAAAGTAGCAGCCATGAGCAAGGCTAAAGGCAAAGGGAAGAAGGTTTGCAAAAGGAGCTATCCTGTATGGGCGGTCGCTCAGGAAAATACATATGGCAATGCATCAAAAGTTACCACCAGTATGCCGGAAATCAAAGGCAAAGCCGGTAAAGCTTACAGACTCAAAGCTGCGATCAGCAGCAAGGAAGGCAAGACTTTGCTGTCGGATAATATCCGCTGGTACTGCAGCAATCATAAAGTCGCCACAGTAGATAAGAAGACCGGGAAAGTAAAACTGAAGAAGAAAGGCAAGTGCAGGATCTGGGCAAAGGCTCACAATGGAAAGAACAGCAGACAAGTTAAGGTGGTCGTAAAATGAAATCGGGTGATGAAGAGTAAATAAGAGTAAAACAAATAACCTGTGAAAAAAGATGGTCATGTCTTGAAAACGACAAAAAAACATGGTAATATTTACCATAGCGACAGCCGAGGTAATGACATGAAGAAAAAGAAAATGATATTTGCGATCTCATTATTGTCCGCGGCGGCAGCTGCGGGCATTTTTTATATCTATGGTGCCGGCATAAAGGGAGGGATATATGCATTGACTGCTGCCTGCCTGATCATTATAGCGGCAGAAGATGCGATGACAAGACAGATACATGATGTTCTTTTGCTGGCCGTTGCTGTTTTGGGTGCGGCTGATTATTTCGCGGCGTTTTCGGATATGCCTGACAGAGCGGCAGGCGCTCTATGTGTTTCTCTTCCGATGATGCTGATAAATCTTATCACGCTCAGATCGATGGAAAAAAACAGTTTTGGCAGCGGGGATGTGATCCTTTGCTTTGTGTGCGGATTTTTGTTCGGCATCAGAAGTACCCTTTTCGCGTGTCTGACAGCATTTATGTGTGCAGGTATATATGCAGCATTTCTATTGATCGGCAGAAAGGCGTCCGGACAGGATGTATTTGCATTCGGACCGTTTATCAGCATGGGTTTTCTGCTTGAAATGGTTCGGCAGGGTCTTTTCTGATCTCGATTTGTTTTGCAATGATCGTGAATGATTGTATGTTGTTGCGAAATAATATTTGTTTTAATGTCGATTGTCACCGATTGTCGATCATATTCTATTGTCTGAATCGTCCGTGTCTGCTAAAGTGGCATCAGCCGGCGATGTGTAAACTATTTATGAGAGGCATTTGAAAGACTGACAACGGAGGTAAGAGACATGATGAGTTATGAATTGTTCAAAACGCTGGTAGAAGATCAGATAAAGGATTATCTTCCGCAGAGCTTTACGTTTCACGAAGTAAAAATCCATACTGTATTCAAGACAAATGAAAAGCTGGACTGTATGACACTGGTTCCTGCGGGCAATACAGATATGGTTATGTGCCCTACGGTATATCTGAATGAGAGATATGAGGAGTTTAAATATTGCCAGGATCTCGATCAGGTACTCAGGGAGATCGCATGGGTATATATAAATTATCAGACCATCATTCCGGAGGATTTTGATTTCGGATTTGAAGGCAGGAAGGATAAGATCATGATGTGTGTCGTAAACACTGATAAGAATGAAGATATGCTGAAAAATCTCCCTCACAGGAATATTCTTGATTTTTCTGTAATGTACAGAATCGTCATGAATGCCAGCGATACAGGACTTGATACTGTTGCAGTGACCCATGAAATGGCTGAGCTTTTAGGAGTCACGGAGAGGGAGCTCTTTGAAATGGCTGCTGAAAATGCAAAGGCTATATTGCCGATGAAGGTATTCACACTGAAAGAAGTTGCAGAAAAAGAAATGATGACAAGAGAGCAGCAGGAGGCATATATAAGGAACAGCGGAGAACCATTTGTCGTTACAACTGAACTGATGCTGCAAGGTGCAGGTTTTCTCGCACAGCCTGAGGTCTTAAAGTCGATCTCAAAAAGGATAAATGACAGCTATTATGTTATTCCTTCATCTATAAATGAGTTTCTGGTGTCTCCTGCCAGATTCACAGATCCCTGTTTTATCAGAGATACACTGCGTATGGGCAATTCATCTGTAACATCTGAAAAGGAGATCCTTTCCGATAATATATACTATTATGACAGGAAGGAAGAAAGTCTGCGAATAGCATGAATTTCGACAAAAATGTGCACAGAAGCAAAGATCCAAATAGTTGCGGCTCGATCACATACATGCTAAAATCCATTATATGATGGAAATAATCTGAGAAAGGAGTTTCTAAATGAAAGATCTTGTTCATAAGATGAGAGTGGCTGTAGTGCAGGCTGCACCAATACTGTTCAACAAAAAAGCAACAACAAAAAAAGTAGTGAATATCGTTAGAGAAGCCGGCAGACAGGGGGCGCAGCTGATCGTATTTCCGGAATCATTCATTCCATGTTATCCGCTGGGACTGACATTCGGTTTTACTGTCGGACAGCGCGATGAAGCTCAGCGTGACGACTGGAAGGTTTACTATGACAATTCCGTCGTAGTGCCCGGTGAAGAAACGCAGATGATCGCGAAGGCGGCAGCAGAGGCAAAAGCATATGTAAGCATCGGTATGACAGAACGTGATGAAACGCATTGTTCGCTGTACTGCACCAATCTGATATTCTCACCGGAAGGCGAACTGGTTTATCATCACCGCAAGATAAAACCCACAGGTGCTGAAAGATATATCTGGGCCGATAATCAGGATAAGGACAAACATTTCCCTGTAATAGACACACCATTCGGAAAGATGGGCAGTCTGATCTGCTGGGAAAATTACATGCCGCTGGCAAGAGCGGCTCTCTACAAGAGGGGGGTCGCTATGTATCTGGCGCCAAATACAAACAATAATCAGGAATGGCATGATACGATAAAACATATCGCAGTGGAGGGGCATGTATATGTCTTCCATGCGAATATGTATGTAACAAAAGATATGTATCCGGATAACTTCCACTGTCCTGATGAATATGCAAAACTTCCGGATGTTCCTTTGACAGGCGGCAGCTGCATAGTCGATCCGTTTGGTCACTATATCAATGAACCTGTATGGAACAGAGAAGCGATAATCTATGCTGATATCGATCCTAATGAAGTTCCCCGCAGCCGTATGGAATTTGACGCAACAGGGCACTATTCGAGAGATGATCTTCTCGAATTAGTGATCCATGACTGATCGTGTTTGCTGCCTTATGTGATCAGGTGAGATAGCGAAGATATTCTTCCATGATGTTAACGCTGGCGCTGGCACCCAGCCTGTCTGCGCCGGCTTCAATAAGAGAATGAGCCTGAGCCAGTGAGTGTATCCCGCCACTGGCTTTTATTTTTATGTTGTCTGAAACAGCTGAGCGCATCAGTTTCACGTCGCGGACTGTTGCGCCTGATGTTTTTCCTTCAGGCGGTGATGCAAAACCTGTTGATGTTTTGACGAAATCAGCACCTGCTCTTTCTGCAGCCCGGCAAGCACTGACGATTTCATCATCCGTAAGAAGACAAGTCTCAATGATAACCTTGAGAACAGCATCATTATCTGCGCATATCGACGAAACAGCGGCGATGTCATCTGTTACATACTCTGTATCGCCATCTTTCAGCGCACCGATATTTATTACCATATCTATCTCATCAGCGCCGGCAGAGCAGGCCGCATCTGCTTCATAAGCCTTTGCATCCGAAGCCATGGCGCCCAGCGGAAAGCCGACCACAGACGTTACTTTGACGCTTGAATCTTTGAGAAATGAGGCTGCCAGTCCGGTATTGCATGAATTTACGCATACTGAATAAAATGAATACTTTTTCGCCTCTTCGCAGAGTTTTATGATATCGCTTTTTTTAGCATCGGGTTTCAGCAGTGTATGATCAAAATATATATTCAGCGAATTCATTTTTTATTTAACCTTTCTTTTTTCAGTCTGATATTTCAGCCGAAAATCCTGCACGCAAGATCGCAGCCGGTCGGTGTGCATGCACATCCTCCGAGAGCTGTTTCCCTCAGTTCCATGGGAAGTGATTTTCCTACTGCCAGCATTGAATCAACCATCTCGTCAAAAGGAACAGGATGGGTTATGCCGGCAAGTGATAATTGTGCTGCAGTATACGCGTTTGTCACGCCGATGGCATTACGGCTCTGACATGGCGATTCGACCAGCCCGGCGATCGGATCACAAACAAGTCCCAGAATATTGGATATAGCAAATGCTGCTGAGTTAAGGCATTCTTCGGCAGTTCCTCCCAGCATTTCGGTCACGGCTGATGCAGCCATTGCGGATGCAGCTCCGACTTCGGCCTGACAGCCGCCTTCTGCGCCGGCCACTGAGGCGTTGCGCATGAATAAATATCCGACGGCACCGGCATTGAGCAGAGCATGCAGCATCGCATCCTCATCCATAGCATTTTCTTCAGCAAGAGCGAACAGCGCTCCGGGCACCACGCCGGATGATCCTGCTGTAGGTGCTGCGACGATCAGGCCCATGGTGGCATTTACTTCGAGTACACTCTGAGAGTAAGCGATCGCTTTTGTCAGTAAAGGACCGCACAGCTTTTTGTCCGATTCCATGACCTTTTTTGCTTCTCCTCCGATGAGCCCTCCTATGGAACGTATAGGATCCTGAATGGATGATTTTGTGGATCGGTCCATTATTTCTAAAGATACTTTCAGACGCGTGAGGATATCTTCTCTTTTGTTTTCTGTTTCTGCAATTTCGCGCCTGAGCATTATCTCTGAGATCGGAACGCCGTGTTCACTGCACAGACCGAGAAGTTCTTTTCCGTTTTTGAAATCCATCGATTATCTTCACAAGACCCTTCAGGCGGTCTTGTTCTCCTTTCCTGATATTGCAAAGATATACTGTTTCAGATCTGTACGAGTTTGACATTTTCGATTTTGTCGAACTGCGCGATCTCATTCACTACATATTCGGGGATCGCTTCATCTGACTGAATAACTGTATAAGCCGTCTCTCCTTTGTCTTCTCTGAACAGATCCATGAATGCGATATTGACGTTGGCTTCGGCCAGACATTTTGTGATGTGCGCAGCCACTCCCGGACGATCGATCTGTCTGACTATGAGAGCGCTGTATTCTCCGGTGAAGTCAACATCTATATCGTTGAATTTTGTCAGCTTTATCTTTCCGCCGCCCACGGAAACACCACGTACCTGAAAGGTATAACCGTTGCCATCGTCCATGAATATGTCGGCAGTATTGGCATGTTCTGTTTCCGTTTTTTCATCAACTGTGAATTCATATCTGAATCCTGTCTCTTCGGCGATCCTGAATGAATCACGTATCCGTTCATCGTCCGGAGAAAATCCCATTATTCCTCCCAGCAGTGCCTTGTCTGTACCGTGCCCCTTGTAGGTTTTTGCAAAAGAGCCGTAGAGAGTGAAGCGGACGAATGCGGGGACAGAAGGCTTGAATATCTTTCTGGCCAGCAGCGCCATGCTGGCAGCACCGGCTGTATGTGAACTGGACGGACCGATCATATTAGGACCTATTACATCAAAAATGCTTATGAATTCCATGTTCTCCTCCTTTAATGTGAGCCGCTTATCTGCACTTTCTATCGGTGGTCATAGCGGACATGTTTATTGATTATATTTTACAATTATTTGTGCAGTTAAGCAATGTAATGACGCGGGTTTGCTGTTTGAAAAATAACAAAAGGCAATATTGATAAACTGATAAAATGAACTCTGTGTGAAGTGTTTGACGCAACAGACGAATAATAATACAATAATGTCCGTTAACAGAAAGGAATACATGATCAATATGAGTTGTGATATTAAAAAAAGAATAGTGCTGATAGTTCTGGCCGTTACGGTATCGGTCGCGGTGGCCTGC
>Ga0310695_10014304_pt1 | contig 10740 bp, 9 predicted proteins | sample RumenRJG_04DNA_FD_203882 | JGI IMG/M metagenome (GOLD analysis project Ga0310695, IMG submission 203882) | Bovine rumen microbial communities from Lethbridge, Alberta, Canada - RJG_04 (v2) (version 2) | ecosystem: Host-associated > Mammals > Digestive system > Stomach > Rumen | place: Canada... | reverse complement strand
TGTTGATTAATGGTTGCTTAAGTATGCCTTAGAATAGTGTATGATGGAGTTCCCCCTCTCCTAAAGTGTAGGAGAGGGGCCGGGGTGAGGTATGCGAACCGTTATTTAGGTTCGCTCAAGATTTTTGCCTGTAAGGCAAAAACATATTAACAAATTTTACTTATATTGTGTGAGCGGAACGATGCCGAAGGCAGCGTAGATAATAGTGTGTTTTTCTTTTCGGTTCACTTTTCTTTTTACGTCACAATTAAAAAGAAAAGTGAACAAAGTAATGGTACTTTATTTTAATTCTTTTATATATATAATTAATTTAAGTCTAATCAAAAAAGAAAAGAGGGAGTTATGGGTAAGAGAATCGGTATAGATGTCGGCGGTACAAATGTAAAGATTGCGTTAGTGGAAGACGGAAAAATTATATATTCCAATAGTGTTCCTACATATGCCAAAATGGGTTATGAATATACCGTAAACAATATCAAGCAATCTATACGTGATTTGATGAAAGAAACTTCAACAACAGAAAAAGATATTGAAGGCATAGGTTTTGATTTCCCTGGACAAGTTGATTACAAAACCGGTATAGTAAAACTTGCTCCTAATATCCCCGGTTGGGTAAATATTCCTATTGCCAAACTGATAGAGGATGAATTTCATATTCCTACAAAGATTGATAATGATGTAAGATGTGCGGCATTAGGAGAAATGAAATTCGGTGCCGGCAGAGGTTGTGAAAACTTCATTTGTATAACTGTCGGAACAGGGATTGGTTCAGGCATAGTGATTAACGGGCAAATAGTTAGAGGAGCATCTAATGCTGCCGGTGAACTTGGGCATATAAAATTACAAATGGAAGACGGCCCATTGTGCGGCTGTGGTGATAGCGGATGTTTAGAGGCATTCGCATCCGGGCCTGCTATTGTCGCTATGGCATGTGAATATTTAAAAGGTGGTAAATCTGCAAAATTCGCTGAAATGGCAGGAGATGGCGAAATTACTCCATATATAGTTGCAAAAGCCGCAGAAGCGGGTGACCCTGTTGCAAAAAGAATTTTTGAGATTATAGGATACCGTATCGGTATGGGGTTAACAAGTGTTATAAATCTTTTAAATCCTGAACGTGTTATTATCGGCGGCGGTGTTGCAGAATGCGGTGAACTTCTTCTAGACCCTGTGAAGAGAACAATAAAAGCACGTGCGATGAAAGTTGCAGGTGAGACCGTTGAGATTGTTCCGGCTGAACTTGGTAACAGTGCTGGTGTAATTGGCGCAAGTATGCTCATTGATGCTTAAATAATTTATCAAAAACGATAATATCTACTTCTTTGTTTTTGTGTTAGCATTAAACATAATAAATAAAGGGATATTCTATGTTTGATAATTTAAGCGAAAAACTTCAAAGTATAATAGCAAATACTCAAGGCAGAGAGCTTACACAAGATAATATGCAGGATGCCTTAAGGGAAATTCGTCGTGCTTTACTTGAAGCCGATGTAAATTTGCGTGTTGTAAAGGCTTTTATTTCTGCCATAAAGGATAAAGCAGAAGGTGAAAATGTTTTGCAAGGCGTAAATCCCGGTCAGCAACTTGTCAAAATAGTTAATGATGAGCTTGTAGAACTTTTGGGCAAAGAGTTAAAACCGCTTGATTTATCAGGACATCCATCTATTATTATGATGCTTGGCTTGCAGGGCTCAGGTAAGACTACATCTTCTGCAAAATTGGCGGTAAAACTTAAAAAAGAAGGTAAAAATCCTTTGCTTGTAGCATGTGATGTGTATAGACCTGCGGCTATCTCGCAATTGCAAACATTAGGTAAAGAAATAGGATGTGAAGTTTTTACAATTCCTGACTCAAAAGATGTTCAAGGAATTGTTCAAGGCGCTTTGAATTACGCAAAAGATAACGGTTTTAATGTTTTAATCCTTGATACTGCCGGACGTTTGCAGATTGATACCGATATGATGGCTGAGCTTTTGATTATCGACAGAGTTTTCAAACCTAATGAGAAACTTCTTGTAATAGATGCTATGACAGGGCAAGAGGCTGTAGGAGTTGCGGAAAACTTTGATGCTCAGATAGGTTTAACAGGTTTAGTTTTAACAAAACTGGATGGTGATTCAAGAGGCGGTGCAGCTTTATCTGTTGTTCATTGTACAGGTAAACCGATAAAATTAACCGGTACCGGAGAAAAATTAAATGCTTTAGAAAATTTTTACCCTGAGCGTATGGTTACCCGCATTCTGGGTATGGGTGATATTGTTTCATTAGTTGAAAGAGCACAAGAAGTTTTTGATGAAAAAGAGGCTCTAAAACTTCAAGAAAAAATGCAAAAAGAAGAATTCAGCTATAATGATTTTCTCAATATGCAAAAACAGATGAAGATGTTTGGCTCTATGGACCAGCTTTTGGGTATGATTCCGGGGCTAAATATTAAAAAAGAAGACAGAGAGTTGATTTCTCACAAAGGGGAAGAAGAATTTAAGAAAATAGAAGTGTTTATTCAAAGTATGACTCCTGAGGAACGTGAAAATCCTCAACTGATGAACACAAGTCGCAAAAGACGTATCGCCTCAGGTTGTGGTATGGATATGCATACTGTCAATTTGTATGTAAAACAGTTTGAGCAAATGCGCCAGATGATGGGCGGTATGAACAAAATGAAAAAAATGTTTGGCGCCTTTGGCGGAGGAAAAGCTGCTCAGAAAAAAGCAATGGTCAAAGCTATGAATATGATGAAACGTTTTAAATAAATAAAGTATGTTGTCCTTTTGTCGGATGTTATGAATTGGTATGCCAATAATAATATTAGAAAAGAAAGGACGGTTATCTATGCGTATTCTAAGAATTATTGCTTACATTTTAGTTATTATTGGTGCCATAAATTGGGGTTTGGTGGGCTTTTTTAACTTTGATTTAGTCGCCGCAATTTTTGGTGAAATGACTTTTATGACAAGGCTTATTTATGATATTGTAGGTATCAGTGCATTGTTGTTATTGTTTACTTATAGAGATATTTATGAATATCATGATTATAATTAATAAAAAGACAGGGTTTATGAGCCCTGTCTTTTTCTATTAATATAAATATGTTATTTGTTGATTAAATATTTAAGAATTGTTCTTACGCCGACCCCAGTTGAGCCCTTGCAAAATTCTTTATATGGTTTGTCAATAAATGCAGTTCCGGCAACATCAAGGTGTGCCCATTTAACTTCATCTGTTACAAATTCTTTCAAGAACATACCTGCAGCTGATGCTCCGCCGTACCTTGTTCCTGTATTTTTCATATCTGCGACATCGCTGTTCATGTTATCTCTAAATTCTTGGTACATAGGTAATTGCCAATACTTTTCACCGACAAGTTTGCCTGTTTCAATAATTTTGTTAATAAATTCGTCATTGTTCCCCATTATTCCTGAAACAGTGTTACCCAGAGCAACAACACAAGCTCCTGTAAGTGTTGCAATATCAATAACTTCATCTACGCCTAATTTACAAGCATAACAAAGAGCATCTGCAAGTGTCAAACGACCTTCGGCATCTGTATTATCTACTTCAATAGTTTTGCCGTTCATTGCAGTTACTATATCACCTGGTTTGTAAGAACTTCCTGACGGCATATTTTCACAAGCTGCAATAATCCCGTGGACTTCAACTTCAGGTTTTAATTTGTTAAGAGCTTTCATTATCCCAAGAATTGCTGCAGCTCCGGACATATCATCTTTCATATTCAACATTGAAGCTGCAGGTTTGATATCTAAGCCGCCGCTATCGAAACACAAACCTTTGCCGATTATTGCAATTCTTTTTTTAGGGTTTTGCGGAATATATTTCATGTGTATGAATTTTGGAGGTTCTACACTCCCTTTTGCAACTGCTAAATATGCACCCATACCCATTTCTTCAACTTTTGCATAATTAAATATTTCTGTTTCTACCCCTTCAATATTTTGAGCAATTTCTGCCAGTTTGGTCGGGGTTGCAAATGCTGCCGGTTCGTTTGATAAGTTTCTTGTAAGTTTCATTGAATCTGAAACTACAACAGCTCTTTGTGCAAGTTTTTCGTCAACATTTGATAAAAAGATTTCGTTTATTCTATGTTCTTTTTTATTTTTATACTTATCAAAGTGGTAATTTCCAATTTCGGCACCCAGGACTGCAGGGCCTGAATAGTTGTAGTCTGTATCTAAGGATATTGCAACAGTTTTTGCTTTTAGTTTTGCGCATTCTCTTATTGCCTTTGCAATATTTTCTCTGATAACATTGTTGTTTATACCTTCTCTTTTTCCAAGTCCGACTGCAAGAATTTGTTTTGCAGGAGATTCATTTCTTGTATGAATTGAAAAAATCTGACCGCATTTACCTGTAAAGTCTTCCGGTGCAAAGCTGTTTATGAGTTCATTTGAAGTATTTTCGCCTTCAAATTTATTAATTATAAGTACATCACATTGTGCAGTTTTTGCATTTTCAACTATTTTTACTTCCATAATTTTGTTCTCCTTCTTATACCTAAGAGTATATCATTGTGTTTTTATGTGTGGCAAAAAATTAGTATAATTAAATATTTAAAAAAGCCGAAGATTATATCTTCGGCTTTTATGGTATTAAAATTCTATTTTCAATCCTGTTTTATAAGAACCAAGATATTTAAAGAACGAAGTTTTAGGTTTTATTTCATTTATTGCCTTTAGCATATTTGGATTGTGTATATGCCCGTCAAAGTTTACGATAAATATATATTCATCAGGGTTTGTTTTTGACGGTTGGGATGAAATATATGTAAGATTTATATTATGTTCCAAAAAGATATTCAATATTTTGAGCAAAGCACCCGGGGTGTGGTTAATACGAAATGCGACGGCAGTTTTATCTCTTCCGGTTTGTGCTGTTTCCATATCACCTATTAATATATATCTTGTTTTATTATTTTTATCATCATGAATATTTTCTTGCAGAATATTTAGAAAGCATTTGTCTGCGATTTTTCTGTTCCCGATTGAAGCGTAAGTAAGATTGTAATTTCTCAGTTCATTTGCGGCTTCATACATAGTTGGGGATTCTATCAAGTTATAATTCATTGGAAGCTCATTGTTGATAAAATCTTGACATTTTGCCACAAGTCTTGGGGTCGCTATAAGCCCTGTAATACTATATATTTCTGTTGTTCTTGACAAAAGACAATATTCAACAGGCATAACAAGCTCTTCAATAATTCTGACATTTGGATTTTTGCATTCAAGAAGGCAATCAAAACTTTCTCTGATTGTTCCGTCAAGGGTATTTTCTATTGGTAAAACTCCGAGTGTATCGGGATTTTGTGCGACATAATCTACAATCTGCTTAATGGTTGTCAAAGGTGTAGTAAAGCAATTCAGATTATGTGCGTTGCAAAATTCATCTGTTGCCATGGAAGAAAATGATGTTTCCGGCTCTAAATAAGCAATATTTTTTATTGATTCAAAACTATCCATTTACATAACCGCTTCTTTCTATTAAAATTATATCAGATTAAGTCTAAATGTAAAATCAACAGAATGAGGGAATTATGAATAAGAAAAGAGTTTTTTCAGCAATATTAATAGGGGCTATGCTTGCTATACAAATACCTGTTTTTGCATTGGAAGAAAATGGTCAAACTTATGGTACCGAAGTAAATGAACAGGCGAGGCTTGATGCATATAAAGAATATGCCGCGCCGGAAGCTGAACGTGAAGTTGATATAGTTCCTTTGTTTGAAGATTGGAATGGCAAAAAAGCTTTAAAAAAGGTTAATAATATTGGTAATAAACTTCTTTTATCAAACAAAATAGATGATTTTGCAAGATTTGAAGTCTCAAGAAAAGAGGCTGTAAATGCGTATGCGTCTTATGATGGTGTGGTTCACGTTTATAAAGGTTTGTTGAATTATGTAGAAAATGACGATGAGCTGGCTTTTGTAATAGGTCATGAACTGGGGCATATAACAAATGATGATAATAAAAAATCTCGAATTCGCAGGGGAATAATTATTGCTGCCGCTGCAGCCGGAGGAGTTGCGGTTGGTGCAGGTTCAAGATCCGGTTCAGCAGGGGGTGCCACAGCAGGCGGAGTATTGGCAGGTGGTGGTCTTGCCAGCAAAACTCTTTCAAGGAGAGTAGAAGCAAGAGCAGATATTGCGGGTATTGATTACATGGTGAAGGCAGGGTACAATCCTTTGGCTGCGATTTCTATGATGAATAAAATTATGAATCGCAGAAAGAGTATTTTATCTACTCACCCGTCCGGAGATAAGCGGATGATTTCAGCATATAAATATATTGCCAAAAAATATCCAAAATATCTCTTAGCAGGTTTTAATACTATATCCTATGAACGTGCAATGGTGGTTATACAAAAATCTTTAGCTGAAGATAAGCACGAAGTCAGGGTAAAACAATCCACTGACGCTTCTGATAAAAATACTATAAAGACAAATGATATTGGAGAATAAAAATAAAATATGGATGAAATAAAATTTGGAACAGATGGCTGGCGTGCTGTTGTCGGTAAAGAATTTAATGAAGAAAATGTTGCTCTTGTTTCAAAAGCAATAGGCAAGTACGTTTTTGACAATTATGGGATATATAAAACTATTATTATAGGTTATGACCCAAGAAATTTAGCGGATAAATTCTCATTACAATGTGCAAATATACTTGTAGATCTTGGTTTTAAAGTTCTTTATAGTGATAAAGTTGTTCCTACGCCTATTTTAGCTTTTAATGCAAAACATCTTGATGCGTGTGCTGTTATGTTTACAGCATCTCATAATCCTCCTGAGTATCTTGGCATAAAGTTTATACCGGATTATGCAGGGCCTGCAACAAAAGAAATTACCGATGAGATTGTTTCTAATTTAGGCTGCGATTTTGAAACCCCCGTGACAGGGAAATTAATCTATACAGATTTTTCAAATTCGTATTTTAAAAAGATTAATGAAATTATTGATTTTGGAAAAATCCAAAAATTTTCTCATCATGCACATATTTTATTTGACGGTTTATACAGTTCAAGTATTGGATATTTTGATAAGTTATTGTCGCAAAACAATATAAAATTTGACAGTATACACATGTATCATGATACGAATTTCGGCGGCGGGATGCCTGAGCCAAAGCCGCAATATATGCAGGAAGCGATTGAATATGTAAAAAGCAAAAACAATTATGTAGCTTTTGCAAATGATGGTGATGCTGATAGATTTGGTGTAGTTAATGAAAATGGCGAATACGTTACCCCAAATGAAATTATGGCAATTTTATTGATGCATTTAAAGAATAATAAAGGCTATAGCGGATGCTTAGTCAAGACTGTTGCAGGCAGCTTAATGTTGGATATTGTTGCTCAAAAATTAGGTGAAGATCTAATCGAAACTGCGGTAGGATTTAAGCATGTTGGTGAAGCAATGCGCAAGTTTAATCCTATAATTGCAGGTGAAGATTCAGGAGGACTGAGTATTCAAGGTCATATTCCGGAAAAAGACGGAATTCTTGCGAACTTATTAATATTAGAAGCAATGGCTTATGCGGGTAAATCTCTTGTTGAACTTCAACAGCAGCTCAAAGATTTTGTCGGTTGTGAATTCATAAATACACGTATTGACAAAAGGCTGGAGAATTTTGCTGAAGTTAAACCAACTATCGAAAAATTTTCTTCAATGGATGAAATTTCCGGCATGAAAATTATAAAAAAAGATTACAAAGACGGGGTAAAACTGTATTTGGAAGATAATAGAACTTGGATTTTAGTTCGCCCGTCAGGAACTGAACCTTTATTGCGAATTTATATGGAATCTGACAATCAAAGTAAAATAGAGAATATTTTAAGTTTTGTAAAATAATCATATTTTTTATCAAAAAATATTTTCATTGGTTTTCTTTTAGGTATTGATGTCTTAAGAAAGGAATATGCTATGAATTTAATGCCTCCGGTTTTATTAGCCCCAAATTACAATAAAATTGATAAATATCCCAATCGTAGTGATAAGTTCAAAGGCATTCCTAACGATTTTAATAATCAAATGGATAGTGTGAGTTTTACATCAAACGGCATGAAAAATATCAGTACAGCGAAAAAAGCTGCAGCCGGTTTGCTAATAAGTATTTTAGGATATTTGGGAGTGTATTCGTGTAGTGATAACGAGTATCCGGAAGTAAGTGTCAGAAACAAAAAGACTAATGAAATGTATACGATAGATATGGACAAGGGTGTTTCATTTGAAAATAATGGTGCAATTTATCGTATGAATGAAGAAGGGATACTTACAAAATATGACAAGAATACCGGTGATTGGGTAAAATGTGATGAAATTCTTATGACTCAATATCAGTGGGATGTATTTCGTGCGGTAGCAGATAATAAAATAGAAAAAGATGATAAGCCGGTATTAAGTAAACAGGATATAAACAGTGCTATAAACATGTATTCAAACGGAGAGTTGACCCTTGATTTGGGTGAACATATAAGTACCGGATATAAAATTAGAAAAACCAGATTATATTCTTCAAATAATGCATTTTCAACTTATGTAACAAATGGGAAATCGCGTCAAAGTGCAGAGCTGGTATTCAAATACGGAACTCAAGAAGATGCTTTGACAATTTCTGACTTCGTGCAAAGTAATGAAGTTGATAATAATTATGTTCCAAAAAATAAAACAAAAATTAAAAGAACGGGGAATTTAAAAAATCCGTCAACGATGAAACCGTCTGATAAAGCATATAACTTGATAAAGAAATACGAAAAATTGGTATTATACACTTATGATGATTTAGATAAATCTAATCCTAGAAAATTCATTAAAAAAGGCATAAAATACAAAGGAACATTGACAATCGGATATGGGCATATAAAAGGTGTAAAACCTGGACAAAAAATTACAAAGAAACAGGCAGAAAAATATTTGTGTCATGATGTTGATGAAGCTGTAAAAACAGTACAAGAATCTGTAAAAGTTCCTCTAAAACAAAATGAATTTGATGCATTGGTTTCATTTGTTTACAATGTGGGTTCGGGCGCTTTTGAATGTTCAACATTGTTAAAATGCTTGAACAGTGGAGATTTTGATGGTGCAGCCGGACAATTTGGCAGATTCGTATATTCAAAACAACGCCGTTTGAGGGGACTCGTAATTCGCAGAGAACAAGAACGTAAAATGTTTGTGGGAAAATAAAATTTATCATGTTAAGTTTTGTAAATATGAAAAATCTTTATAACATGCTTATAACGTGCGATACGGTGCGTTATAGAATTTGTATTGCGAGCATTGTAGCAAATTTCCCTTTGAATAAGTTTTTATATATAGGTAAATTTTATTTGTGTAAGTAGAAAGGTAAATCTATGGTAAGTAAAAATGATTGTACGGATTGTGCTTTAGGCGCAGGTGCCGGTTATTTAACATACAAAGGTGCAAACAAGTATAGTAATAAATTGAAAGCAAATTATGCTAAAAAAGTAATGACAAATATGCAAAATTTATCTCAAGCAGAAAGCGCAACATTGAGAAAAGCAGTTGTAGACGCATTTGAAGTTGCCGGTTTAGAAACAAAAGGATGCATGTTTCATAATGTCAATCCGGATAATATGAAATCAATGGATGCACTTTTAACAAAAAATATCAAAGACAGAATAATGAATTTGAAAATAGCAAAAAAGTTTGCCAAATTAAAACCCCTTAGCCCTGAAGAAGAAAAACAGCTTGAGAAAGTGCTCTCTGATCTTATTAAAAATAAGAAATACAAAGAAGCTTGGAAAGAGTTTAAAAAAGCACATACAAAAGATTCGGTAAAATCTTCCGGAAAGATTATAGAAACTGATAAAAGTATATCGAAGATTTTAAAAACAGTAGCAGAAGGCAAAAATGCCTTTTATCATCCTATATCTAAGGATATTATGGTAAATGTAGATAAATTAGGTTCAGCATCATTTCACGAAATGGGTCATGCGCTAAATGCTTCAGGTTCCAAATTTTTAAAAGCATTATCAATTGGTCGTCATGTGACAAAAAGGTTTGTACCCGTGATTTTAGCTGTCGGACTTTTAAAGTCTAATAAAAAAGATGGGCAAGAACCAAATGGAGTTATTGATAAAACAACAACATTTATTAAAAATAATGTAGGGAAATTAACATTTGCTGCACTTATTCCGACGCTGGCTGAGGAAGGTATTGCAAGTATTCGCGGAAGCCATCTTGCGAAGAAAGTATTGAGCCCTGAAGTATTGAAAAAATTAAATAAGAGTTATTTTTTGGCTTGGACGACCTATTTGTTGGCTTCTCTTCTTGCCGCTGGTACGGTCAAGCTTTCGACAGTTGTGCGCGATAAAATAGCAGAAAAATAATCAAAATAGTAGAAATATCACGTTTTAATAAATCTTTACAATCATGCAAATCCGCTGTTGACAGCGGATTTTGTTTATCATACTATTGTTATGCTCAGATATATTGTCCGAAATATAAAGAATAGCAATCTGGGTGATGTACAAGGGTTTTCGGGCTTTTGTGCAAAAGTAGTACATAGAAAATAAAGGAATGCTAAAGATGGCAAACAGCACAAAAAAATCAAGAATCAGAGTTTGTTTGAAAGCTTACGATCACAAACTTATTGATGTATCAGCTGAAAAAATTGTAGAAACAGCTAAAAGAACAGACGCTAAAGTAGCCGGTCCTATTCCTTTACCTACAAAAAGACGTATATATTGCGTTTTGCGTTCACCGCACGTAGA
>Ga0310695_10014303_pt1 | contig 10740 bp, 11 predicted proteins | sample RumenRJG_04DNA_FD_203882 | JGI IMG/M metagenome (GOLD analysis project Ga0310695, IMG submission 203882) | Bovine rumen microbial communities from Lethbridge, Alberta, Canada - RJG_04 (v2) (version 2) | ecosystem: Host-associated > Mammals > Digestive system > Stomach > Rumen | place: Canada... | reverse complement strand
TTTTTATTTGTACTGAATTTTGTAGAATGGTTAAAAATAAATAAAATATAAAAATAAACATCAAAAACAAAATTTATTCATTTTAAAATTATTAAATTATATTTTTTAAATTTAATTTATTTATTTCATTTCTTTTTTTATTTTTATTGTTTCTTATTATTATTTTCAATTTTTGAAAAATTTCACTTTTTTAAAATAAAGAATTAGAATTACTAATTTTATCCTAATTCTTCAAAAAAATAAAGAGATAAGTTATATTAGTAAATTTTTCATTATAAAAAAATCTAATTTATTATAATATTTGAATTTTTTAAATGTAGGAATATTATAAAGATTCAAGACCTTTTTGATTAACAAGGAAATGTCTTTTTAATTTTAAATTTTATTATTCTTACCATTTTACTATTTAATTTAGATAATTCATATTTTGAATTTTAATAAATTTACATTTTGATGTGAAAATTAGTGAAATAATAAATAAAATAATTATTTATAAAAAATCAGTCCCAAATATATCTGTAAATAAAAATGTTGAAGATTAACTTTATACGACTGATGATAATAAAAATATTAAAAAAAAAGGATTATTAAATTAAGATTTTTTGATAAATTATTATCATATTTATTCTCTAATTGTTCTATTACTATAAAAATAAAATTAATGACATATATTTAAAAGGAATAGAATATATAATAGAGTCAACATAATACTTTATTTTTAAAAATACCAAGAAAAGAAATTTGAAGTAAATTATTATTAAATAATGATTAAAATTAAAGATTTGATTATATTTTTAAGCCAATTCTTTCCATATCATTTATAGTAACTGGATATAAAAATACTAATATACATTTTAAAATAATAGAAAAATAAATTGGAAAACAAAAAAGAAAGATTGAGATAATAAATTATGACGAACAAATCATCAAAAAATTAAGAAAAGATTAAATAAAAAGAATTTGATAATGGAAAGGAGGAAAATAAAATGGGATTGTTTCAGATTATTAATTTAAATCTATTTCTCATATTTTTGATATTAACTATAAATTTAATTTTTATTTTTAAAACTTTAATCATATTATACCTTACTTTTAATAATAAATAAATGATTAAACTATTATAAAAAAAAAGATTTTCTAATTTGAATAATTATTTTTGTTTTTAAAATGAATATTCATATAATTCAATAAAAATAATATTTTTTAAAAAATAATAACATAAAAAAATAAAATTATAATCTATAATTGATTTTTTTTTAGGGATTGGGCCCAATCACCAATACATATTTGATGAAATAATTTAATTAAAAAAATTAATTATTATGATTAAAAATTTTATTATTCTTTTTTTAAAATCAATAATATGTTAAAGAATTACAATAATAGAGCATATTTTCATGTCAGTGGCATTGTTTTTGTTAAAATTAGTAAATTTAAGTATTTAAACCTTCATTAAACATTCTAATTTATTAATTAATATTATTTGCAAATAAAAATAAAATAAAGTAAAACATTTTCAAGTATGATGAAAAGTTAGTTAAAATAAAATATTTTAAATTATTTAACGTGTATTTTTGGCTAAAAAATAAATCATAATTGCAGTATGATTTTAAAAAATATTACAAGATATTTCTTTTTCTTTTTCGTATTTATTCATAAAAATATATCTATTCCTCTGTTCTTTTAAATTTTTAATTTTGTTTGAAAGTCCAAGTTCTTCCTCTTGCCTTATTAAATTATCATACATATTTATAATTAATTGTAAATTATATCGATTCAGAGCCAAATCATTTAATTGTTGTAAGCATTTTTTCAATTCTTGAAACAATTCATCTGCTTTTTTTCTTTTTTCCTCTATTTCTTTATTTATATTTTCTATTATTTCATTTAATTTGTCTATTTTATTTTTTGCATTCGAATTCGATTGACATTTTTTTTGAAATATTTCTTCTAAAGTTAGTTCTAAAGGCTTTATTTCTTCCTCATATTCGAAATTTGAAAATTCATGACTAGTCATAAAACAGTTTTCTCTACAAATTTTACAAAAACCTTTAAAATCAAAACAAACACAGGTATATTTTAATAAATCTAAACCAAAAATCGTTGTATCCTTACAATAAGGATGACAATTTACTTTACAATTATTACAAACTGTATTATGCTTCCCTTCTGGCAATCTTTTTTTTTTATAGATTATTTGATAATCTATGATTTTAATGTCAGGATCTTCAACCACTTGCTTTTTACATTCTAATATTTGTTTTTGAGTTTTTTCAATTAATTTCTTTTTTATTACTAAATAATCTCTTTCTCTTAACAAATTCTGACATATTAATTTTTGTTGAATTCTTTCAATACATACTTTCTCACAATTTTTAGTAGGAACAGATTTTAAATTACTTAATTTTGTTTTAAGAAATTTATTCATATTATCCATACTATCTTCAAAATACATTTTGTTTCTTTTGTTTTTCACTTTAGAAAATAAAGAGCCATTTTCGAATTGAAAATAGTATGGTTCATCTAAATAAGGAATTACAGTATTAAAAAATGAATCCTCTAATTTTAATGTCTGTAAAACAGGTATATTTTCTGGATCATCTTCAAAATGAGAATTGGTTAACATTAACACAAAATTTTTATTAACATCTTTTGCAAAAACATCAAGACATGTTTTATAAATATATTGCTGAGAACTCCCTAATCTTATATCTGTTTCTTTGACAACAAAACAAATACAATTTATATGATTTATTGAGGAAAAAATTTCTTTCAATTTTGGAATTAATTCTTCATCTAACTCAGGACCTCTAGTGTCCCCTACCCCTTGACTATCTATTATTTTAATTGGATATGGGTATCCTTCTCTCTTTATATTATAACAATTTACTCCTTTAGTATTACTTTTGCTTTCATCTGGGCGCTTTTCTTCAACAATAATCTTATATCTGAAATCATCATCGTATTTGACTCCTAAGAGAGCATTTATCAAAAAATTTATCAAAGTTGTTTTACCATTACCTGTTTGCCCAATTAATAATATAACTTTCGCTTTTTTTTCTTCTTCAGGTGTAAAATAAACAGAACTATACAGATAAGTTTTAATTTTTTTATCATCGTTATCTGGTATTATATTTTCTTTAACTAAATATTTTTCTTTATTAGGTTCAATGTCATAGTTATAAGTTAAAGGAGCTGGGTCTTCATCTATATAATCTAACAATAATCTCTCTAAATCTTCCTCCATTATTAATCTAATGATATTTTTTAATAAAATTATAATTTATAACAACAACCATGAATTTTCTTTTTAACAAACTAAAGTTTTTCAATAAGTAAATCAGAAATTTTTAAAGGATTTTTATTTATTTTAATATAAGTCATTATAGTTTTATCATATTTTTAAAGAAAATTAATTTTCATTTTATTAATGTCATTACTGGTCTTTTAGTTTAGATTGAACTTAATAAAATAAATAAATTTTTTAAAAACTATAAACAAAAAGATACAAAAAAAATAATATTCAAAATTTAGAAAATAAAAAATAGTTATTAAAAATAAACGAATTTTAATCTTAGAAGAATTTAAATTTTTCTTAACCTCAGAATTTCCTGAACAAGTAATTTCAGATATAGTATTTATAATATCTTTATTTGGAATATAAATATGTCCATCAACTTTAATATTTTGAATTGTAATTGTTGCATTTGAAAGTTTATATACAATTAAACATTCAACTTCATTTAAATCATCATCATTTACAAAACAAAAAGAATCAACTTTTATGGTAAAGATAAATGTTAATTCTATTTTAAAAACGTCTTAATTTAAACGATATTTATTTAATTAAATGAAATGATAACTTTTTAATATATCATTCAATTTATAATATATTATATTGTTGAGAATAAATTAATTTGTAATCTTTAATATTTATTTTAAAAAGTAATTAATTAAATAAAATCATTTATTTCAAATTATTTTAATTAGGGATTGTGCACAATCCCCTTTGATTTCAAAAAAAATCATCAAATTTATTTTTTAAAAATATATTAAGGATTTTTTAAATTGTTAATAAATTATTTAATTAAAAAAATAAAAAAAAAATGGAAAATAATGAAGAAACATCAAAAAGTGAACAAACCGAAAATTCAGACGTTTTATTTGTGAAAAAATTTAATGTTAAGTAATTTATTTTTTTTAATCTATTTGATTAATTATTATTGTTTTTTATATGAATAATGATAATATTGTTTCATTTTTGGAATCTTTAAGTTATAAATTAAATGATACTCATTTAATAACATTATTAGAATATGAAAAATTCAATAAAATTAAAAACGAATGGTCAGATCGATTATTAGAATTACAAGAAGAGAATAATATTAAAATTGAAGATAAATTATTAAATGAAAAAATAAAAGTTCTATTAGAAAAAATAAAAGTAATTACATCAAATAAAAAAGAATATGAATTTATATCTAATTATTTTTTAAATGAAAATGAGAAAATTAGAGATATTTCAACAATAGAAAATTCATTTAAGCAAGATGAAAATTTAGAGGAAATAAATGAAAATAATATAGGAGATTATTCAAATATGAAGGATTTCCTAAAATTTATGATTATGGAGCTCATTTAGATTCTTTTTATTTAGCAATGGAATTATTAGGTCCTTCATTAAATGATTTATATTTATTTTGTGAAAAAAAATTTACTTTACAAACAATATTATTAATTAGTATTCAAATGATAGAAAGAATTGAAGAATTTCATAAAAAAAATTTTATTCATAGAGATATTAAACCTGAGAATTTTACTATTGGAATTGGTAGTAAAAGTAATATAATATATTTAATTGATTTTGGTTTGAGTAAAAAATTTAAAGATAAAAAAACTATGGAGCATATATTATATAGAGAAGTACATGATATGGTAGGAACACCAAGATATGCTTCAATTAATAATCATTTAGGTATTGAATTAAGTAGAAGAGATGATTTAGAAAGTATTTGTTATGTTTTAATTTATTTTATGAAAAAAAAATTACCTTGGCAAAATGTTTCTGGAAGAAATCAAAAAGAAAAATATAAGAAAATATTAGAAAAAAAATTAACTGTTCCTATTGAAGTTTTATGTAGAGATATTCCTAAAGAATTTTTAACTATTTTAGAATATTCTAGAAGTTTAAGATATGATGAAAGACCTGATTATGATTTTTTAAAAGGAATTTTAAAAGAATTATTATTTAGTGAATATATGGAAGAATTTATTTATGATTGGGTTGAAAATCCAAAAGGTTTTGAAGGAAATAAAATTATCAAAAATAATAATGATAATAATGACAATGATAATAATGAATCTTTTGAAGTTAAAAGAAAAAAAACTGGTGCCTTTAAAAAAGTTGTTAGTGAAAGTAATCCTTTAATTGATAGTCAAGTTGATAATTTAACTGAAGAAGAAGAAAATTCTGATAATCATTCTTCTGTTAAAGATTCTGAAAATAAAAATAATGATAATAATAAAAAAGATAATATTCATAGTATTAATGAAGATAGTGAAAAAAATACTTCTAAGAAAAATGTTGATGATAAGAAATCTACTATATTATCTGAATCAAAATTATTTCTTAATAGTAATGCTGAAGATAATTTAATTGATTTTTTACATATTGTTAATGCTCCCTATGATCCAAAGTTAAATAATATTAAAATGACTAATATTACAAAGAAATAAGATATTTTTTTTTTATTTTAGAAATTTAATAAATTATTTTTATATAAATAAAAATATTATTTAGTCTTATAAAAGATTTTCGAATTTTATTTTTTTATTTAAATTATTATGTTTTTTAATGTATAAATCTACAATAAATATTTGTTAAATGTATTTTTCGTTGTGAATTATTTTTTTTTTTAATTATTTTTTTTTATGAATTTTCACTTTTATTACTGTTTCTGAATTATTTTCAAATAATTCTTAGATTTTCATTGATTGATGGTAAGTAATTTTTTATGATATTTTTAATTAATTTAATACACTAAAATTTTATTTTAATACATAAAAATAAGTTTTATTCAATTGTTTTTTCATTTGAATTAAGAACAGTTTATATAATTTTCATTTTTTTAAATTTTTCTTTCAAAAAAAACTTTTTTTTAATAAATTAAAATAATGAATATAAAAAATTTTATATTTATATTTATCTCAATATTTTTTTACTCAAATGAATTATCAAATGAATCAATATACTTAGATTATATTGAAGAAATATTAGATGAAGTTCAAAATACATTGAATGATATTTCCTTGGTACAAAATTTTTCAGGCAAAGATTTAATTTATTTTAAACCTAATTGTGAATCAAAAAGAATAGATAATTCTACAAATGAAATAATCTTTTCAAATTGTTCTCTTTCAGGAATATTAGATTTTTCAATATTATTATATGAATTTAGTGAAGAAAAAATTGAATTAATAGATACAATTTTTGATTTGGATTTTGAAGAAATGATATTTATATTAGATTTAACAAATAATGTTTTAGATTTTAAAATTCCTTCAAAATCAATATTTGATATGAATTTAAATAAACCTGTTTTTCATTCTCCTTTATTATCAAATATTACAAGTTATTATGAAATTTTCGCAGAAAAATTTAAAAATGATTTTGTAAATAGAATGAAATCTATTTTAAAAATTGAAAATGATAATAATAAAAAAGTTGAATTTTATGCAATTTTATCTTTATTTCTTATTCAAAAACCACATATTTCTAATAATATTCTTAAAGAAAATGAAATAAATATCACTTATTTTAATCCATATGATTATTATACAGAAGATATTTTAATTACAAAAGATAAATTAAGAATTGGAAAATTAATTCTAAATGTTGAATATTCTATTAATTATAATTTAAGTTATAATGAAATTATAGTCATTTTTGAACATTATAATTATGAAACTTCTTGAAATGTTGTTGTCTTCAAAATTTTGGAAAGTAAATTTAACATTAGTTTAGTTATTTTTTTTCTATTATATTCATTTAGTTTATCATCTTTTTTAATATATTCTAATAAAGAATTTTCAAGATTTAAATAGATAAGAACTTCATTTAATAAATTATTTTCATTTGGTTTTTTACTTTTTATTATTTCTGTTTCTGAATTCTGAATTTGTTCTTCAAAATACTTTATATAATTATTTAAATTAATATTTTGATTATAAATTTCAACACTTTCATTTTTTTCCATATTATTAAATATAAAAAAATAATAAATAAACCAAAATTTAAAAAAATTTAAAAAAAATAAAATCCTAAAAAACAAAAATTAAATATTTAAACAAAAAAAAAAAAGAAGAAAAAATAAAATGAATGATGAACTTAAAGAAGAAGAAATTCAATTTTCAAAACCAATAAATGAGATATTAGAACAAATCAATTTTTCAGAAAATCAAATATACGAAGAAGGAGATGTAAATAATATAATTAAACTAAAAAAGCATTCTAAAATCAATTTTAATTTACTAAAAACTATATAAAGCATTGAAAAGTAATTAGAATATTTATTTCTTCATTATCATTATTTCAATAAAAAGAAGAATGAAAAAAAAATTAAATAAAAAAATTTTAATTTGAAAAATAAAAATAACAATTTATAAGAAATTTCAAAAAAATTTATAAATAGATGAAAAATGAAAATGATAGTTTAAAAAGAAAAATAATTCATGCTAATTATGATTTATTCTATTATCTTTTTTATGATCATTCTCCTGGATGGTATGTAGAATTATTATATAATTTAATTGAATTATTTCAATCATTAAACTTTATTCTTGGAATGAGAGTAATTTATATTTTATAAAATTTAGTTTCAAGAAGCTTGGAATGAAAATAAATTATATCTTAAAATTAATGAATTATTAAGATATATGTCACCTATTGATTTCATTTTTAATAGAATAAAAGTATTAAAAATCTTTTTAATATTATCTTATATAATGATTAGTTTAACAATGTTTTTATATATTTTTTTGCTTTTAAAAATATTAAATAATCATAGAATTCAAGAATATAAATTTTTAGTGTCTTCATTTAGAGAATTATTAAGAATAACACAAAAAATTTTTTTTTACCCAATTTCAGGTAAGAAATAAAAATATATAATATTTAAATTAGAATTAAATATGATAATGATATTTTGTAATGATAAAAGAGATATTTATATTTCTGAAATAAAATGTTATAAAGGAATATATATCATTTATAGTATTTTAAGTATTATTTGTCAGATAATATTATTTTTTCAAGGTTTATTATTTACTTCTTTTTATTTTAAAAAAGTTGAAAATACAAATTATGAAATGGTTAAATTTTTAATTGTTAATACTCCTTTAAGTTTTTTTTTTGTTAAATCTGTCTCTGTTATTATTGGAGGAATTTGTATAATATATCATTTTACTAATTATGCTGTTTTTATTCTTTTAGTTATGGCTTTATATAATTCATATAATTATTGTATTGAATTAAAATATTTAGATCAAGATGAAAATTCTTTTCAATTTTACTATTATTTTCATATCATTTATTTTTTATCTTGTTTTTTTTGTGCTATTGGATTTTTATTAAAAAAAAAATCTTTTAAAGGATTATTCTATGTTTTTTTTATATCAATTTTTTTATATATTATATATAATTTATCTAAATCAAAAGAAGAAAAAATATTAAGTTTTCAACATATTAAAAAAAATATTAATAATGAATTAACATTATTTTTACAAGCAAGATGTCTTACTCATGCAGTAGAAAAAAAAAATATTTCAAGATATGTTTTATTAAATTTATTATCTTATTATTCTCAAATGGACAATATTGAAGAAGGAAGAATTAGTGATATAAATAAAAAATTAGGAGATGAAAATTTAATGAATAATAATACTGAAGATCTTGATTTATCCTTATATCAAACAATAGATAAATTTTATAAAATTTCTTTACAGAATAATATGAATAGTATTATTTTAAAAATTTCTTATTCTAATTTTTTAAGACATAAATTAAAAAGATATACTAAAGCTTATATGATATTGGTAGAAATAATAGTTTCATAATTCTTTAAATATAGTTGATTTAAAGACTATATACAGTGTAAATTGTGAATAAATTAATTCTTTTTTTCAATTAAAAAATAAATTAAAAAAATGATTTAAAAAAAAATGATATTATCAAATTATTTCATAAAAAACAATAAGACAAAAATAAAACCAAAAAAAACAGAATTATTAAACTTATTTTCTACATTTATGACTCAAAATGAAAAACCTTACCAATCAAAATATACAGATATTAAAAATCCATGATTAAATATATATAAAGAGGTTTTAAAAAGAAAATATATTAAAGAAAAAAAAAATATAAATGGTGATGATAATATTGATAAAAAAATGAATATTGAAATTAAAACTGAGGAATCAGCAGCAAAATATTTTTAATCTTTAGAGTTTTTCCTGAAGATGATAATTCAATATTTTTTGTCAAATTAAAATTTTTCAGAATTCTTTTATTAATATTTATAATCTTTTTGAAAAAGCAGGAGTGGAATTTAAATTAAATATGTTTCCTTTATGGTTTATTAAATTTGATATTCCTTTTAAAGATAAATTTGGAAACAAAGACTCAAACAATGATAAAGAAAAAGAAAATAAAAATAAAAATAAACAAAAGGAAGATAATATTATCATATCTCCAATTCAAAAAATTAATCTACCTGTAAAAAAAAATAAAAAAGTAGAAAATGATAAAAAAGAAGAAAATGATATAAATAATAGAAAAAAAGATATTGTTTTAGAAGATAATGATAAAAAATCAGAAAAGAAAAAAGAGTTTGATGAAGGATTACAATATGATATTAATAGTAAAAAAAGAGTTAAAGCAAAAAATGAAGATGATATTAATAAAGATAATAATAATGAAAAAAAACAGATGATGATAATAATATGATATGGATTAATAAATGATAATACAGAATATTTTAGAAAAATAGGAATTGAAAAAATTTTGGCAAAAATAAAAAATAATAAAGCATCAATAAATGATTTAGAAATTTCTGAAAAATTGAAACCTTTAATTATAAAAAAAGATGATAATGATTCATATGATGAAAAAAATTTTCCTATTTATGAATGTTATAATTATAGTAAAATATTAGTAACTGAATTAATAGAAAAAATAATAAAACTAAAAATAAATAATGAAAACATTTATATAAATGTCTTATATGATTCAAGTTTTTTTATATCAGAAAAAAATAAAATTTTTAATATCTATTTAATATGTGGATTAACAAAATTAAATTATGAAGAAACCAATGAAAAATATAATAAATTAAAAATTAAACATGATGAATTAAATAAAATAATTGAAGAAAGAGAAAAACAATTATTACAAGCAATTGGAGAAATGGAAGTTTATTCTACTTGATAATAACAAGAAAAAATTAGAAAAACTGAAGAAGAAAGAAATAATGCAATTAATGATGTTAAAACTATTAGACAAAGATATATTAATATGCTTGGAGAAGAAAAATAAATTTTTTTATTAATATTTTTATTTTTTTTTTTTTTTAAATTTTATTGTTTTTTTTTGGTTTTTTTAATTTTTATTTATTTTTATTGGTTTAAAGTTTTTATTTTTTTTTTTTAATTTTTTTATTGGGGATTGGGGTTTTGGGTTTTGGG
>Ga0310695_10014301_pt1 | contig 10741 bp, 10 predicted proteins | sample RumenRJG_04DNA_FD_203882 | JGI IMG/M metagenome (GOLD analysis project Ga0310695, IMG submission 203882) | Bovine rumen microbial communities from Lethbridge, Alberta, Canada - RJG_04 (v2) (version 2) | ecosystem: Host-associated > Mammals > Digestive system > Stomach > Rumen | place: Canada... | reverse complement strand
GATATATAGTGATGTTCATAAGATTACTCCATGCCTCCGGCTGTTACCGGATGGGAGCAGGTTCCTGCTCCGCCTCCGCATAGCGGTAGATATACTGCCGGGCAAGTTCATCGATCCTGCCGGATTCTTCTTCCAGCGCAAGAAACGCATTCACATAGGAAAGCAGATCCTCACTGCCTTTCGGCATCAGCATTCCGAGCTGCCCGTGGGTAAAGGGTTCATGGATCAGGGGCGCCGCAAGCCGGCTGTCCTGCCCGACATAGAAACCCGCCTCCATGACCTCCGTGATCATGACGTCCGCCGCCCCCGCCGCGATCAGTCCGGGGATCTCCTGGTTGACCTGATGGATGATCAGCGCCGCGTTCGGCAGGTTTTCACGTGCAAATTTTTCGTTGAGCCCGCCGGGATTCTCCATGACCCTGACTTCCGGACGGTCGATATCGACAAGAGATGTATATTTATCTTTATCCTCCGCACGGATCAGGATCGTCTTTCCATTTTCGAGATATCCCTGACTCATCAGTGCTGCTTCCCTCCTGGCATCGGTGATCGTGATCCCGCAGCAGGCCAGGTCGAAATTCCCGGCAAGAGTATCTTCCATCAGTGTCGGCCAGGAAGTGGGAACATATTCCAGATCCAACCCCATGGATTCGGCCAGGTCTTCTACCAGTTCCGCGTCAAAGCCCACGTATTCCCCGGTCTCCGGGTCCTTATAGGACATGGGGAGATAATCTCCGGAGCTGCCGACCCGCAGGACACCCCGTTCATAGATGGCATCCAGGACGCCTCCGGACGGATATTTCTGTGCCGCCGCCGGGGAAATCATTCCCGACAGAAAAGCAAAAAGCAGGATCAGCAGGATCCCTTTCATATAAGCTCTGTTATTCAATCTGTGATTTATCATACCTGATTTGATCTCCCGAAATATTGTTCATGATTCTGCCGGTTTCATAGCCCGCATCGCCAGAAAGGTCGGAATGTTCAGCTCATGCAGCCGTCCTTCTCCGTTGGTATCCTCATAGAGTTCCAGAAGGGTGAATCCGGCTTCCAGCTGACCGTTGATCTGCTCTTCCAGCGAATGGGAGAACTGCACACCCCCGTCATCATCCGCGAGCTGTTTCATCTGTTCGGGATCCGACAGCGGATCAAAGGGCAGATGATTGATGATCATCTTTTCATCCGCGTCGACAATGTAATTGACGAAATGATCCGTACCCGAGAGAAGAACTCCCCCCGGTTTCAGGATCCTGAAGCATTCCCTCCAGATGGGTTTGACTTCTCGGACATAACAGTTGGCGACCGGATGGAAGATCAGGTCGAATTCCCCATCATCAAAGGGAAGCGGCTTCGTCATATCCCCGCGGATGATGCGGATTTCATACCCTTCCCGTTCAGCAGCCATCCGTTCACTTTCCAGCTGCTTTTCCGAATAATCCAGCACCGTACACTCCGCCCCGAGCAGCGCGAAAATGGGCATCTGCTGGCCGCCGCCTGAAGCAAGGCCAAGCACCTTTTTTCCCCGAAGCTCACCGAACCAGCGATGGGGGACCGGCTTTATGGGCGTCAGGCGGACATCCCATTCACCGGCTCTCACCTTTTCACAGGCTTCATGACTGACAGGCCTGCCCCACTCCCAGCCATCCGCGATCCAGCGATCGATGGTTTCGGCATTGATATCCTGATAATCCATGGCTTTCTCCTACAAGAGCCTGAGCAGTTCCGGGCGGATCCCGTCCATCCGTTCATCCGCCAGACCGAAATCCATCTCCCGGTAACTCCAGGCAGCACGGCCTATACCGAAACGGTCAAAGCATGCACAGACCATGCGGTACCAGTCCAGTACATCTTCCGGCTCCGCAAGGTTGATCACACCGTATTCACCGCAGTACAACGCCGCATTTTCCGCTTCCGCAACCTGTACGGCTTCCGAAAGAAAATCCTCAAAGAATTCGATACCGAATATCCTGCTGCTGTCAAACTTCTGCACATAAGCAGGCCGGTCAGGGATCTGCTGTCCGGAATATGCTTTGTAATCTGCGTAGGAGGAACGCAGCCGCATGCGGAAGTCTGTGTCCATCGAAGGGATCCAGTAAGCGCCCTGATGCGTAAAGATCAGCGGCTCGTAGAGATGAAAATTGTAAACAATATTCTCGTCCGCCGGAGGATCCAGCTTTTTCAGCATCCGGATATCGTTATTCCAGCATCCGCCGATGAGGATATGGATCCCGGGGACGATCTTCCTTATCCGGGATATACACTCAGCAGCGACCGCATTCCAGATTTCGGAATACGATTCATCGGTAACCTCATTGAGCAGTTCAAAGGACAGGCGGTCCGCATATTTCCCGTACCGGCAGGCAAATTGTTCCCAAAGCCTGTAAAACCGTTCCTGATAAACGGGATTTTCAAAAAATCCGGATTCCTGCTCACCATCATCAAAACTGAATCCAAAGGTTTTATGGAGATCAAGGATCATATTCAGGCCGTATTTGCCGCACCAGTCGACGGCACGCTGAAGGATTGCGAATCCCGATTCTTTATAAGTACCGTCTTTCTCTTCAACCAGGTCATAATCCACCGGAATGCGCACATGATCCATGCCCCATTCTTTGACGGTCCTGAAATCAGCTTCGGTTATAAATGTTTCATAGCGTTCCGGAGTGTGATCACACTGTGAAAGCCATCCGCCAAGGTCGATGCCATGCATATATCCGGTAAATCGTTTCATTCTGCACCTCAAAGCCTGCGGAGATCCTCCGCGGGGTTTTTCTTTTGATTGTAAAGGGATTTTGTCCGTTTGCGGGAAAAAGGTGCAGATCATTTGAATACCGGAGAAAACAGTATTTTGTTTTCTCCGGCACAAAGCCTGAAACGGCGCCCGGGTGCGGCTGAGCGAGTTTACGCTGTGTTATGCGGCGGGCCTGCGCAGCTGACGTCACTAATCAGTGGGCTTTATCAGTGCTGTTCACTGCTGATTTCGGCACAGGTCTCAACACAGAAGCCGTGATGTCCGCAGTGTGTACAGGTCAGCTTCCGTGTAGAAGGGGTATGAGCCGCAAAAAAAGCCTCTTTGAATGTCGGTCGGAAGACCTCATGGCACTGCGGACAGATATAGGCTACCGCATTGAAATAATAACGGGAGATCAGGATCCCGGCCGGAATGGCAATCACCCAGTAAAGAACAAAGGGCCACCAGATCCCTGTTTTGATCCAAAGAATGATGGAGGCGGCCTCAAGCAGCGTCACGGGAAGTCCCGCCAGTAAAATCGTGCGGTGCACTTTTTGCAGTTTCTTTTTGTTTTCCATAGTGAATGCTATGTCACCAATCGTATCGAATGATAAATTTGCGGCTTTGCCCAGCTCCTGCTTCAGCGATTCCAGCCTGTCCAGCTTCTTCTGCCGGTCACTGATCTCATCACGGAAGATCTGTTCCTGCTGTTCAAGCAGCAGGGAGATCACGCTGCCGGGATCTTTTTCCGAAAGCAGCTGGGAGATCGCATCGATGGGCAGCCCGAGTTCACGCAGAAAGCAGATGACCTTCAGCCGGCGCACATCATCTTCGGAATAAAGCCTGCGTCCTCCATCCGTCAGTTCAGCCGGGATCAGAATGCCCCGCCGGTCATAATACTGGACGGTCCGTACAGTCACACCGCAAAGCCTGGCAATTTCACCCGTTGTGTATTTTGACATAGCTTTCCTCCTTTCGCCGCACATTTTACATCATGACGCAGCGTCACATGCAAGGGCTGACGTTAGGGGATTTTTGGAAATAAATGACATTTATCATCCGGCATCCTGCCGAATGTCAGAAACCGTTTACTGTTTCAGATGTTCTGCGGACAGACTGCCGTCAAACGCATAACGGACCGCATCAACCGCTTCCATCCGGAAGCAGTCATAGGTCACGATCAGGATCCCCGGTTCAATAGATGAATAGCCGCCTTTGCCGATATGGAGCGCTGTCATGTAAGATCCGCCGTCCGGTTCCCGTGTGGAAACCTGCAGGACGAACCGGGTGTCTTTGACAAGAAATTCTTCCGTCAGGATACCGGAAGCAGCCGATTTCTCAAGGATTGTTTTCCCGCCGCGGATCACCGCTGCCCAGGCATCTTCTCCGGAGCGCTCCGGAGCGGCTGGCAGCCCTGCAGACCGGAAGAATTCCGTCAGAGATTCCGGCAGGGCAATCGGATCAGCCATCTTTCCGCCGCAAAGGATCACAGTCAGCATATACGGATCCGAAACGGAGGCTTCCAGATAAGAAAGGATATCCGTGCTGTTCCGCAGTTCCGTAAGGTTCCGGTAATGGAGGGCAGAACGCTCCCAGCTTTCATAAGCACTGTCACCACGATGATCCGGAAGATCATAATGGGAGCTCAGGTAGTCCGCAAGCCAGCGTGAGACCTTTTGGGATCCGCTGAGGTTCAGATGACCGCTGTCGGCGAGATCGGTCCGGAAATCAAAATCCAGCTCTTCATAGAGATGGTTGAAATCAATAAAAGGAACGCCTTCTTCTTCCGCGATCCGCCCGATATAGTTGATCTGTTCATACAGCTCATCATTGCCTTTCAGCGGCGTCTTGATCAGCAAAAGCGGCAGGTTCTCGTCCCGGCAGAAACGGATGAAATCCCGCAGGATCTCCTCCATGCCGTCCGGAAGCTCATGGAGTGTATCCGGAACGATCGCCGGCGGTTCATATTTGATGCGGTTTTCGATATAGTTATATCCCTTCATCGGGTGGGAACGGTCGCCGCTGAAGAAATGAAGATCATCATATGTCAGCAGTCCCTGCTGGAGACGGGAATGGCTGAGGATCACAGGAAAGAGCATCTCGCCCTTACGGATAATGGAATCCGTTTCCAGAACACCGCGTACCTTCTGCAGAGAAAGAGGCACAGGATCCAGTGCAAGATGCGTCATGTTGCTGCCCAGATCCGTGCCAAGCAGCGGCCGGCTGAAATTCGTCGCCATCAGCACATCCAGGACGATCAGCTTCGGGCTCTGCTTTTTGAGCGCGTGCCGCAGCAGGAGCTTTGAAGACCACAGCGGCTGCTGATGGGTCGTCAGATTATAACCGGAGATCCCGGTGCGGTCCCAGATCTCCATAGGATTCACACCGTAAAAGATATGGGAAGCGCCGATGAAGAACACATCGATCTTCTGAGGTTCCTCAAAAGCGATGTTCTTGGCTGTGCCGAAGTGCTGTTTTTCAAAGAGCATCACGTTGGCAGCATGAAACAGGCCGGCCAGGATCGCGAAGAAGATAAGCGCTGCAAGGATCTTTTTCATCACTGCCTCAGAACCGGAAATAAATGAACTGGCTCGCGTCGAAGCCGGGACCGTAAACACCAAATAAGACCACTGCTGCGATCGCCGCAAAGATCAGACCCCAGCGCAGGATCAGCGGCTGTGCTTCGATCCGGCTGCGGAGGCTCACATCGTCCCGCCGGCACCAGGATACGATAAACTGCACAGCCAGAGCCAGGATTGCAAGGACAAAATTCGCGCGGTCCATACCGTAATCAAACACCCTGCCGTTGAACAGATCATAAAAATTCAGCCGGCACATTCCTTTCAGAAATTCCGCCGCCTGCTTCAGGGATTCCGAACGGAAGAAAACCTGCACAAAACCAAACATAAAGATCACATAAGCCGATTGGAGACACTTCATCATCGCAGCCCTGTCATCAAAATCCAGCGCTTTCCGGATTTTCCGCCACAGGGGCGTCAGCAGCCGTTCGATGATCGAGATCACACCGTTCAGGCCGCCCCAGACCAGAAATGTCCAGTCCGCGCCGTGCCACAATCCGGAGGCAAGAAAGACGATCATGATGTTCATATATTTCCGAAGTGTCCCGACCCGGTTGCCTCCCAACGGGATATAGAGATAATTGACAAACCAACGGGAAAGGGACACATGCCAGCGGATCCAGAATTCGGTGATATTTACGGAGAAGAACGGCCGGACAAAATTTTGTGTCAGCCTGAATCCCAGTACCTCAGCGGCGCCCAGAGCGATATTGGAATACCCGGCGAAATCCGCGTAAGTCTGAAACGCGAAAAAGATCAGTGCTGTGAGATTGATTACCCCGCCGTGACGATAATTCGCGGGATCCCCATATACCGTATTGACAAAGAGCGCCAGACGATCCGCGATCACCAGCTTCTGGAAAAATCCCCAGAGCATCAGCCAGAGCCCGCGTTTTACCCGGTCAAAATCAAACTCATGAGGGATAAGGATCTGCGGAAGAAGATCCTGCGAGCGTTCGATCGGACCTGCCACCAGCTGCGGGAAAAAGGAAACGAAAAGAGCGTATTTGAAGAGGTTCTTTTCGACCTTCACCCTGCCGCGATATACATCCATCGTATAGGAAAGCGCCTGCAGGATGTAAAATGAGATTCCCACCGGCAGAAGTACACTGAAGGAAGACTGTATCGCGGAAATATGCAGCAGCTTCAGCACCTTGTTCAGGACATTCAGTCCGAAATGAAAATATTTAAAAATAAACAGGATCGCGAGGTTGCTCAGAAAGCTGAAAGCGATCAGCCATTTTTTCAGGCATTCCCCGTTGGTTTTCCCGCTGCATTTTTCGATCAGAATGCCGCTCAGCCAGGTGATAAGCGTGGACAGCGCCAGCAGAGACGCATATTTGGCATTCCACGACATATAGTAATAATAACTGGAAACCAGAAGCCACACCCAGCGGACTTTTTTCGGGATCAGAAAGTATATTCCGACGACCAGCGGGAAAAACAGCAGAAAATGGAGCGAGTTGAATACCATCTCAGACCGCCTGCGCCCTGACAGGATTTACCAGCTGTCCGATCCCGTCGATCTGGGATTCCACCACATCCCCCGGAGAAAGGATAGCACTGCCCGCGGGCGTACCCGTCAGGATCACATCTCCCGGATAAAGCGTCATGATCGAGGAAACAAACGCCACAAGGTTCTGTACCGGGAAAAGCATATCACGGGTAGATGCCATCTGGCGGAGTTCTCCGTTCACCCTGCAGGTCAGAAGCGCATCCGCCGGTTCGAATTCGGTCTCGACCACAGGTCCAAGGGGACAGAAGCTGTCAAATCCCTTCGCCCGTGTCCAGGTCTCATCGGACATCTGCAGGTCCCGCGCAGTCACATCATTGGCAATGGTATAGCCGAAGATACAGTCAAAGGCATGCTCCGGCAGAACACTTCTGGCGGTCTTCCCGATGACAACAGCCAGCTCGCACTCCTGTTCGACCCGCTGTGAAACAACGGGCAGAATGATCGGATCGTTCATTCCGATCACGGCACTGGGCGGTTTGAAGAAAACAGATGGGAAATCTGATAAAGTACGGTTGAACTCACGGGTCTGATCCAGATAGTTCCACTCCACCGCAAGGATCTTGCCGGGAACGACCGGCGGAAGCAGCCTGACGGTATACAGAGGCAGGGAAGCTTCCAGACGCCGGAACTCTCCGAAGATATTGCCTTCGATCTCACCGACCAGATCACCGTAGATCCAGCCATACCTGGGGGTCGGATCCCCGCTTTCCTGGTAACGGACAAAGCGCATGGGTCAGAACCAGTCTTTTTTATCGAAGATCCGGATCGCAATAACGGTGATCGCAAGCAGAAGCAAAAAGACGACAACGGGAATGACCGTACTGCTTGAGAGGATGCCCGGGAATTTTACATTCATTCCCAGAAAACCCGTGACGATATTCGGTATTTCCATGATGATCGTAACGGAAGCCAGAAGCTTCATCACCACGTTCAGGTTGTTGGAGATCACTGAGGCAAATGCATCCATCATGCCTGAAAGAATGTCGCTGGAGATCGAGGTCATGTCGATCGCCTGGGTGTTTTCCGTGATCACATCCTGCAGCAGGTCTTCATCCTCATCGAATTTCTTGAACCCCGCCAGCCGGGACATTTTCACCAGTACCAGCTCATTCTGCTTCAGCCCCTGGGAAAAATATACATAGCTCTTCTGGCATTTGAACAGCTTGATCAGCACATCGTTCTTCATGGTGCTGCTGAGCATATCTTCAAGCTTATCCGTCAATTTGTTGATGTCACGCAGCGCATCCAGGAAACGGTTCGTTACTGCCATCAGAAGGCGCAGTGTAAAGCGGAAGCGCTTCGTGGTCGACAGCTTAGAGACCTTCCCCGAACTGAAGGAATCCAGAATGGATGTAGGCCGCGGGCAGACCGTCACAATGTATTTGTCGGCAAGGATGATGCCCATCGGCATTGTACCGTAAGGGATATCCGGATCGTCCTGCGGATGTGATGTGGGAATACGGACCAGGATCAGGATCGTACCGTTATCCTCTTCCTCAATACGCGGGCGCTCATCCGCATCCAAAGGATAGGTCACGAAATCCTGCGGGATCCCCAAAGCGGTGATCATTTCGATTTCTTCGGCGGTCGGTTTGATCGCGTTGATCCAGCAGTTCGGCGTGATCTCGTCAAGCTGCTGCAGATCGAATTCCTGATTTTTATAAATCTCCAACATCTCGGTCCTCCCGGGGGTCTAAAATTTCACCGGCATCGCCTATGAAAACCAATTAATTAGTATAACACAATTAGAAATCCGGGCTCCGAAAACAGGAACAGTACCGCGGAAATTAGCCGGCAGATATCACGCAGATATTTCGAAGGCTTTATTCCGAAATCCATGAGACGCAGCCGGGTTCCGGACCTGAAATGGATTGAGAGAAAAGACCGGAAGCAGATTCTTCCGAAACACAGAAGTTTTTGACATCAAAGTAATATATAATTTTTTATGGTCCGCGGGTGCGTAAACGGGAAATTGACCGGGAAAGGATAACAGCGATGATCAGGCTGACGGATGTTACGGAAGAGAACTGGATGGATGTGGCTTCATTGTCGGTGCATGACAGCCAGAAGCATTATTCCGCCTCTGCAGAGGGCATTCTGGCAAGAGGATATGTCTTCCGCAACCATCATGCAAGAGTATTTGCCATTGAAAATGACGGCACGATCATCGGCGCGGCTCTTGTCAGGGAGTTCAGCGATGAACCTCTCGGTTATGATCTGCAGCAATTTCTGATCGACCGCAGGCATCAGGGAAATGGATATGGCTCCGCCGCTCTCGGGCTGATTCTGGACGAACTGCGTAAAGAAAACCATTATGATCATGTGGAAGTATGTGTGAAAAAGGAAGATATCCCGGCGATCCGTCTTTATGAAAAGCTCGGTTTCGCCGACTCCGGGTACATTGACAAGGATGTACCGGATTCCCTGAATATGATCTGTTATCTTGTCCCGCGTTCTGAAGAAACAGCAAATAAGACCGGTGAAAAAATCATTGCTGCCTGCGGAAACGACTGTTCAGCCTGCCCCAGGTATACGGCACATCCATATGAAAAGACAGCGGAAGAATTGCAGCATACCGCCCGATTATGGATGAAGATCGGGTACCGTGACCATGTTGCATCAAATGAAGAGATCTCCTGTACGGGATGCAGCCCTTCAAACCGGTGCAGGTATCAAGTTGTCAGGTGCTGTGAGGGAAAGAAGATCAAAACCTGTGCGGAATGTGCGGATTTTCCGTGTGAAAACATGAAGCATTGCTTTTCGGTAACCGCATCATTCATACCCGCATGCCGGGAAGCCTGCTCAGTCAGTGAATTTCAAAAGCTGCAGAAAGCTTTTTTTGAAAAGGAACAGAATCTAAAGGAGATTCGGGAAAATGGATAAGAAGATCATTGAATTTCTGATCAGAGCCAAACGGGCGACCTACGCCGGCAAAGGTGCGGAAACCGCTTCATCACGGGTAAGATCCCATGATCTGGTATACCGGGATGATGAATATATGTATTACGATACCTATCTCGGAGGTGATCAGTTCGCCGGTGAGGAAGCACTCTGGATATCCGGTATTCCTTTCTGGAGCATGAATTACGCGGGCCGGGTGATCGGAGAGAATTTCAGCGGAGACTTTCTGAAAGACGCGCTGCTTCATGTTCCGGAAACACAGCCATACCGTGGACCTCAGGAATACGCTGACGGAGATTATGTATACCGCTGTGAAACAGATGGAGACTTCGACTGGTTTCAGGGAAGGGAAACGATCAGCCATCAGGGAAAAAAGATCTATGAATGCGTCTTCCATGGCGGGATGATCCGATGATCTTCGGGCGGCTAAGACGGGCAGGAAAATCTGCTGCGGGGCTGTTATCTTGACATTTTCCTGCAGGGACAGCCGCATACAGGCCCTGTCATGTCACAGAGACAATTACAAACGGCACAAAAAGACGCTGTAAAGCTTTTCCGGTCTGTCGATGGAGAGGTTGTTTTCAGGTTATTGACAAGGAACAGCATGGAAAAAGACTTCAGTTTGAAAATATCGGCTTTGATCTGGGATCTGGACGGGACTCTGCTGGATTCTTACGGGGTCATCGTATCCGGCTTGTATAAAACCTGCATGGAGCTTGGCATCCCGGCGGATGAACAGGAGATCCTCAGAGAAGTCATCACGCATTCGGTCGGCGCCTTCATTTCAAAAACGGAAAAGGAAACGGGGATCTCTTCCGGCATCATAAAGCAAAGGCAGTCCGAGATCAGTGATAGTGAAAAGCTGAACATCATGCCCATAAGACATGCCGCGGAAATATTGAGCCTTATGGAAAAACGGGGGATCCGTAATTTTGTGTTCACACACCGCGGGACATCCACAGATATCATTCTGAAAAATACGGGGCTTTATGAATTCTTTGAAGAGATCATCACCGG
>Ga0310695_10014297_pt1 | contig 10742 bp, 6 predicted proteins | sample RumenRJG_04DNA_FD_203882 | JGI IMG/M metagenome (GOLD analysis project Ga0310695, IMG submission 203882) | Bovine rumen microbial communities from Lethbridge, Alberta, Canada - RJG_04 (v2) (version 2) | ecosystem: Host-associated > Mammals > Digestive system > Stomach > Rumen | place: Canada... | reverse complement strand
TTTGGAGTAATGTAACTTCTGATATTGTCAGGAGTCACTTCGTATGTTTTACTTTCATCATACTTATATGAAGGTTTGCTGTCATCATAAATGCCGGACGGTGTGTTTATTTTTTTGCCGTGAACGGTGTTGTTTTCAATTACGCCGCTTCCTTCTTCAACACCGCTTGCATCAATAGCATATTCATTGGAAGTGATTACATCATTGAATGTGATGTTTACATTTGAAGGCATCCTTTTTGAGTTTAATTTATCGATAAATATTCCAATAGCTGAACCACTGTTAATATTGTTTTTTGTAACCAGCAAGCCGGAACCGTCATCTTTTTCATAGATTCCAGCACCGCTTACGGTAGAAACATTGTTGTTTCTGATAACTACATTATAACCTGCAGCTGTAATTCCCATTCCCAAATACTTGACATCAATATCGTTGTTTTCCACAACAGAGTTGTCGATGACACTGATTGCAGAACCGGTAGATATAATCTTTGCATTAACAATGTGATTGTTGATTACAATTGAATAGGCGGAACCCACAATTGCATTTTCACCACCAATTTCAACCTGATTGTTATTGTAATCAGCACCGGTTAAGTTGATAATCCAATTATCATCTATGGTATTGTGAATTCCTGCTGTAGAAACTCCCCTGTATGCTCCAATGATTTTGTTGGATTTGATGGTGTTATATCCGCCCATTACCTGAATGGCATAACTCCAGGATGTTGGAAGCACATTGTATTTTATAGTATTGTTATAAATAATATTAAAATTGGACTCACCGCCGGCTATAGGGCCTCCATTGTAACTGGATAAATAAATCGCATTTGCATCATCCACATGCAAATCATTGCCGGCTATATAATTATTATGAGAACCTGAAACCAGCAATGTTGGAGTGGAACGGGTACCATGACCATAATCCGCACCGCTAGTGGTTAATTTATTGCCGGTTACATTATTGTAATTGGCACCATTTCCCAAACAAATCGGATAAGAGGACCTTCCTTCATTAACAATAGTACAATCCTTAATTACACAATTACTTGCACTATTTAAAAAGATACCATAACTCATATCAGCATTATTCGTAATTTTCAAATTTGAAATGGAACTTCCAGAAGCACCATTTAAAAAAGTAAACACTGAATTGGACATGGAATTGGAAGATTCCCCAACTACATTTACAGTCTTATTGAAAATGAAATTCTTATTTGAAAATGATCCTGAAATCTTAATGGTATCTCCAGACTTCACGTTATCCTTCAGATTTCCGTCATTGTCAAAATAAGTTCCATAATTACTACTATCTACAGTATATTCACTGTTTAAAACATCTTCAGGAATATCCGATGCTTTAACAGCATCCACATTACTTTCATCGCTGGTCAAATTCATATCCACATCGTCTGCAGCGCTAATGGCCGCTATAGATATGAAAAGCAGCAATAAAATTAATAAAATGTTAATTTTTTTAAACATAATTTACCTCTCAAATTAAATTAAAGATTAATTTTTTGATATTTATTAAAAAACACCTTAAAAATTATCTATTATATTATTAAATATGGAAATAAAGTATATTTAAAAATTACTAAAAAAAGAAAAAATAGTGATGATTAACCTAATAATCATCATAATCGTCGTCATTATCTCTAACATAACCGACTAAAAATATTGCAATCAATGCAATTACTGCAATAATTACAAATATAGGCATGCTAGATTCTGTTGCACTAACAGATTTGGATGTAGATGTATCGGAAAGTTCATATGCCTTAGCACCGGAATCACTTCCCCCACCAGAAGATGAGGCGTCCTGTGAACTTGACATTTCTGAAGCTGATTTTGCATCGCCAGCTTGAGATGCATCTTCACCAGCAGAAGTATGTCCACCGTCATTTGAACCGTCGGATTTCTGTTGTGAAGTTCCATTTGCCAAAGTATTGGCACTTTGCTTACCATCATTATTATTGTTTCCTGATGATTTGCCGTTAGAATCCCCTTGGTTCACATTGTTGTCTGCATCCTGCTCCATCTGATATAATGGATCTGTGTTAGTGGCTTGAGCCAGGATTTCCGCAAACTTCTGTTTTTGAGCTGGAGTTAGGGAACTCATTTGGATAAGTTCCATGTTAAACGCCAAATTCTTACATGTGTGGTGACAACAGGCAACGCCATACTCGATTACACTTTGCATGTAACTATCGACCAGCTGCTGTACCTTACCTGGGTCCCCGTTCCAAAGCCCCTGATTATTCATATAGATTAACCATGCCATGGAAGATTGAATACCTGGAGCCAATGTGCCTTTATTGACACCTGAATTAATTGAAAGAGCTGTATCTGCCATTTGGTTTCCCAATTCAGAACTCATACCTTGACCGCCAAGTACTGTAGATGCATACATGTTTTGCATTCTGCTAGCCCATGAGTTCATTCCCGCAGGAGTATTGATTAAAGATTCGAAATACTGCGGATTTATCACCATACTTCTAATCTCGAATTCCAATTCCTCATGATAAGTCCTTGATATGTACTTGTTCTTATTCCTGATATCTACAAATGCAGTGTCAGGGTCTGCTTTACCGGATTCAGCCTTTTTGGCTCTGGCAGCATTATACAGTCCACCAAACCAATCATAGTAATCATCTGAATCGAATAATCTCCATGTACTGTCAAAGTTCTGGGTAATCAAATCAACATTGTCCAAAAGATATTCATAGTTTGCCCTTTCCTTTTTAATGACAATGTTTCCCTTTTCATCAATAGTCCATGAGTAGGACACCTTATTCAAGTAGACATCCGCAGCATATGAGTTTACAGTTGAAATATTCCAATCTGAAGTGCTTGGAATAAGATTGCTCATACCAGTTCCTTCCAATATATTTCCAGGTAAACCAAACAGCCTATCTAAAGAAGGATTTTCAGCATAATGCTTAATTACAAAATTGTTGGTTTCATTTTCGCCTTCGGCAAAGGCAGCCATATTTACTGCAGTCAACATCCATGTAATCCAGTCCTTGTTACTGGTCACCATACTTGCAAATACATCAATTCTAGGCCTGTTTACAACAGTGCCGTTGCTCAATGTAACAGTCAAATCCTCTAAAGGAATCATTTCAATACCGGTTACCTTATCATTGGAATCAGATATCCAAGTAGGCTTACAACCCAAGAAGTACAAGAATTCGGCCACACCAATTCCCTCGGTCCTTGAGATTTCAGTACCCCATAAAATCAATGAAGTCAGCTCAGGCCATTTTCCATGCTGTTCATAGTAATTGGCCAATAACAAATCAACAATTTTGACTGCAGATTCATAAGCCGCATGAGACGGCATCCTTGTTGGGTCTGATGAATAACCATCATATCCTGTAGGAATGGAATCACTGTATGCCGGATCAGCGAACAGACCCGGAGCAACATATTTTCCATCCAAAGCTGCGAAAATTGCATTCCATTCATTGTTATTTTGAATATTGACAATTACCTGTCCTGCAAATTCGGTTGATGAATACAAGCTGGTATTTTTTGGAATGTTGAATCTTTGGTTTAACTCTTCAACTGAACTGCCGTTGACCAGACATTCTATATATAATAGCAGGAACTCTTTAACTGAATGAGATTCATTTAAATAGTTTACATTTCCATTAATATCTCTGAAATAATCCTTATTTGCTAAATCAGGATATAAATGATGCAATATCTGATTGTAAATCTTAGTCTGTGAAGAAACGATAGCCGCAGTTTCCTGTATAAGTTCATAACCGGTTAAGATTTTACCGATATTATGCAAACCATAAGTATTGAAATCATCGCTCATGTCCTCTAGATAAACATGCAGCTCGTTTACCCATTCAGTGAAGTTTTCACCTTCAGTCATATTTCTAAAACCTAAACTAGGAGCCAATTTAATAATCTGTTCAGCATAGTATTCGGCATTAGATGATACATTTAAGTTAATTTGCTCTTTGTAACGATTGATATAATCATTTAAAATAGAATAATTTCCATACAAATCAGTTGAAACCATTGCAGGAGTCATATGTGTAACCATCAGTGATGAAATTCTATCACGAGCAACCATAGCTTCCCCAGGGTTTGAAACGATATAAGGATAAATTGTCGGAGTCAATGTTAATTCAAATGTCCAATCTCCTTCAAGGGAACCCAGATTAGTACCGGGCAACCATTCAAGAGTTCCGTGTGTTCCCATGTTAACAATGGCATTTGCCTTGAATGTCTTATCCATCCATTTATAGAATGAGACATATTGCTGATGAGGCGGCAACTTCAAATCATGGTAATTCTGCACTTCCTCCCATCCACGACTTGGCTGGAAAGTGACAAAAATATTACCGAACCACATTCCCGGAATAACAATATACTGATTTTTATAAACCATTATCTCACCAAGAGTGCCCTGCTGACCCCATCTTGCCATCATCTCATCATATAAATCAGATTTTACATCTGAAGTTAATTGGAAGAAGTCCTTGATTGAAATTAATTGATTATGAGCCATTAAGCTATCCCAATTGCTTTCAACATATTGTTCAAGTAAACCTGAAGCCCAGGAACCCTTGTTACCCATCTTGAATACAAAATCTGTGAAATTATCCAGACTCATTAAATCTTCAACATCACATCCAATATCATAACCCTGATTCGCCAATTTAATAATCAAATCATAAGTACTTAAAAATACATCAAGATATGATGCACCAATCTCCGCTTTACCCGGAGGATAATTATAAAGTACAATGGCTATTTTTTTATCAGAATTATTCATATCTCTTAAATCAGCCCATCCACAACTTAATTTAACCATCTTATCAATTCCAGATTGAATCGGATGAACAACACCTGAACCATCCACATATGATAAGATAACCGGACCGTATACTCCTTCAAAACTCGGATATGTCACAGCATAAGTCCATTCAACTTGTGGACCCAATTCACTATTATAACTGTATTCAGAGATTTCATTAACACCTTTTAAAACTGCCAAATCCATTTCAGATAAATCAGACTCCGCAGAACCATTAGCATAACTTAAAGACCAACTATATAGTGAAGTTATTGATGAGATTCCCACTGTAGAAATCTTATTGATTTTATTTAATATTGAGGACATTGAAGGCTGAGTGGAAAACTTGAAAATATTGAATGCCGGCCTTCCATTAGCTTCATAACCCCTGATTAAAGAATCAACAACGCTTCCACCATAATAGTAAGTTGCAATAGCTATGAACTTCTTACCTGGATTGAACTTAGAAGTATAATTAGCTTCAAATTTCTTAAATAACTCTGTTGGATCCAATACATCTACGACCCATTGATTATAATTATCAGTCATCCAGTTTAGACTTCCTTCACCATCGTGATTATAACCAGGATTTTGCCTGATCCATTGATTTATTAAGGAACCTTCAGGAACAAGTGAGAAAATTCCTAAATCCGGATGGTAAAATCCACATTCCGGACTCATTAATGGAGCATTAGCTGCATTAAGAGTAGGATTTGAGTACTTAGATGGATTTATTAAATAATAAACGTAATTTAGGTAATTTTTCATATTTGAATGCAGAATATCAGATTCATTGATGTCTTTTGCTTGGAAATAAGAACCCACATATGTATTCTCAATAGTATTATATGTATTGCTGGTTGAGTTCGCTCCCACAATATGAATTCCAGTACCATTCAGAATTCTGGAATCATAAACCCCAAAGGTATATGCAACATTATAATTTGCATTTGCCGGTGACACCGCCAATAGCCTGCTCAATACTTCAGCAGTAAAAACGTTGCTTCCCTCTGCAAACATGTCAACATGAATAAAATTTGCATATTTCGCCAGCCACTCTCTAGATTTATCGTAATTAGTGGTGCTGATATATGCAATCCTCTTTGACATGTTCATCAATTCATCCACCTTTTCATTGTGAGAATTATAATCCACCAATAAAAGGATGTCTGGAATAAAGTTAAATTCAGCTTTAGCCGTGCCCCCATGAGATGTAAAATCAAATTGCTCTGACTTTATAGAATCATAGGTAGAATATGAAATTTCAACATGATACTTTTTGGAATCCAAATTCTTGAAAAATGCATCACCATTATTGTCCGTTACAAGGGTTTTAACTAAATTATTTGAGGAATCGTAAAGATTAACGGTAGCTCCCGCTAAGTTATATCCCTCCTCATCCCATGTTTTGCTATTTTCATTATAATAATGATTAACATGAATGTTAATTCCATTATTGCTTTCTGCCAATATTGGTTCTTCTGTTGCATTGAGAACCTCATGATCATGGGGAACTTCTAAAACATCATCTTGTTCTATAGGAGCACTTACAATATCCGACATTGTTTCATTATTTTCTGCAAATACACAACTTATAGAAAATAAAAGCATTACCGAAAGAATTAATGCGAATAACAATCTATCATTTAATTTTTTCGTTTTTTCACCTCCTTCATGCCAAATTGAAACATAGCAAAATCAATTTTTACTATAAGTTTAAATTTGATTTGAGAACATATAAAATTAACTAAACTAAATTTTGTTTTCCTATTATTGAAAAATTGTATACACAAAAAAGATACATTTAAATACTTAATAAACTAAATAAAATTTACCACAATTAAAAGAGGTGATACTAATGCGCAAGATAATGATTTTACTAGCGATAATCGTTGTTGGAATGCTCATTCCAGTGGGATTTTCAACCAATGACTCCCAAGTGGTAATAACCTATGGTGAGACAACATATAACAATGCAAATTATAAAACTACCGTAGACACATTTTTTGAAAATAATGCTGGAGGGAATTTGAAAAACATAGATTCAAAAATCATCACAGCTTCAGACGTTAATAAGATTTCAGGTTCAATTACAGGAAAAACCTACTCTTCAGATCAAGTATTTTCATCCGCACTGGTGAATTTAAAGGAGAACGACAATCTTGAGGTAAGCGTTGACAAATCCAAAATCACAACAATAACCGGGGACATGTACATTTCCGCCCTAAAATCTTCAGGAATTACAGCAGGACATGTTTATGTGACAAGTCCGGTGGAAGCTACCGGTGAATCCGCTCTTGCAGGCATCATGAATTCATATGAAGAGGTAACCGATGTCAAAATTCCAGATACCGTAAAAGAAGCGGCAAACAATGAAATTTATACACAAGCGGAAATTGTCAAAAACTCAAATGTCGATGCCGAGAAGTTATCTGATTTGGTTGATGACGTAAAAGAAGAAGTGAAAGTGAATAATGTTACAAATCACAATACCATCGTGAACATTATCAACAACCATACTGTTACAAACAACATCAACATTACAAACAGCGACATTGAAAACCTTGCAACAAGCATTGAGCAAACACAAAACGTTCAGGGTGACGTAAACACTTACCAAAGCGAAGTGTCTGATGTCATGAACGGCACCAATGCCAGTGAACCAAAAGGACTATTAGATGGATTTTTCAATTAATCCATCATCTTATTTTTTAAATCAATTTTCTCAATTCATTGAGATTAATCTCAATGAACTCTCTATTCTTAGGGTCTGCCAATATTTGATACTGCTTTAGTTTTGTTCGTATGTAAGCCTGCTTCATCAAATTCTGCAAATCCCCAACATCACTATCCAATATAACTTCTAATTTGCCTTTTTGCTCATCATTCATTTTATTCAAATGAGATTCGATTGTCGGTTGGAATTTTCTGACCAGATTGGAATTCTTTTTGGCCATTGCCCTCAATATGAATGACGGAGCCATTGTAAAGAGATGCTGATGCTCTTTTAAATCATCATATGTAATTTCATTTTCCATGATATCTCCCCTAATTACATCTTTTACTTAATAAAAATTATTCATTTTTTAATAGAAACTCTTTTATATTTACAAAATGATAAATATACTTGGTGAATTTTAATGTTAGAACAATATTTACCTTTTATGGGATTAATAATTTTTGGAAATATAGAAAACCTTATCCTATCATCTCAAGGTGTGGTTCAAGGTGTGGACCCTAAGGTTTTAGGTGGGTTAAGCATTATTGCTGTAATTATATGGTTAATAATCGGATTTGTAGCAACTGATCTCGCTATACAATACTCCAATTACATCACATTCATTGGAGGACTTGCAATACTTATTTTAGGACTTATTTCAGTTAAAGATGCAGTAATAAACCTAAGAAAAGCAAAAAGAGGTGAATAATATGGTTAATTTAAAAGATTATGCACCATTTACCGGACTGCTAATTTTTGGAAACATTGAAAACCTTATTTTAGCTTCACAAGGTGCTGTGGCTCATGTTAACCCGATTATTCTAAGTGTACTAAGTCTTATTGCTGTAATCATATGGTTACTGCTTGGAACTTATGGAACAAAGATAGCCATCAAATATGCCGATTATATTGAAATTATCGGAGGCGTGGCAATCATTATTTTAGGTTTAGAATCAATTTTAGAGGCAATGGGATATATATAAATATATTATGAATAAAAAAAAACGAGGTGCAATATGGGTAGAAAAGACATAGGTAATATCATAGAGATAACGAAAAATGATTTTAAAGCCGCATTTTCAAATCCCATTGTAACAGTAGTTCTTATTGCAATAATAATTTTGCCTTCTCTTTATGCTCTTTTAAACATATACGCATGCTGGGACCCTTATGGAAATACTGACGAAGTAGAATTTGCAATTGCCAATCTCGATAATGGCACCTCCTTCGAAGACACAAAAATAAATGTTGGAAATGAACTTGTTAAAGATTTAAAAAACAACACCAAATTCAAATGGACATTTGTCACGGAGGATGAGCTGCGAGATGGGGTGCATAAGGGTGATTATTATGCAGGCATAGTAATACCCAAAAACTTGAGCGAAAACATTGTGTCGATTGCGACGGACAATCCAGAACAGGCCAAATTGGAATATGTTGTAAATGTTAAAGCCAACCCTGTGGCCGCCAAATTGACCAACACTGCCGCCAACACTGTCTATACCAATCTTAATGCAAAGATTGTTGAATTTATAAACCTTGCTGCATACGGCAAACTTGGAGAATTGCAGGACGGTCTTGCTTCAGGAGCAGGCCAGTTATCCGATGGAGGATCACAACTCCAATCAGGTGCAGACCAGGTATCTTCCGGTGCAGACCAAGTCAATGACGGAGCATCACAAGTTCAGGACGGATCCAAAAAAATTAAACAGGGATCCAATACGATAAAAGAAAAATCAACTGAAATAGAGAAAGGTAAAAATACTGTTGAAGACGGCTCAAAACTCCTACAAGGTAAATCCAGCGAGCTTCAACAAGGTGCTGAGGAACTGGAATCCACTGTTGACCCATCATTAATACCGGATGGACCTATAAAGGAATATGCTGAAGGAACTTCAAAGGTTGCAGATGGAAGCGGTCAGATTGCAGAAGGTTCAAGCCAACTTGCAGAAGGTTCCGTAAAATTGGCTGAAGGTTCATCAAAAATCACTAACGGTAGCGTACTGTTAGCTGAAAAATCCGGTGAATTGGCAGACGGTTCCAATAAGGTCGCAGAAGGTTCAGTAACCCTTGCAGCAGGAGCGGAAATGCTCTCCAATGCAGCAGCACAAGCATTATTCAGTGCATCAGCTGCTCTTTTCACATCTGCAGATGCACTTTCAAGCATTACAGGAATCAACGAAACATTGCTCGGAGACTATTTCTTCTCACCAGTCAAATTGGAAACAAATGAAATATTTTCAGTGCCTGATTATGGATCTAACGTGTCTCCATTTTATATCGCATTGTCAATGTGGGTCGGTGCTTTAATTACTTGTGTAATGATGGAACCTAAATCAAGTGTTGGAACCAAATATTCCCCATTTGAAATGTATTCCGGCAAACTGCTGATTTATGTGACAATGAGTATCCTGCAGGCCTGTGTAACTCTGATTGGAGCGCATATCCTGGGAGTGTATGTCGATAATTATCTGTTGTTCTACTTATCGGCAATATTGGTATCGATAGTATTCATGATACTGATGTATTCCATGATTTCGGCCATAGGAACAGTCGGAAAAGGAGTTGCAGTGCTTCTTTTAGTACTTCAGATATCTGCAACGGGAGGAATTTACCCTATCGAAATCATGGCCAAATTTTTCCAATACATACATCCATATATGCCAATGACGTATGCGATTAATCTATTGCGTGAGGCACAGCTTGGAGTTGTCTGGTCAAATTACATTCCATCATTGATTGTCCTGTTAGGAATTGGAGTTGCAACAGTTATTGTTTCAGTTCTTGTTAAAGAAAAAGCAGACAAACCTTCAAAATACTTTGAAGACCGTTTAGAGGATAGTGGATTATTTTAGAAGTTATTCCAATAACTTCTAATTATTTTTTTAGAAAAAGGTGATAACAAAATGAAAAAAAAGAGTTTAGTGATTATTTTATTGGTTGCTTGCATGATTTTTAGTGTTTCGAGCGTTGTAGCTAGTGACGTTAATGATGCGTTAGCCAATGCCGAAAATGACACCTCCTTAGCCATTGATGAAAACAATTTTGTTGTCAGTAACGACATTGATGATATGAAAGCATCCAGCAATGTTGAAAATCAACCGTTAAAGGAAAGCAACACAGATGACGGAACTTTCACATCATTACAACTAAAAATCCTTTCAGCAGATGACAGAAGCACAGTCACCCTATACAATGACTACAA
>Ga0310695_10014296_pt1 | contig 10743 bp, 6 predicted proteins | sample RumenRJG_04DNA_FD_203882 | JGI IMG/M metagenome (GOLD analysis project Ga0310695, IMG submission 203882) | Bovine rumen microbial communities from Lethbridge, Alberta, Canada - RJG_04 (v2) (version 2) | ecosystem: Host-associated > Mammals > Digestive system > Stomach > Rumen | place: Canada... | reverse complement strand
CTTTTCATATCTGTCTTTTTACTTTTTATCTTTTATCTGGTAAGTATTTGTTCCAGCGTAACATCGGGATTGCTTTCTCCAAACACGTCCTTCTTCAGTTTAAGCTTACGATGCTGAACGGCAGAGATGGAGATGCAGTAGATGTTGCCGATGTTGCGATTGCTAATGCCCAGACGCGTGAGTAGGCATAGATGGATGTCGTCTTCCTGCATATTGGGGTACTGCTCGCGAAGATTGGCAAAGCGGTTGTTGTCGATGGCATCAAGCGTACGCTCTATCTCACTCCACTCGTGCGGACTGAGATAAATGAGCGAATCGCCGCGCTGGTTGAGTTTCTTCATTACCTCCGTACGTTCAAGAATGAAGGTCTGTAGGAATGCTATCACTTCGTTTGCCTGATGTAGTTGAGCCTTCTGGTGCTTTGCCTCCTGCTGGAGTTGTCGTTTCTCTTGGCGTTGTGCCTGCATCCTATATCGAATTACCAGCACCATCGCTGAAATGATAATGAGCGATGCAATAATACCAATAAATAATGTACGTGCGTACATTTGTGAACGGTACTCCAGTCGCTGGTTCTCCATTTCCTGTCGCAACGTCTCCTGATAATACTCATCTTTCAGCTCAAGAGCCTTATAATAGATGTCCTCCACTTTGTCGAAGGCTTCAGCCACGCTGTCCTCCACTTGTGTGGCCCCCATACGTCGAAGCGCAATCTTAGCGAGATTGCTCTGTACAATGTATGCCAGATGGACATCATCGTCAGGATGAATCTTCCGATAGACGGTTTCTGCAGAATCGAGCATATTGAGGCTGAGGTAACTGCGAGCGAGCACCTGTAGTGTGCCAGATCGTAGCTCGTCAGTCGCCACAGCTTCTGCCTGATGAGCATAGTCAAGTGCCTGACGATAGTTTTCTTTTGCCCATGCGATATTCGCAAGACTAGTAAGCGTCTGGCACATCATGTCGTTCATTTGGTTTTTCTTGGCTATATCGTATGCACGATGGATGAAATCGAGTGCTTCGTCAAATGGTCCCTCGTTGATAAAAGCTAATTGTGCTGCGAAGGTGCCTGCATAGTCGAGCAGGATAACATAATTGTGCTCATCGTCAGGATGCTGCTCGTAGATGGTCAGGGCTTGCTTCATCAGTCGCAACGCCTCCTCAGGGTTGCTCTGCGACAAAGCCTCTGCCAATCGTTGGTATGCGATATAATCGGTATGCCAATCCTCAGAAGCTTCAGCCAAATGGATGGTCTTTCGCAGCAGGGTCTCACCCTGTCGAATGCTATCGTTAGCTAAAGCAGCCTCCGCTTCCTCCAGACAACTTGCTGCTGTCTGTGAATTGAGTGCCTGCTGACTGCAAGCCGTCAGCATAACGGTTAAAACGAATAGGTACAACGTCTTCGTCTGCATAGTTGTAGATTTTGATGCAAAGTTACAACTATTTCTCTTACGTTGTATCAAGTACTCATGGAAAATGTAAAAAATGAGTCCAAGTAAAAACGTCTATAAATCAATTGGTTATGAAGTCCCATTTGTCTTATCCTATGGAAATTATTTGGTTAGGGTATGGAAAGAAAGGCTTGACGTCATAGGTTGACCAGTCACACAGTGCTCTCAATTACAATATTCACTATATTCGAAATCTGTCCTGTTCCTCCATGTCTTAACTCTGGCGTATTGATACGGATGTTGCATTCTACAACGGAAATGGTATTGGATTTATTGGAGCGGATTACATTTCACCCAACTATCCTAAACGAATAAAAAGCCCCACGCCAACAGGCGTAAACCGTCAACTTTACTCTTGATAGTCTTTTGAGAAATTTTGCCGATTTCGAAAGAACAAGATTCAGCGGACGCTTCAAGTATATGTTTATTAATATTTCTCTTTGCCCATAGGCATCTGCAGTTTTAAGGGTTCAACTTTATTTAATCTTCTCAGACTGCAATAACCCGAGGAATTCTTTTAGTTTTTCTGTGTAATGATTTCCGCATACTCTTCGAGAATTTCCGTAGAGACACATAATACATATTCTCCAGTTTGAAGTCCTTTCCAAACCGGATAATACTGCCCGCGCCTCGATAGAGAGGATATCAGGCAGTTGGTGTCGAGCACAATTTTCCTATTTGGCATACTCGTACGGAGTACGTAGATGTTCGTTAAGAACGGCTTCGTTTTTCTCGTCGTTCCACTGGCCAGACTCCCAAAGTTTATCCACCTCTTCATCGACACGACGGGCATAGTAGTCGCAGATGACCTGACGGAGTTCGTCAACCTCTTCTACCGTCTTCAAAGAGCCGTAATCTCACTATCAATGAGCCGTAATCTCACAATCGACGAGCCGTAATCTCGTATATTTAGTCCGTCTCTACGGACTGAGAGTTCGCTCGGGTCGGACTGAGAGTTCGCTCACTACGGACTAAAAGATGTTCGTAGTCAAATAGTAAAAATACTTTCGGAGTAACAAAAATTACTTTCGTAGTATTTTAATTTCTATTCGGAGTATTTGAAATTACTTCCAGAGAAAACCAAGATATCACGTTCGGAAAGTACAAATAAATTTGGTTCTTTGCTCGCTTATTCGTACCTCTGACTTCGTCTTAGGTACTTTCGCTCGGAAAATCACAAATAAATTTGCATTTTCACTCGCTTATTCGTACCTTTGTCCTCGATTATGAAAGATAGTGTACTTATTCTGAGCGGTGGCGTGGATTCCGTTACGCTGTTATATGATGAGCAGGAGCGCATAGCACTGGCCATCTCGTTTGACTATGGTTCGAAACACAATGCGCGTGAGATTCCTTTTGCACGCATGCATTGTGAACGACTGGGCATTAAGCACATCACGATACCCCTGGACTTCATGACGAAGTATTTCGTGAGCTCGCTGTTGGAAGGTGGCGAGGAGATTCCCGAGGGTCATTATGCCGACGAGAACATGAAATCGACGGTAGTGCCGTTCCGCAATGGCATCATGCTCTCCATTGCCGTGGGTATAGCTGAGTCGAACGGATTGAAATATGTGATGATGGCGAATCATGGGGGCGACCATACCATCTATCCCGACTGCACGCCAGCGTTTGTGAAGGCGTTCGATGAAGCTGCTATGGCTGGTACGTACGTGAAGGTACAGCTGCGCTCGCCCTATACCAACATCACCAAGGCAGATATTGCCGCTAAGGGTAAGGCGCTGGGCATTGACTACAGCGAGACGTGGTCGTGCTATAAGGGTGGCGAAAAGCATTGCGGCAAGTGCGGTACCTGCGTGGAACGTCGCGAGGCCTTTGCACTGGCCGGTGTGGAGGATAAGACGGAATACGAAGGTTAGCTGCTCGTCAGAACACGAAGCCCAGATTGATGTAATAATAGAACTTCTTCGTCACATTGCTGTAGCCGATGGAACCGCCCATCGGTCCTAACATGGTGGTGTAGTAGTAGCTGAGGGTTCCACCCAGCATCGTTCTGTGACTTAATATGTCCTTGATCTTCTCTGCGTTTTGTCCGGCAGCCACCCTTAACAGGATGTTGTTGTTGGTAGTGGGATTGAACAGCACTTGCAACTGTGCCGCAGCCAGGTTCTGCCAGGCCATCTCCAGATTGCCCACACCAGCAAAGGGCACTTGTCCGTCGACATAGTGGCCGAACCACTCGCTACCTATGAAATTGTCCAACACCAAAGGAATGTCAGAGCCCTCGACGAAGCGTCCGTAAATCATGGGCTGTACGGACAGCTTGCTGCTCAGTGGGAAGTTGGAACGTAACATTGCGGCATACTCGGTAATGCCCACTTTGTCATTCAGTTTAATGAAATTGTCGGTAATGTAGGAAAACTTAGCCTGGAACCTAACTCCACTGGTGGGGAAGTACCACTTGTTCTCGCTGTTATACCACACTCTGCCCTGATAGCTGATGTAGCCCTTGTTCTTGGTGTTATCATCGATAAACTGCTGTTGAGCCTCCTTGTTGCCCAACAACGAACGGTATCTGTAATAGTCCCAATTAGCTCCGATGCTGACGTTGAAGTTGCGCACGTTGAAGTTGAAGAGCGACATCTTCACCGTATGCTGGTCGTAGGTTAAGGTATAGACCTTGCCGCCATGTTCGTAGAAATCCATATCGTTGTTGCGATAGATGTACGATATGGTGGGCTGGAAGAAGTGGGTAGGGTGCAGCGTCCAGTCAACCTGAGCCTTGATGCGTTTGCCCAAGCGCAGGGTCAGTTCCAGGTCCATAGGCATTTTGGTGGGAAGAGGCATCTGGGCATTAGCCTGCAAAGCCACAGCCTCTTCGTTGTCGAAGCGCACACCCAGGTTGAACTGTGGGTCCTTCCTCATTTTGGGCTTGGCATTCTGCTCCTCAGCCGAAAGTGTAGCCAATGGCACGGAGTGGGTGATTCGCTTCTGGCTGATATGTCCTAACTTTTGGCGCAAAGCCACCAACTCGTCCCAATGGGCCATTGCTGCTTCCTCGCCTCGGCGTATCAGGGTGTCGATAGCTGCTTCGGTGAAGCTGGCTGCACTATATCCATCGGTATTCACACGAATCACGATGTCTGTCTTTTTCTTGTTCTCCTCATATTTGTTCATGCAGAGCCAGTCGGTTATCTGCCCTAGAATCTGGGTACCCGTTTGCAATTGGTCAGCACCCTTGGGTAAATCCTGCACATCCACGCCAATCACGTAGTCGGCTCCCATTTCACGAGCAATATCTGCAGGGAAGTTGTTGCGCATTCCTCCGTCAATTAGCACCATGCCCTGCATTCTTACAGGGGCGAACACGCCAGGAATGGCCATACTGGCACGCATGGCGCGACTCAGTATGCCGCTGTGAAATACGTATTCCGTATTGTCAACAATATTGGTTGCCACACAGGCAAAGCGAATGGGAAGTGTGTTGAAGTCGATGGAGTCGTTGTAAGGAGCCGTAATCCTGTTGAAGAGGGGCGTGATATTCTTGCCCCTGAGGAATCCGCCTCCTTCTGCGTTGCCCAGCCTTTTCTTCTTGCCCAGCGTGAGTGCTTTGGTCAGGATATAGGTATTTTTCTTCTCGCGCAATTGCAGGTCTTGGTCGCTGGAAATCTCGCGGTCGGAAAGCAGCATGGCCCAGTCTTGCGAACGGACTATCGAGTCGAGTACCTCTGAGGGATGACCGCAGGCGTAAGCGCCACCCACAATGCTACCCATACTCGTGCTGGTAATGATGTCAATGGGGAATCCTGCACGCTCCAGCACTTTCAGCACGCCAATGTGGGCCACGCCCTTGGCGCCTCCGCCACCCAGCACCAGTCCTACTTTGGGTGTCTTGCGCTGTTGCTGTGCCTTCTCGCTATTCTCGCCACTGACCGTTTGCAGGCATACAAACAGCAATAATATCGGTAGGTATCGTCTCATGTCTTTCCCTTTTTATTTATCCAAAGAGTGCCCTCAGCGCTTCTTCCACCTTGCGCACAGGCACCAGTTCAATTTTGAATTTCTTGCGATTCAGTCCACCTATATTATATTTAGGTATAATGATGTGCTGGAATCCCAGCTTTTCAGCCTCTGCAATGCGCTGCTCGATACGGGCTATGGGGCGCACCTCGCCACTCAGTCCCACTTCGCCAGCCATACACCATCCGCTCTCAATCGGTGTGTCAACATTGGAGGAAAGCACTGCGGCGATTACACTCAGGTCCATTGCCATATCCGTCACCCTCAGTCCACCTGCTATGTTGAGGAACACGTCTTTCTGCATTAACTTGAAACCTACACGCTTCTCCAACACAGCCAACAGCATGTTCAGCCTGCGCTGGTCGAAACCAGTGGCTGAGCGCTGAGGGGTGCCGTAGGCTGCCGTTGATACCAACGCCTGCGTTTCAACCAAGAACGGACGAACCCCCTCAATGGCCGAACTGATGGCAACACCTGACAAACCGTCGTGGTCTTCCGTCAGCAACAACTCCGAGGGGTTAGACACTTGTCGGAGTCCTGTCTGCTGCATCTCGTAGATGCCGAGCTCTGAGGTGCTTCCGAATCGGTTCTTGATGCTTCGCAGAATACGATACATGTAATGCTGATCGCCCTCAAACTGAATGACGGTATCCACGATGTGTTCCAGAATCTTCGGACCTGCCAGTGTGCCTTCTTTCGTGATATGACCTATCAGGATGACGGGCACTCCAGAGGTCTTGGCAAAGCGGAGCAGGGCAGAGGCACACTCGCGAACCTGGGCTATTGAACCAGCGCTCGACTCAACGTCTTCCGTAGATATGGTTTGTATGGAATCGATAATCACCATATCGGGTTCCACCTCTTTAATATGGTCGAAGATAGCCTCCAGCGAATTTTCGCAAAGGATGTAAAAGTCCCCTAAGTTAGGGGGTTGGGGGTCTGAAGAAACCTTGTTCATACCCCTGTCGTCCCCTAACTTAGGGGACATGAGCAATCGCTCAGCTCTCATCTTCAACTGATGGGCACTCTCCTCACCACTCACGTAGAGGATGCGCTTTTCGGGCATGTTCAGCATGGTCTGGAGCGACAGCGTCGATTTACCGATGCCTGGTTCGCCACCCAACAGCACAATGCTTCCAGGCACCAAGCCACCACCTAGCACGCGGTTTAACTCTGCATCGTGCATATCGATACGAGGGTCGTCGTGTGAAGAGATGTCCTTCAGTCTGAGCACCTTGCCTGTAGCTAATGCTGAAGACTGTGCAGAGGTGCCTTTGTTCAGACCCCTTTTGGCCTCCCCTAACTTAGGGGCGGAACTGGCTACCTTAATCTCCTTATACGTGTTCCACTGGCCACATGAAGGGCATTTACCTATCCATTTGGCCGATTCCTGTCCGCAGTTGTCGCAGACGTACATGATTTTATCCTTTGCCATAATCGAGGGCAAAAGTACAAAAATTATTTGAAACCTAAACACTTGTGCAAACGATTTTGCATCAATAGAAAAGAAAAATGTGGAATGCGCATTATCGTATAAAGAAAAATGTGTATCTTTGCCCGTAGAATTTTTAAAACCCAAAACAATGATTAAACGATTCCTATTATTATTTGCCCTTACGGCACAAATGACGACTATGAGTGCAGCAAAGACAGTGATTGACCGTATTGACCCAACCAACTGGTTTGTGGGTATGAAGAACCCGCAGGTGCAGTTGATGGTGTATGGCAAGGACATTGCCACAGTGAAGGACGTTACGACAGACTATCCCGGTGTCAGGATTGACAGTGTGGTGCGCCTCGATTCGCCCAATTATCTGTTGGTTTACATGAACCTCAGTGATGCGAAGGCTGGCACCATGACCTTGAAGTTCGACAAGAAAAAGGTTGAGTACACGTTGAAAGACCGCGAGATGAGTGGCAGCAAGCGTATGGGATTCACCAATGCCGACGTGCTTTACATGTTGATGCCAGACCGCTTTGCTCAGGGTGCCAATCACAATCCTCAGGTGAAGGGCATGCGCCCCTATGTGGAAGACCGCTCGAAACCCTCATTGCGTCACGGCGGCGACCTGAATGGCATTCGCGAACATCTGGACTATTTCAAGGACCTGGGAGTGACAGCCCTTTGGCTCACTCCTGTATTGGAGAATGATTCGCCTGATTCACCCAATGGTTTCTCTACCTATCATGGATATGCTACAACAGATTATTATCGTGTTGACCCTCGCTTTGGTACCAATGAGGACTATCGTCGCCTTTGCGATGAGGCTCATCAGAAGGGTCTGAAGGTGGTAATGGACATGATTTTCAACCATTCTGGTTTCGAACATCCCTGGACGATGGATATGCCTACCAAGGATTGGCTTAACTTGCCTCAGTGGCTTGTAGAATCGAATGGAACTTCCAATGCTCATGGCACTTCGTTCCTGCAGACCAGCTACAAGCTCACTCCCGTGAAGGATCCTTATGCTTCCAAGGTGGATTTGCAGGAAACGGTAGATGGATGGTTCGTACCCACCATGCCCGACCTGAACCAGCGCAACCAGCACCTCATGACTTATCTTATCCAGAATTCTAAGTGGTGGATTGAGACTGTGGGTATTGATGGTATTCGCATGGACACCTATCCTTATGCTGACGCTAAGGGCATGGCTCGCTGGATGAAGGAATTGGATGACGAATATCCTAACTTTAACACCGTGGGTGAGACATGGGTTACTGAGCCTGCCTACACGGCTGCCTGGCAGAAAGACTCAAAGCTCTCTGAAACGAATTCTTATCTGAAGACAGTGATGGATTTCTCGTTCTTTGAAAAGCTCTCAATGGCCAAGAACGAAGAGACGGATGCTTGGTGGCAAGGTATGAACCGACTTTATAACTCGTTCGTTTATGATTATCTCTATGAAGACCCAGACCATGTAATGGCTTTCGTAGATAATCATGATACTGACCGATTCCTGGGTAACGGTCGCGACTCGCTGATGCTCAAACAGGCTCTGGCTTTGCTCATGACGGTGCGTCGTATTCCACAGCTTTACTATGGTACGGAGATTCTGATGAACGGCACCAAGGAGATTACGGATGGCTATGTACGCAAGGACTTCCCTGGTGGTTTCCCTGGCGACGATCATAATGCCTTTACTGCTGAGGGACGTACCAAGGCCGAGAATGATATGTTCCGTTGGACCAGTAGACTGCTTCACTGGCGTCAGGGCAACGAGTGCATTACCAAGGGTAAGCAGACTCAGTTTATTCCCTTCAATGGCATTTACGTGATTGCCCGTCAGTATAAGGGACGTACCGTGATGACCATCCTCAATGGTACCAGCAAGCCCGCCACACTCAAAGTGTCGCGCTATGCTGAAATCATTGGCAATACCAAACGTGCCAAGGATATTCTTACCAATCGTTATTATGACCTTTCAAAAGATTTCGATATGAAAGGTCGTCAGTCGTTGATACTCGACTTCTAAAACAATCCGGTAGTGTATCGACTTCTAAACCGATAGCGTTGTCCTCAGGACTGCTGAATGCTTTCAATACGCAACTTCAGCAGTCCTGCAGGAACGCGAACTTCCACTTCGTCGCCTACCTTCTTGTTGAGCAGTGCTTCTGCTATGGGCGACTTAATAGAAATCTTTCCCTCTCTTAGATTAGCTTCGTGTGGACTTGCTATTGTGTAAGTCATACGGGCGTTGTTTGCCAAATTGGTCATCTCCACCTTGCTCAGCAGGCCGATAGTATCACCTTTCAGGCGCTCGGCAGGAATCACTCTGGCATTCTCCAGTATGCGCTGCTTGAAGCGTATTCTTCCCAACAGTCGTGATTGTTCACGCTTGGCAGCGTGATACTCAAAGTTCTCACTCAGGTCACCCTTGTCACGAGCCTCGGCAATAGCATCCCTTACCTGAGGCAGTTCTACACTCTCCATGTGACGAAGTTCAGCTACGAGCTTGTCGTAGCCTTCTTGCGACATATATTCTATACTCATATTTAATATCTTCTAAGGAAAAGGCTGCCCTTGTGAGAAAGGACAGCCTTGGTTATTGTGAAGTGTGGAGTGGGGATTACTCGCCCTTCTCCATCTTAGCCTTCAGCTCAGCGAGTACGTCGATGTCGCCCAGTGTGGTGCTGGCAGCTACGTTCTCAATCTTTGGAGCATCGCTCTTTGGAGCGCGAGCCTTCTTTGCAGCGGCCTTCTTCTCCTCACGCTGAGGATCCTCGAAGGTACGGCTGTGAGAGAGGATGATGCGCTTAGAGTCTTTGTTGAACTCAATAACCTTGAAGGGCAGAACCTCACCAGCCTGAGCCTGTGAACCGTCCTCCTTCTGCAGGTGCTTAGGAGTAGCGAAGCCCTCAACGTTCTCAGCAAGAGAAACAACGGCACCCTTCTCCAGGAGCTCAGTGATCTTACCCTCGTGGATAGAACCAACGGTGTACTGCTCCTCGAATACATCCCAAGGATTCTCTTCGAGCTGCTTGTGGCCAAGGCTGAGACGACGGTTCTCCTTGTCGATGTCGAGAACGACAACGTCGATCTGTGCACCAACCTGAGTGAACTCAGAAGGATGCTTAACCTTCTTGGTCCAAGAAAGGTCGCTGATGTGAATCAGGCCGTCAACACCCTCTTCGAGCTCAACAAATACACCGAAGTTGGTGAAGTTGCGAACCTTAGCGGTGTGCTTAGAACCAACAGGATACTTAACCTCGATAGCCTCCCAGGGATCTTCCTTCAGCTGCTTGATACCGAGTGACATCTTGCGCTCGTCACGGTCGAGGGTCAGGATAACAGCCTCAATCTCGTCGCCAACCTTCAGGAACTCCTGAGCTGAGCGGAGGTGCTGGCTCCATGACATCTCTGATACGTGGATGAGACCCTCAACACCAGGCTGAATCTCAACGAATGCACCGTAGTCAGCGATAACGACTACCTTACCCTTCACGTGGTCGCCCACCTTGAGGTCAGCATCCAGAGCATCCCAAGGATGAGGAGTGAGCTGCTTCAGACCGAGAGCAATGCGCTTCTTCTCATCGTCAAAGTCGAGGATAACAACATTGATCTTCTGGTCGAGCTCAACAACCTTATGAGGATCGTCTACGCGGCCCCAAGAAAGATCGGTGATGTGGATGAGTCCGTCAACACCGCCCAGGTCAACGAATACACCGTAAGAAGTGATGTTCTTAACGATACCTTCGAGAATCTGACCCTTTTCAAGCTTGCCAATGATCTCCTTCTTCTGAGCCTCAATCTCCTGCTCGATGAGAGCCTTGTGAGATACAACAACGTTGCGGAACTCCTGGTTGATCTTAA
>Ga0310695_10014295_pt1 | contig 10743 bp, 9 predicted proteins | sample RumenRJG_04DNA_FD_203882 | JGI IMG/M metagenome (GOLD analysis project Ga0310695, IMG submission 203882) | Bovine rumen microbial communities from Lethbridge, Alberta, Canada - RJG_04 (v2) (version 2) | ecosystem: Host-associated > Mammals > Digestive system > Stomach > Rumen | place: Canada... | reverse complement strand
GGCGCAGCGAGGACGGCGAGGAACTGTGCATCGGCAGCATCGAGGAACTCTACAACGAGATTGACAAGGCTGTGGCAGCAGGCGTGATGACAAGCAACCCCTATCGCGACAAGGGCTTCGTGCCGGGAGACTATAGCGAGGAGAATTACAACAAGATTGACATCCACCGCCCATACGTGGACGACATCGTGCTGGTAAGCCCCACAGGCAAGCCGATGAAGCGTGAGTTGGACCTGATTGACGTGTGGTTTGACAGTGGTGCCATGCCCTATGCCCAGCAGCACTACCCCTTCGAGAACAAGGAACTGGTGGACAGTGGTCGTGCCTTCCCTGCCGACTTCATCGCCGAGGGTGTGGACCAGACGCGCGGATGGTTCTACACACTGCATGCCATAGCCACGATGGTGTTCGACAGCGTGTCATACAAGAGCGTGATCAGCAACGGCCTGGTGCTCGACAAGAATGGTGCCAAGATGAGCAAGCGACTGGGCAACGCCGTCGACCCGTTCAAGACCATCGAGGACTATGGCAGCGACCCTGTGCGCTGGTACATGATCAGCAACTCGTCGCCCTGGGACAACCTGAAGTTTGACACCGACGGTGTGCTGGAGGTGAGCCGCAAGTTCTTCGGAACTCTCTACAATACCTACTCGTTCTTTGCCCTGTATGCCAACGTTGACGGCTTCGACCGTGACGCTACACAGGTGCCCATGAGCGAGCGTCCCGAGATTGACCGCTGGATCATCTCGCTGCTCAACACGCTGGTCAAGACGGTGCGTGCTGAACTTGACGACTATGAGCCCACACGCGCCGCCCGTGCCATCAGCACCTTTGTGGGCGACCATCTGAGCAACTGGTATGTGCGCCTGAACCGCAAGCGCTTCTGGGGTGGTGAGATGACCAACGACAAGTTGGCGGCCTACCAAACGTTGCACGAGTGTCTCAAGACCGTGTCGATGCTCATGGCCCCAGTGTCGCCCTTCTTTGCCGACCGGCTGTACCGCGACCTCACCGGCAGTGAGAAGTCGGTGCACCTGGCTCTGTATCCCGAGGCCAATGAGAGCCTCATCGACCGCGAGCTTGAGGACCGCATGCAGGTGGCACAAGACACCACATCGATGGTGCTGGCTCTGCGCCGCAAACAGAACATCAAGGTTCGCCAGCCGCTCACCAGCATCATGGTGCCCGTGGCCGACGACAAGCAGCGACGTGACATCGAGGCCGTTGCCGAGCTGATCAAGAGCGAGGTCAATGTCAAGGAAATCAAGCTGGTGGCTGGCGATGACGGCATCTTGGTCAAGCGTGTCAAACCCGACTTCAAAGTACTGGGCAAGAAGCTGGGCAAGAACATGAAGGCAGTTGCTGCCGCTCTGTCGCAGATGGAACAACCCGCCATCATCGAGCTGGAGAAGAACGGCCAAGTGACCTTTGACATCGCTGGGACACCCATCACTGTCGACCTGGCCGATGTCGAGGTCATCAGCGAGGACATCCCCGGCTGGCTGGTGGCCAACGAGGGCAACCTGACCGTGGCCCTTGACATCACCTTGACCGACGAGCTGCGCAACGAGGGAATGGCCCGCGAGCTGGTCAACCGCATCCAGAACATCCGCAAGGCCAAGAACTTTGACATCACCGACAAGGTGGTGGTGCGTCTGCAGCCCGACGAGCGCGTGACTGCAGCTGTCGAACACTACGGCGAGTATATCGCCCAGCAGGTGCAAGCTGTGAGTGTGACCGTCCAGCCAGTCGACCACGATGACACTGTCGATGCCGAGAAGGATGACCTCCAGGTGCACATGACGGTCGACAAAGCCTGAGATTCACTTAACCAACAACAAAAATTAAGCATCATACATTATTCAACTCATTTATAAGGACAATGGCTGAAGAGAAAGTAAGATATAGTGACGAGGAGCTGCAAGAGTTCAAGCAGATCATCCTTGAGAAACTTGAGCAGGCTCAGGCAAACTACGACCTGCTCAAGGGCAACATCATGGTCGATGAGTCAGACCCCACCTTCAAAGTAATGGAAGAGGGTGCCAACACGCTGAGCAAAGAAGAGGCCAGCCAGCGCGCCCAGCGGCAACTGGAGTTTATCAACAAGCTGCAGGCAGCACTACGTCGCATCGAGAATGGCACCTATGGCATCTGCCGCGTGACAGGCAAGCTCATCCCCAAAGGTCGCCTGTTGGCCGTACCCCATGCCACGACCTCGATTGAGGGCAAGGAGATCGAGCAACAACGCAAGATGCGCCGATGAAACGCCTCTCTCACGGATGGCTCGCTGCGATTATCATCGTGGCGGTCATCATCATCGACCAGAGTCTGAAGGTCTGGGTCAAGACACACTTCTACTACGGCGAGGAACTGCAGATAGCATCGTGGTTCCGCCTGCTGTTTATCGAGAACAACGGCATGGCTTTCGGCATGGAGTTGGGCAGCAAGATGCTGCTCACATGGTTCCGCATCATTGCTGTCGTGGGCTTCACCTACTACTTGTTCAAGCTGCGCCGCCGCACCGACCTGCCGCGTGGCTACATCGCTTGCATCGCGCTCATCACAGCCGGTGCAGCAGGCAATGTGTTGGACTGCATCTTCTACGGCGTGATATTCAATGCACCTCAGTTTCCCGAAGTGGCTCAGTTGTTCCCACCTGAGGGCGGATATGGCACGCTCTTCAATGGTCGGGTTGTGGACATGTTCTACTTCCCGCTCTTTGAGTGGGACTGGCCGTCATGGCTTCCGCTGGTGGGCGGGGAGCACTTCGTGTTCTTCCAGCCCATCTTCAACGTGGCCGATGCCGCGCTCAGTGTGAGCGTGATTGTGCTGATTATCTTCTATGCCAAACATCTGTCTGGCCCAGTCCAATCCGAGAATGTCAACCTTGCCGCGAGCGACGACACCCCATCGGACGGCGCAGCGGCCAGCAGCGATGCCTCATGAGGCCTGCAACTGTTACATATGGGTTGATACTGTTGGTGCTGGCAATTGCATCGTGCAACAAAGCTCCTGATGGCGTCATTAGCGAGAGCAAGATGGCGCATCTGATAGCCGATCTGAACAAGGCAGAGTTCTACATCGAGTCGCACAGCAGCGATTTCCCGACCGACTCGACACGCATGGCTCTCAAGCAGTCGATTTATGCCAAGCATGGTGTCAGCCAGGAACTCTATGACCACTCGCTGGAGTGGTATGCCCACAACATGGACGTGTATACCGACGTCTGCGATCGTGCCATGCGTCAGCTCGAGGACGAGAAAAAGTCGTTGACCAAGCGCATGGCTCATGAGCCCCAGCTCAGTCGCGGCCTTGAGCCTTCACAGCCCACTTATGCCAGCCACGGCGACACGGCCGACGTGTGGGTCGGGCGCCGGTCGTGGGTGCTCACGGCAGGCATGCGTCATGGCACGCTGCGATGGGATCAGCAACCCGACAGCGAGCATCGTCCCGGCGACCGATACATGCTGCGCATTCTCATCAAGGGCAACAGCAGCGGCATGACTGCAACACTGGCAGCCGACTACAGCGACGGCAGCACGACGACCACTACTCGTCCCCTGTCAACGAGCGACTGGAACATGCTCATGCTGCAAACCGACACACTGCGTCAGTTGAGGCGGATTTATGGCTACATCAGCTACAACATGCAGCCCCAGACCATGGCCATGCTAGACAGTGTGGCGCTAGTGCGCACACATCTCGACCGCAACAGCTATGGCATCATCGGCACTCAAGTGACTGTCGACCGCCATGGCAACGCGGCAAAATCTGGTCAGGACGCTGGACATCGCGTCGATGCAGCAGCCGACGCCCATGTGCTGCGCGACCGGGCCGACGACCAAGCCCGCGCCACTGGCCCGCGCATCACGCCCGGGCGCAGGCCAGTTGCTCATCGTGAAAAAAGAGCCGAAAAATAAGGGAGGTTCTATAAATTGCTCGTGACAGATTGTTTTAGATTTTTGAGCAGATTTTGGCGAAATCTGGATGAGGCAGTAGCGGTCTACGGCTCAGACAACTGAGGCAAAAACCGCCAAAAAGAAAAACAGTATGACCGAAACAGTATAAGCACTTTTTGGAATTTTTAGAACCCACCTTAAAAAAATCGGCACCATATGCCACATAATCCACCGAAAAGTATTACCTTTGCACCGCATTTGTGCAGCGGCATGCTGCATGAGGTGGCAGTTGGTTCCGTAGCTCAGTTGGATTAGAGCAACAGCCTTCTAAGCTGTGGGTCCTGGGTTCGAATCCCAGCGGAATCACAACAACCCCAAACGAGGGGCCACACATCGTCGCAAGATTTCATGCGATGTAGTGTGGCCCCTTTCGTTTAGCCCAACGGCAGCCTCCTGTCAGAGTTTGCTCATCAGATTTTTGGGAACAGCTTGTTTGTTGAGGAAGATGTAGGTGGTGTTGAGGGCAATGTAGGCTTTGGTCATGTACCAGATGCCGTGATAGTCGCCAGTGTCGCCCCAAGAGTTCTTAACCATGTAGTATTCCCTCCCCTTCTGGTCTCGTGCAATGCCATAGATGAGCATGACATGGTCATAGGTCGACTGCCAGTTGTCGAATCGTTCTTGCCTCAACTGCTGCGACGGCACCAGCTCGGGTGTCGTTGCTCCCAGTCTTCGCAACGACTCGGCCTTCTCTTGCTTGGTCAACTTGAGCCATCGCGCAGCGTCGCTGCCCGTGAGGTCGACGGCATGCTCGATGTCGCATGCGATGCCCAGTCCGGTGCGCGTGAATCCGTCTTCGCTGACATCACCTCCCCAGCACACGGTATAGCCATGTCGCAATGCATGGTCGATGGTACTCATCATTTCGTCGAGTGTGACGTTGTAGCTGGGCCGAGGCCGCCACTTGTAGGGAGCCTCGATGACAAATTGCTCGTAAAATGGGTGGTGAGTGAAGCTGGTGATGCTCACATAGTCATCCTTGTTGATGCCTAAGCTGTGATAGAACGACAAGGGTGTGTAGTCCTTGCCCTCAAAGGTGAAACGCTCGGGGCACTTGCCCAAATAGGCATCCAAGATGCCTTGCAATCCCACACGCCACTGCGAGGTGAGCCTTGTGTTGTCGCTGCTCTTTGCGACAGAACTCACATATGGCTCGAGTGTGCGAAAGAATTCTGTAAAGTTGGCCAGCGTGTCACCAATCATCTCACCAGGCCGTGCCATAGCACTCTCGGGACAGATGCCGTGACGTTCAATGACGGCAAACACATCATCGGCCGATCCTCCCTCGGAGAATCGGCTATATCCATGCATACGCACATGATATTCGGCACAGTCGACATAGTCTTTACTGGCAACAAACATCTCACTCAAGTCATAGACTTTTCCTGTTGTGCGCAGCAACTCGGCCTCGACAAAACCAAGCGTGGCATAGTCCCAGCAAGTGCCACTGCGGTTCTGATTCTTGACCGAGGTGATGGGGTTAGACAACAGGGTGGTGAACACAAGGTTCTCGGCGGTCTGCCCCGCCATCATCATCATGGTGCTCATCAGCACCGAAGCTAATATCGTTCTTCTCATCATCAGTTGGTTTTTCACATTTCATGTTATCATTGCTTCACCAGCGTGGCTACGACCGGGAAGTGATCGCTCATGGCCACGGGGATGACTTGCCAGTCGACTACTTGCCACGACTGCATCGGGCAAGCAAAGATGTAGTCAATCTTCTCTCGAGGCTGCTTGACACTGAAGGTCGGAGTATTGCCTGTGCAGTCGCGCCACACGCTTGCGAGGCGTTGAATGAATGCGTCGCCCGGTGGCGCATTGAAGTCGCCCGCTAGAACGACGGGGTGAGTGGTGTGGGCGTAATGCTCCTCGACAAACTCGGCCTGAGCCTGACGACTGACGGCATCAAAGGCCTCGAGATGCGTGCAAGCCACCACGACAGTGTCTCCATCAGGCAGCACAAACCTGCCCTCAAGCAAGCCCCGCTGTTCCATGCTAGGCACGGGATGCGGCAGCTTGATGTTGTGCACATCAACCAGCTGATGTCGCGTGAGCAAGCCTATGCCATAGAGCCCACCACTGAACTCAATGGTGGGCCCGAACAGCCCTTGCATGCCGCTGAAGTAGGCTAGTTCGGTGACAAAGTCACGATTGTTCTGGTGCCTGCTGTTTGCGCGATGCGTGTGGTAATCCACCTCTTGCAGTGCCACAAAGTCGGGTCGATAGTGCCTGATGAGTTGCCCAATCTGCGCCAGACTTGCGTCATGCCCCGCATGCATGTTGAATGTCATGATCCGGAGCGTGTCGGCCTGGTTACCGGCCGCAGTGAGCACAGCCAGCAACAACAACCCTATCGAGAAAATTTGTCGCAATCTCATATCTTCTATTCTTGCCAGTCAAAGTTGTTGTCAGAGATAAGACGCAACATCGTTGCAAACATCTGTTGCCCGTTGATGGCTGTGTTGGCGTTGAGTTGGCTCAGGTGCTGCATCGACGCATCACGGTCAAGCACCTGCCCGTCGTCCAAATGAATCTGACAGTTGTGAAACAGGATGAGGTTCTTCATCGTGAAGTAAGCTCCCACTCCCTTGTATGCGTCAATCCATGCAGGACATTTGGGGTAGTTGTACACATATACCCACTCCATGGGCTTGAGTGCCGCCAGCAGCGCGTCAGGGTCATGGGCTATAGCCAAGTTGCTGAGCACCGCACCAGCAGCCCCGATGCCTTGAGCTGCCAGATCGCGTGCCATTGCCTCGACAACAGCGCTATTGAACCAGCGGTTACGCTCGGCAAACTGCTCGGTGTCGTCGTGGCTGAGCAACGCTTGCGCCCTCAGCTCATCTGCGAGCATCTGCCATGTATAGTTACAGCTGCGCCTTGCAAGGCATGCGTCATAGTTTTCCTCACTGATGGGCAAACCGCGTTTGCCGTGCAGCATCTTGAACATCTGCGCCATGACATGTCGCCGCCACAAGCGTGGCTGCCAGACATAGCCTTGCTGCCTGATGTGCTGCTCGACGGGGTCATTGCTCACTTGCGCCGTGTGTGCGCTGGGTTGCTGTTGCAGCTGGTTGTTGACCACTGCGTCAATGGTGCCATTTCCACTAAGCAGGCGGTCAAGAAAACTTTTTACGATGTTTCCTAGTGACATAGTTGTGTTGATTGTTAGTTTTTAAACGTCAGACATTAGGCGCTAGACGTGGCATTAACCCATGACTCTTAACTATTACTCTAGCCTTTAAGCCACTGGGCAAGAATGACCAGACGAGGGTGAAGCTTGCTCTGCCAGAACCATCGGCCTCGCATCAAGGGACTCTCGTTTGACAGCGAGCCATTGACGATAAGGGCCAACGTGAGCACCTCGAGACGACAACGCGCTAGGGGGCGTTCCTCGCCCAGAGCCAACTGTGCGTCGGTTAGCCTATCCTCGCCGGTTGCATAGAACCATCGACTATGGTCGCGCCCGTCGTGAGCAGGCACACTGCGCTCATAGTCGGCATAGGCTTGCTCAATCATAGCCAGTGCAGCATTGTGGCCCACTTGATCCACACCCAACTCGCCCTGCCAGTGTCCATGGCTGACGAGTAAGTCGCCCTCGATAGCCAGACAGTGCTCATTGAGATCCACATCGACCCTCATGCCTGATGCGGCAGCTACAGCAGCTCGTGTGAGAATATCGTTATCCATCGCCAAAAGCGGGATGCCAAGGGCTGTGGCACATTCCTTTAGGGCTTTGATTCCTGCTGCTCGTCAGCAGGATGAATTGTCCCTCCGCATCTCGCAAAGCCGTGTGCGCGGCCAGTAGAATTTTGATTGACAAAGATAATGACATTTTTTTAGAGAAACAAGAGTCTGCAAATAAAACTAACATTTGTCGGGCCTTTCTCCGGAGGTGTCGCGATGCCCACCCCAACAAGTCCTTGACTTACAATTGCCTGACAATCGTGTCGTAGGCAGCCCATGAGGTTTTAAGCGCCTTGCGCATGCATCGCAGCGTGTAGTAGCCATCGAGCCATCTGGGCGTGCGAGCCAGATTGGAGGCCACATGGCGCCCTCGCCCTCGCTCGATGCAATGGTCAATGCCTTGAGGGTTGTATCCCAGCCCACCAATGCGGCAGTGCCCCGTGTGAGCGGCACGTATGGAATCCATGACATAAGCATTAAGCGTGCCGATATCGCGCTGACAATTGATCACGGGCAGGACCATCCTGGCCCAACTATGGTCGTCGCGGCCGTGATGCAGCAGACGGTTGACACGGTTGATGGCCTGCGCCATGTCGCGTGCTGTGCCTGTGACACGGTCGATGGCTCGCTGGAACCGCTTGATGCGACTGGGCGACAACGAGATCTGTGCCCCACAAATGCTATAACCCAAAAAAGTGAACCAGCGGTCGCCGCACAAGTTCTCGACCTTGTCGGGATTGAGGCTGAGACTCAGTTGCGACAACTCGTGCAAGAGAACATCCATGGCTTGTTGATGGTCTGGCCCAATGTAGAGCATGTCGTCGCTATAACGCACATAGTAGCCGCGCATGCGCGACAACCGCTCATCAATGTGGCACAGCAGCACATCGGCCAACCAAGCCGATACTGCGCAACCCTGGCGCAATGACATGAACTTGCAAGCTTGCTTCCCATCAATGTCTATGTACCGATTGTCGTGATAATAACGCCGCACCATATCGACCAGCGCTGATTGTCCATATCGCTGCTCGAGCATGTCAAATGCCCGGTCAATCAACTCGATCGGGACAGAGTCGAAATACTTTGAAAGGTCGGCTTTCCATCCTACAACATCATGCTGGCACGACATGGCCGCCATGTGCCGCGATGCCTCAATGACCACCTGACCTGTGCCTATGCCCGTGACATAAGACTTGCAAGCCGGATGCAGACAATCGGGGGTGAGATTGAAGAAGAGCTCATTGGTGATGGCCAGGATGACACGATCGGCTGGATCGTTGACATAGACCATGCGATAGTTGCCATGGTTATCCTTAGGGATTAGCACTGCCCTGGGGGGTGAGATGCTGTAGCGACGTTGGACGATGGCATGATACAGGGCTATGCGTGTCTCGGGCTTAGCCATCTCACGCAACAAGGCGCGATTGATGCGCTTGTCGACAGCTGTGTCCAGCGCCCGCTGCCATCGCTCCAACTCAAAGAAGCGTCGCGTTATGTCATCACAATTGCTCATCTCTCATCATCGCTTGTGAATTGCGCAAAGTTAGTATTTTTTTTGCTATACAAGCAAATCTTGGACAAGAATTAAGAATATCTTTTGTCAAGTAGTTAAAGGAGTCAAGGGAATGTTGCCGCATTGGGCAGAAAATATTATCTTTGCAGCATGCGCAAGATCATTCATGTGGATATGGACGCATTCTTTGTCTCGGTCGAGGAGCGTGACAACCCCAGCCTGGCAGGGAAACCGGTGGCCGTAGGTTTTGACGGGCCACGCGGGGTGGTGTCGACAGCCAACTATGTGGCACGTCGATATGGCGTGCACTCGGCCCAGGCCGTGAGCACAGCCCATCGGCTATGCCCCAACTTGATTGTTGTCGAGCCTCACTTTGCCAAGTACAAGGCCGTGTCGATGCAAATCCGTAATATCTTTGCCGACTATACCGACCTGATTGAGCCACTAAGCCTTGACGAGGCCTACCTGGATGTGACCGACAACAAGCCAGGCATCGAGCTGGCTGTGGATATTGCCCGTGAGATCAAGTCACGCATCCGTGCCATCACCCAACTCACTGCCTCGGCGGGTGTGAGCTATTGCAAGTTTTTGGCCAAGGTAGGCAGCGACTATCGCAAGCCCGATGGCCTGTGCACAATCCATCCCGACCGTGCGCAAGAATTTATTGACAGGTTGAAGATTGAGCGGTTTTGGGGTGTAGGCGAGAAGACAGCAGCCCGCATGCACGCTCTGGGCATACACACCGGCGCCGACTTGCATGCCAAACCATTGAGCCTGCTCACAGCCCACTTTGGCAAGATGGGCAAGGTATTCTATAACTTTGCCCGAGGCATTGACGAGAGGCCGGTGGTAACCGAGTGGGTTCGAAAGAGTGCTGGTTGCGAACGCACCTATGCCACTGACCTGAGTACCCAGACCGAGGTCGTCTCCGAACTGGACCATATTGCCGATGAGCTGCTGGGCAGACTGGAACGCAGTGGCTTTGAGGGCACCACGCTGACCCTGAAGGTCAAGTTTCATGACTTTGTGCAGATAACGCGCAGCTTCACCCAAGCCGATGTGTTGAACAGCAAGGATCAAATTTTGCCCATGGCTTTGCAACTGCTGCGCGAGGTTGACTACAGCCATCGCCCGATACGCCTGCTGGGCCTGACAGTGAGCAACCCACCCCACGAACCCCATGCAGCATTGCACGAGCCCACCTTGTTTGATGATGACGATTTACTACTTTAACCCTGAAAACGACTTAGCACTGGCCAATGGTGGACTGAATTACACAGCCCCACCACGCGCTGCACGGCTGCGGCACGACTTGCGGCTGCTGCCAGCATGGCTAGCACACCCCGGCGACAGTGTGCTGTGCCTTGACCGCAACGACGCGCCCTGGCTGCAAAGCCTAGGCCTAGGTGTAGACATCATTACTCCCGACCAACTGCCATCGGTGACCGACGCGTGCTTTGTGCCCTGGGGCTGGAGCCGCGCCACACGCCGCACATTGCAACGCTTGGGAGCCCCCGACAGGCTGTTGCCAAGCACCGAGCGCATCGAGGCTGTGCACCGTCTGTCGCATCGGCGCACGAG
>Ga0310695_10014292_pt1 | contig 10744 bp, 9 predicted proteins | sample RumenRJG_04DNA_FD_203882 | JGI IMG/M metagenome (GOLD analysis project Ga0310695, IMG submission 203882) | Bovine rumen microbial communities from Lethbridge, Alberta, Canada - RJG_04 (v2) (version 2) | ecosystem: Host-associated > Mammals > Digestive system > Stomach > Rumen | place: Canada... | reverse complement strand
TTCTTGAATCGCTCTTCTTCGATTAGTTTCATCAATCGCTTCCTTCATCGATTTAGTGACCGTATCCGCATACATGATGACCAAACCATTTTGGTTTCTACTCGCTCTACCAATAACTTGAATTAAACTTCTTGTACTTCTTAAGAATCCTTCTTTATCCGCATCTAAAATTGATATTAAAGATACCTCAGGAATATCTAAACCTTCTCTAAGAAGATTAATACCCACTAAAACGTCATATTTACCTTTACGTAATTGATAAATAATCTCACTACGTTCTAGGGTTTTGGTTTCGTGATGCAAATAGACAACTTTAATTCCTCTTTCTTTTAAATACTGGGTGAGGTCTTCCGCCATTTTTACAGTTAAAGTAACAAGCATAACGCGTTCATTTTTCTCTACGCGTTTTTTAATTTCAAATAAGATGTCATCTATTTGACCCATGGTTGGTCTAATGTCAATATGTGGATCAAGTAAGCCAGTAGGACGAATAATTTGCTCCGCTATAGGTGCATCAGTTTTTTCTAATTCATAATCTCCTGGAGTCGCACTTGTGCAGATAACTTGTGGGATTAATGATTCAAATTCTTCAAAATTAAGCGGTCTATTATCTAAAGCACTTGGAAGTCTAAAACCATATTCCACTAAAGTTTCTTTTCTACTTCTATCTCCGTTATACATTCCCCTAATTTGAGGTAAGGAAACGTGAGATTCATCAACAAACAAAACAAAATCATCAGGGAAATAATCTAATAAGCAATATGGTCTTTGTCCTGGTTTTCTTTTATCGATATGGCGGGAATAATTTTCAATTCCTGGGCACATCCCAAATTCTTCCATATTCTCTATATCTTGATTTGTTCGCATCTCAAGTCTTTCAGCCTCAAGAAGCTTACCGTTTTCTCTAAAATACGCTAGACGTGGTCCTAATTCTTCTTTAATTGTTTTACATGCTTCTTTAATTCTTTCTCTTGTAGAAGCGTGGTCATAAGCAGGGAAAATAGGATATGTGTGATAAGAATGCTTAATCTCTCCACTTAATAAATCGACTTCATAAATCTTTTCAATCTCATCACCAAAAGTATCAATTCTAATGACTGTGTGGTCATCCATATTAGCAGGAACGATTTCAATAATGTCTCCTCTGACTCTAAATGAACCTGGAGGAGTATCTAGATTATTTCTTTTATATTGGGCGTCCACTAAAGATTTATAAAATTCAGAGCGGTTAATCTCTTCTCCCACTCTGATTTCAAAAACTAAGCGACGATATTCATCTGGATCAGTTAAACCATATATTGAAGCAACAGAGGCAACAACAATTGTGTCTCTTCTTTCTAAGATAGAATTAATCGCGGATGTTCTGAGCATCTCAATCTCATCATTCATCACCGCATTTTTATCAATATACGTGTCGCTTTTTGGAATGTAAGCTTCAGGTTGATAAAAATCAAAATTGGAAACGAAATACTCCACTCGATTATGTGGGAATAGTTCTTTAAATTCAGAATAAAGTTGACCCGCTAAAGTTTTGTTATGAACAAGCACTAAAGCAGGGCGTTGCACTTTTTGAATGATGTTGGCCATTGTAAAAGTCTTACCAGTACCAGTTGCACCGAGTAAAACTTGAAGCTTCTTTCCTTCTTCTAATCCCTTCACTAATTGGGCTATTGCAGTAGGCTGATCTCCAGTAGGTTTGAAGTTAGAAACTATCTCAAATTTGTGGGAATTATCGATATTTTTCATGCAAAATCGCCTTATTTTTTATTTTTTATTCTTTTTTTATTGTTTTTAAATCCTTCACCAAAAACAGCGTTAGTTTGTGTAAAAGTGACGAATGCTTTTGGGTCGACAGAGGCAATATAATCTCTAATTTGTTCGTATTGTAATTTATCAAAAACGATGCGGAGAATAATTCTTTCTTCTCCTTTATATCCACCTTCAGCGTGAATAATAGTTGCTCCTCTTTCAAGCTCATCTTGAGCGTATCTAGATATCTCTTCCCATTTATCAGAAATGATATCTACTTGGTAAGCGGTTTGTCTTCTTACATAAACAATTTCAATTAAACCAGCGGTGACAAAACTAGAAAGAATACCACATAACGCAGGTACCCATAGTTGCATTACAATCATACCCACAAGAACAACCACACCATCAACAAAGAATGAGGCAACTGATTCTTTAATTCTTAAATACTTAGCAGCAAGGATTTGTAAAACATCAACTCCACCAGTAGAACCTCCACCGACAAAGGTAATTGCCACACCTCCACCAACGAATACGCCACCAAATATAGCGCATAGCATTAAATTACCAGCTTCTCCGCTACCAGCAAATTCATCAGCCAAATTAATAAAGAATGGAACACGCAAGAATAAAGAAGTTAGTCCCATATACAAAACAGTGGACAATAATGTTTTAAAGGCAAATTCTTTGCTTACAAAGATAAGTCCAATTAACCAGAAAAAGACCATTAAGCCATAGACAATATAGTCATAAATTAAAATGTTAGGATCTCCAGTAGAAGTTCTAACAATGTGCTGGACAATAATTGCAATACCACTAACACCACCAGCGACTAAATTTGATCTTTCCAAGAATATAACTGCACCGAAAGATAATAAAAACGTACCCAAAACAATGGCGAAATAACTCGTGAGAGTGTGCATGAATTTCTTATTTTTCATTATTCTTAGCCTCCAACTGTAAATAGGCATATAAGAAGTTATCGATGTTACCATTCATAATTCCTTGGACATCAACTTCTTCATAATTTGTGCGGTTATCTTTAACTAAAGTATAAGGGCAGAAAACATAGGAACGGATTTGACTACCCCATTCGATATTTTTCTTTTCTCCAACAATACTATTTAATTCATTATTTCTTTTTTCAACTTCTAATAAATAGAGTTTACTTTTAAGCATATTCATCGCTAGTTCTTTATTAGATAATTGGCTTCTTTCAACTTGGCAAGAAACAACTATTCCAGTAGGTAAGTGGGTTATTCTAACAGCAGTTTCAACCTTGTTGACATTCTGTCCACCTGCGCCACCACTACGATATGTATCTACCTTTAAATCAGACTCGTTAATTTCAATATTAATTGAGTCATTTTGGAATTCTGGAATGACATTAACACTAGCAAAACTTGTGTGTCTTCTTTTGTTTGCATCAAATGGAGATATTCTCACTAAACGATGCACACCTTTTTCACCCTTAAGTAAACCATAGGCGTGTTTACCACTAATTTTAATAGTGACGCTTTTAATACCAGCTTCTTCGCCTGGTTCAAAAGAGATGAGTTGCATCTTAAAATGATGGGCCTCAGCGTATAAAACGTACATTCTATATAACATATCCGCCCAATCTTGAGCTTCTGTTCCACCCGCACCAGGATGAATTTCTAATATCGCGTTAAGCGAATCGAATTCACCACCAAATAAGCGGTCTATTTCAAATTCAGATACCTCTTTTTTAAGCTCATCAAAAGACTCACAGATAGAATCAAAAATCGAGTCATCTTCAAGCTCTAATAGTTCCACTAAATCTTTATAGGTTGTGTCGATATGTTTGAATGTGTCAAAAATAGAACGATCGTTATTAAGTTTATTAATAATTTCTAAAGCTTTATTACGGTCATTCCAAAAATTAGGATCTTCGCTAATAGAGGTTAATTCGGAAATTTCCTTTTCTAATTTAGCGAGGTCAAAGAGAAGACCCGAGTTGACGGATTTTCTCGCCAACAGCACCAAGTTCTTGTTTTAAAGTAACGAGGTCTTTCGTCATTATTTCTTTTCCTCAACATCCGCGTCGATAACTTTATTATCTTCAGCAGGTTTTTCTTCTACAGGTTTCTTTTCAACTTTAACGTTAACGAGGTTTAAAACAGCGTCAACGCTAGCGATATTTAAACATTCTCTAAACATCTTATAGCCTTCATTGACGTAATCTTGAAGAGGATTAACGTTAGCGTAGCTTCTTAGGTGAATGCCTTCTCTTAATCTAGCCATCGCATCGATATGTTTTGTCCAGTTTTGGTCAATACATCTTAAGATGAAATTACGTTCTATTTGTTGAGATAATTCTTCTGGCCATTCTTTTTTACGTTCGATGTAATAGTCATGGATTGTATCACCTAAATCTGGTCCACATTCTTCTGGATAAGATTCATCAAATGCAGCAGGATTTAAAGTACCAGCAGGTAAGAAACGTGGCTCAACTTCTTTAAGTAAAAGCTCACCACTAACTAAGTTAGAGTTACTTCCAACTGGAACAGCTTTGCTAGATAAGAATTCACCAGTGGTCTTAAATACTTCTTCAACGATATCTTGAATGTCTTTACCTTCAATGATTCTGTCACGTTTGTCATAGACAATTTGACGTTGTTTAGCTAAAACATCGTCATATTCTAAAAGTGATTTACGGGTATCGAAGTTTTGTCCTTCAATACGTTTTTGGGCACTTGTGATAACGTTAGAAACAAGTTTCGCTTCAAGAGCTTCATCACCAAAATTCTTTTCAATATAATTACGCATATTATCAGCAGCGAATCTCACTAATAATTCATCATCAAAGGAAACATAGAATCTAGAGAATCCTGGATCACCTTGACGACCAGAACGACCACGTAATTGGTTATCAATACGACGGGATTCATGTCTTTCAGTACCTAAAACACATAATCCGCTTAAATGGGTGTAACCTTTTTCCGCTAATTCTTTTTTCTTTTCTTCAGAGATAGATGATTCTAAGTTCCTAACAGTGTCATCAATTTTAATATCAGTACCACGACCAGCCATGTTAGTAGCTAAGGTAATAGAGTTAATTTTACCAGCGTCTTTAATAATTTCGGCTTCACGAGCGTGGTTTTTCGCGTTTAACATCTCATGTTGTAATCCCGCTTGAGTTAATAAAGCGGAGATTTCTTCAGAAGATTCAACGGAAACGGTACCAATTAAAATTGGTTGTCCCACTGAATGTCTTGCTTTAACTTCTTCCACTAATGCTTTAAGTTTTGGTCCTTTATGAGCATAGATATAATCAATTGCGTCAACACGGGCAATTGGTCTATTTGGTGGAATACAAACAACACGCATGTTGTAAATCTTTCTAAATTCTTCCTCTTCGGTTTTAGCGGTACCTGTCATACCTGCCATTTTGGTATATAGACGGAAGAAGTTTTGATATGTGATTGTCGCTAATGTGGTGGTTTCTTGTTTGATTTCCACATTTTCCTTAGCTTGAACAGCTTGATGTAAACCATCACTCCATTCTCTTCCTGGAAGTACACGACCAGTGAATTGGTCAATGATTTGTACTTGTCCTTCAGCGTCCACTAAGTAGTCAACATCTCTAAACATGATGTAATTGGCTCTTAATGCGTTATGAATTCTATGGACTAAATCAGCATATTCAGGATCATATAAGTTTTTAATGCCAAACATACGGTCCGCTTTCGCGTTACCAGCATCAGTTAAGTTGACAGTCTTTTCTTTGACATCAACAGAGAAATCAACATCTTTCTTTAAAGCTTTAACAAAGCGGTCGGCAACAGTATATTGAGAGGCACTAGCTCTAGCACCACCGGAAATAATAAGTGGAGTTCTAGATTCATCAATTAAAATTGAGTCAGCTTCATCAACAATACAGAAATTAAGTCCTCTTAAGACTCTATTTTCCATTGTGGTTGCCATATTATCTCTAAGATAATCGAAACCTAATTCTGAGTTAGTGGTATAAGTGATATCGCATAAATATGCTTCTTTTTTCTCACTTGTCGTTTTAGTTCTTAAGTTAACTCCAACAGTTAAACCTAAGAATCTATAAATTTGTCCCATCCAGTTAGCGTCACGTTCTGATAAGTATTCGTTAACAGTAACAACATGGACACCTTTACCTGCTAAAGCGTTTAAATAAACCGCCATAGTGGCTGTTAAGGTTTTACCTTCACCAGTTTTCATTTCGGCTACATCACCAGAATGTAAAACTAATGAACCGATAACTTGAACTTTATAAGGGAATTCATTAAGTGTTCTTCTTGCAGCTTCTCTAGCAACGGCGAACGCCTCGACTTTAATATCGTCTAAGGTCTTTCCGTTTGCGAGTAATTCTTTAAAGTATGGGGTTTTGGCTCTTAATTCTTCATCACTAAGTGCTTTCATTTGGTCTTCTAAGGCTAAAACCTTGTCCGCAATTCGTGAATATTTCTTAATTGCCATCTTGTCAAATAAGCCCATATAATACCTCCTAGTTTTCTTTAATATATAAAGAATGGATAAACATTCGCTATTAAATATATCATTTATGTATTAGATATTACTAATACAAAATACTTAATATTCGTTTTTCTCCTTCTTTTTAGTTTTGGCTATGACCAATATTTCAATGTGTTTGGCCTTTTGTTTTTTTAATAATTCGATACAGGTAAGTAATGTGCTACCTGTTGTATAAATATCGTCAACTAACAATATTTTTTTATCCTTCAAATCAATATTTTTATCAATTGAAATTACCTTATTAACTTCGCTTCTTTGTTTAGATGATTTACTCGACTGTTTATGGGCCATATTTTTAGAAAACAACGGCAGCATTTTAAGCTTTAAAGTCTTAAAAATTTCCTCAACGTGATTAAATCCTCTTTTCTTATCATCTACTTTATAGCTAGGTGCAGGTGCGACATAATAGTTATGATATTTAATCCTTAAATAATTGATATATCTATATAGAAAAACATCTTTTAATTCATAGTCATAACAGCCTTTAAATTTATAGATCAATTCTTTAATCACATCAGTATATTCATAGACCGCTATTCCTTTAATATTTGCGAGATGAAAAGAGATAAATTTTGCCTTTAATTTTTCAAAACATTCTTCGCATAATATATTTCTTTTATTTATAAGATTATATAAGGAATAATCGCCTATCTTTTTGAAGCAAATTTTACAGTAATCCTCATTCATATAAAGACTCATTGCTCCTTCTAATATCTCTTATAGCTTTAATCATTTCATTAGTGGTTTTTTCACATAAAAATATTACTTCTCCTTCTGGTGCATCTGGCTTTCTACCCACTCTTCCAGCAATTTGTATTAAGGTGCCTTTTTCATAAATTTTATCGTCACTTTGACTAATAATTACCTGTAAATTTCTCAATGTTACACCCCTTTCAAGTACAGAGGTTGTAACTAAATAAGAGTAATTTCCTTTTCTAAAAGCATCGATTATTTCCTTGCGGTTATTTCGCTTTGAATGCACATAATTTCCATCCCTAATCACTAAAGATATTAGTCTAAATAATGATTCACATTTATCGATGGTTGGAGCAAAGATAAAAACTGGTTTATTCCCCTTCTTATAAGTGAATATTTTTTTAATGATATAGAGAACCTGAAATACATATTTTCTATGTTTGATGATAGGTGTAGGAAGAGGGTGCCGATGGAACCTTGTTTCGAGTTTTAAAATATCTTTATTTTCAGTCGAAAAATGAGAAATAACTTCATCAGATGGGGTTGCAGACATCATCACATAATGACCGCATAAAGATTGATAAAACATCTGATGTAAAACTGGATCATCTTTAAAGGGGAAAGCATCTATTTCATCTAAGACAATTAAGGAGAAATAATTTCTATATCTATATAACTGGTGTGTGGTTAGCACCACAATATCTGCTTCCTTGTCTTTTGTGTGTCCACCATAGACACAAATTACACTATTTTTAGTAAATATATTATTTAACCTATTATATAATTCAATTGCAACATCTCTTCTAGGCAACGCAAACGCAACTTTTTCTCCACACTGTAATGTATATTGAATGATTTTTAGAGATATTTCTGTTTTTCCTGATCCGCATACCGCATATACTAAACTATCAATTCCTTTTTTATAGTTTTCAACAAGCTTATCCGATAGTTCTTTTTGTTCAGGCGATAACTCATATTCTAAATGGACTGGTGCTTTTTTAGGATAAGATTGTTTGTGTTCTACTTCTTCACCACGAAAAGAAATACATCTTCGGCAATAAGGTTTACCGTTTAAGTATCCAATTGAATGAATATCTGTATTTCCACAAATCGGACATTTATAAGATTCCATATTGAATTATCTCCCTCCTTTTGATTAAATGTATTTACAAGTTGTCACACAGAGCTAAATAGGCTCAGACAACCGCGCACCAATTAGCAGCTCGATCTGCCCGATGCACTAAGTCCCTAGCGGACTTTTTTATTTTTTTGTTCTAAATACTTTTTATATTTTTTGGTTAATTGAGGCTTCTTTCTTTTAATTAATTCAATTCGAGGTTTATCTACCTTATCAACTCTCAAACCAACTAATTCATGATCGCCCAAATCTCCATGAGAAGCTATAACTGGCTTTTTATGCACAAAAGAAGCTTTTACGGTAGTTTCAATCGGAACTTTTAGCATTATTCTGTCATTTCTTCCAGTAGTATCAAAAACGACTATCCAATACTTATTTCTTTTTCGATCCAATCTAAAAACTAATGATGGATGACCTAATCGGCCAGTGTGGAATGTTGTATAATATTTTCCTCTTAGGATTCTGATTTTTTTTCGTTTCTTGCTCATGACTCTCCTTTTTGCTAGTGTTGCATGTCTATAGTGGCTACATGTTTGAATCATTTGTTTGTTAAATAATCCCTTATTTAATAAAGAGAGATTTTTTTCAGATTTTTTTACTTTTTTCTGAAAAAATTTTTATATAAAAAAAGACCTTTCTTAGAAAGGTCAATCATTTAAATAAGAAATTATTCTAACTCGCTGATTAAATCAACACGCGTTTGGTGTCTTCCACCTTCAAACTCTGTATTTAAGAAGATATCAACTCTTTTAATAACATCGCTCAATTCCATAAATTTAGCTCCGAAAGAGATTACATTAGCGTTGTTATGTTGTCTCATTAATCTAGAAACTTCATCGTTATAACCAATGCCACATCTAACGCCTTTAATCTTATTTGCCGCAATCGCAATACCTTCTCCGCTAGTGCAAATAACGATACCATATTCGCATTCCTTAGACGCTACTTTACGGCCGACTTCCGCCCCATAGAGAGGATAATGGCAACTTTCTAAGCTATTTGTGCCTACATCTACTACTTCATGGCCTAATTCTTTCAAATGGGCTATAACAGCCTGTTTATATTCAAATCCACCATGATCACTACCAATTGCAATCTTCATAAATTAATTACTCCTTTAAGGCGTTTTCTATTTCTAATTTAGAAACAGGGCCTTCTCTTAAAATTTTAACTTCTTCTCCCGTGAGGTCAATAATCGTTGAAGGAACTCCTCCAGGAGCGGACCCTTCAAATATATAACTAACTTCATCTTTGAATATGTTTTTTACTTCTAGCGAATTAACCGCGGGCTTCTCGCCACTTTTATTCGCAGAAGGGACAAGAAGTGGCTTATTACAATAATTTATAAAGTCATTTATAAGTTTTAAATCAGGTACTCTAACCCCGATTATCCCTGTGTTATGAGTTACATAAGTAGGAACAACTTCCTTTGCTTTTAAAAGTAAAGTCACACTACCAGGCATAAATTTATTAATAATCTTTTGAACTTTATTATCAACATAAGCATATTTAGCAATATCTTTTGTATCGCCTAACATCAAAGTATATGGCTTATCTTCAGGTCGACATTTAATCTTATTTAATAATTGATAGGCATTATAGTCATCAAAATACACTCCTAAGCCCATTACCGTTTCAGTAGGAAAAGCGATAACTTGTGAATTATCTAGAGCAGACTTTGCTAATTCAAATTCTTTAATTAAGCGCATTGACTAGTTCCTCGTTTTTAATCACGTATAAAAAACGTGTTTTGTTATAAATGTCTTTTTCAAATTTATACATTATACCTGGGTATTTGGTTTCTAAAATATTAGTTAATTCTTCCTCTAAATCTTCGCCAATTTCAAAGGCAATAATGAACTTATTATCACTTAGTAACATCTTATCAATAGAGGTTAATATCTCTTCATAATATTTACTAGCAGGATCAGCGAATAAAGCAAGGTGAGGTTCATACTTTAAAGTCATAGGATCCACAGTGGATTCATTTAAAATATAAGGTGGATTAGAAATGATGACAGAGATATTTGTCTCGCCTAAGATAGGAGTGAGCATATCGCCCTCTCTAAGATCAATTTCCACGTGATGTTCTTTTGCGTTAATACGTGTAATTTCTAGGCAATTTTTTGAAATATCAGTGCAAATTACCTCACTTTTTGGAAAATATTCTTTTAAATAAATTCCAAGGATTCCACTGCCAGTGCCAATATCAACCATCTTAATTTTTGGGTTTTTACCAAATGTTTTTACAATTAAGCTCATCGTCGCAACTGCGAGTTGTTCGGTCTCTTGTCGAGGTATTAAAACATCTGGGGTAACTTTATAATTACTATTAACAAAATAAGCGTATCCTAAAACATATTGAAACGGAATTCCGTGGGTTATTTTCTCAACTTGCTCGTTGATCTTATTTTCATCCACTAATTCACGATCAAAATTATTAAGTAAATCAAACAAATTATTAAAACCACCATTATCAATAAGAACGGCTTTAATAACAGATTGATTTAAGTATTTATTATTTAGATTTTTAAGTTCAAAAAATTTATTACGGTAAGTCATTAATTCTCACCCGCGAGTTTCATTGATTGATCGTAGTGAATCAAAGCTTCGATAACAGGTTCAAGATCG
>Ga0310695_10014291_pt1 | contig 10747 bp, 10 predicted proteins | sample RumenRJG_04DNA_FD_203882 | JGI IMG/M metagenome (GOLD analysis project Ga0310695, IMG submission 203882) | Bovine rumen microbial communities from Lethbridge, Alberta, Canada - RJG_04 (v2) (version 2) | ecosystem: Host-associated > Mammals > Digestive system > Stomach > Rumen | place: Canada... | reverse complement strand
TTTCAGCAGGACCTCTGTCTATACGCTGGTATGGACTGTTCTTTTCCTTCGGCTTTATCCTCGGCTATATTATTATGCAGTTGTTTTTTAAACAGAAAAATTACAAAACCGAGGATCTGGACAAACTACTGTTGTATATCTTTGTCGGAACAGTCATCGGTGCCAGACTGGCCCACTGTCTTATCTACGAACCTGATTTCTATCTGGCACATCCAGTTGAAATCCTCAAAATCTGGCAGGGCGGACTTGCAAGCCACGGCGGTTCATTGGGCGTGGTGATCGCTGTCCTGATTTTCCTGCGCAAAAACAAATACAGATTCCTTGAACTGGGAGATATGCTGTGTGTGCCTATCGCGCTGGTATGTTCACTTATCCGTGTCGGCAACTTCTTCAACTCAGAGATTCTGGGGATCCCAACAAATACAGATTTCGGAGTGATCTTTGTAAGATTGGGAGAGAGCTTCCCCCGTCATCCAGCCCAGCTTTATGAGGCTGTCGCCTACTTTGCAGTATTTCTGATCCTGATGGCTATCTATGTGTTTGTAAAGAACCGTCCACAGGGACTGATTGTAGGTCTGCTGCTAACCTTAACCTTCACTGCCAGAATGGCAATTGAGCCTTTCAAGGTTGAACAGGCGGACTACTCTACCAATGCCATCTTCAATGTAGGACAGCTGCTGTCCATACCGTTCATACTTGTGGGCATTGCAGTCATCATTTATTCAGTACGAAAGAATTCCAAACTAAAGAAAGGTATGTAAAAAATGTCATTAGAAATCGTAATTCTTGCAGCCGGCAAAGGCAAAAGAATGCACTCTGCACTTCCAAAAGTTTTACACAAGGTTGCAGACCGTCCAATGCTTGAGCATGTAATCAGAACCTCTGCCGCCTTAAATCCTAAGGCAATTCATGTTGTTATCGGTCACATGGCTGAGAAAGTTGAGCAGATGATAAACGAGCTTCCAGATGAATTAAGAAAGCTTGTAACCATTTCTGTTCAGTCAGAGCAGCTTGGTACCGGTCATGCAGTTAACTGTGCCATGCCAAAGGTTGCTGATGATTCAGACGTGCTGGTACTTTACGGTGACACTCCTTTAACTCCAGCAGAGCTTTTAAAGGATCTTATCGCCTCTCTTGATGGCAATGAGCTCTCCGTACTGAGTGCCATTGCACCAAATCCATTCGGCTACGGCAGAATCATCCGCGGCAGTGACAACAAGCTTAAGGCTATTGTTGAAGAAAAAGATGCCAGTGACGAGCAGAAAAAGATTACCGAGGTCAACACCGGCATGATTGTCTGCAAGGCTTCTGTGCTGAAGGAGTATCTGCCTAAGCTTAAGAACAACAACGCTCAGGGTGAATACTACCTGACCGATTTATCAGGCCAGCTTTCTGCAGAGGGAAAAGCAGTAAACATTCTGATTGCTCCTGATTTTGACATTCTCTCCGGTGTTAATTCAAAGCCACAGCTTGCCTTTGTTGAAAGACTGTACCAGAAGACTCAGGCTGAGAAACTGATGGTTGAAGGAGTCACTCTTGCTGATCCAGAACGTATCGATGTCCGCGGTGAATTAACCTGCGGTGATGACGTATTCATCGACATCAACTGCATCTTTGAAGGCAAGGTGGTGCTTGGCAGTAACGTTAAGATCTGTGCCGGCTGTGTAATCAGAAACTGCACCATCGGAGATGGCTCTGTAATCTCTCCTTACTCTGTACTTGAGGATTCCGAGATTAAGAAGGCTGCTACCATCGGACCATTTGCAAGACTGCGTCCTGGCAATGTACTTGAGGACAATGTACACGTAGGCAACTTCGTAGAATGCAAGAAGGCTCACCTGGGAGTCGGTACCAAGGCAGGACACCTGTCATATCTTGGTGATGCTGAAATTGGTAAGGATGTTAATATCGGTGCTGGTACCATCACCTGCAACTATGATGGAGCAAACAAGTTCAAGACCGTAATCGGTGACGATGTATTCGTGGGATCAGACACTCAGCTGGTGGCTCCGGTTACCGTAAAGAATGGGGTTACCATTGGTGCAGGAACCACCGTTACCCACCGAATCAAGTCTGAGGAAGGCGCATTAATCATCACCCGCGCTCAGGCTACTGTAATTGACAACTACCCAAGACCACGCAAGATCAAAAAGTAGAATCTACCCAAAATCAGGCGCCAGATCTTTTTGAATCTGGCGCTTATTTTTTTCAGTTTTCAAGCTTTTCACTGAAAAGTGAATAAGTTATACATCATTTTCTGCCCATCCCCATTCAGTTCAATACATAAAGCAATTTTTTAACTGCAAATTTCTGCAGAAATTCTGATAAAATACCAAGCTGATCACGAAATTGGGAAAAATTTTTTGTAAGGATTAGTTTTTTATGTGTGGAATTGTTGGTGCTATTGCTCAGCGTAACGTATCTCAGATTCTGTTAGAAGGACTTTCAAGACTGGAATATCGCGGTTATGACAGTGCAGGTATCTGTACTATCAGTGACGGCGTTCAGCACTGTATCAAAACCACAGGCAAGGTTAAGAATCTTAAGGAAGCTGTAAAAGAGAAAGGCTGTCCTGGCTTTATCGGTATTGCACACACCAGATGGGCAACCCACGGAATTCCATCAGAGGCAAATGCACATCCTCATATCTGTGAGAATCTGGCTCTGGTACATAACGGCATCATTGAAAATTTCGCCACCATAAAAGAAGATTTACTTAAAAAGGGATATCAGTTCAAGTCTCAGACAGATACTGAGGTTCTGGTATGCCTGATCCACAGCCACCTAAAGAACAGCTCATCTATTTTTGAAGCTTTCAAAAAGGCTTTAAAGGAAGTTAAAGGTTCTTTCGGTCTTGCTCTTATCGATAAGAACGATCCTAGCAGACTATATACTGCACGTTCCGGTTCTCCTCTGATTATCGGTCTTGGTATCGGTGAGAACTTCATTGCTTCAGACACTCTGGCTCTGCTTCCTGTTACCCGCAGATTCATTTATCTTGAGGAAAATGAGATCGCCGTATTAACAACCGACGAGGTCAAGGTATTCGATCTTGAAGGAAACATCATTGAAAAGCAGGTTGTTGAGTCTGATCTTGATGCAGAAAGCATTTCAAAGGGCAAGTTCCGCCACTTCATGCAGAAAGAGATTTATGAGCAGCCACAGTCTCTAAGAAATACTCTGTTAGGCAGATTAAACGGAGACGATATCTCTTTAGAGACAGTTGTAGGTGCAGATGAAAACACCTTCCGTGACATCAGCAGCATTCAGATTGTAGCCTGCGGTACCTCCTACCATGCAGGACTTGTCGGCAGATACTGGCTTGAAGAGTTAACCGGAATCTCCACCAATGTTGAAATTGCCTCAGAGTACCGTTACAGAAAAGCCGTTGTAAGAGACAACAGTCTGTTCATTACAATTTCACAGTCAGGTGAAACTGCAGATACTCTGGCCTCATTAAGACTTGCTAAAGAACAGAATTACACCAAGACACTGTCTATCTGTAACGTAAACGGATCCTCTTTAGTACGAGAGTCAGATTTTACTCTGTTTACCAAGGCCGGAGCAGAAATCGGTGTTGCTTCAACCAAGGCTTTCACCACTCAGCTGCTGTCACTTCTGATCCTTGCTCTGATTATCGGCAAACAGAACGGTTCAATCAGTGCAGAAAAGAATCATGAAATCATTGAAGCAATACGCAAACTGCCATCTCTGGCAGAGGAATTCCTTTCCTGTGACAAGACCATTTCCGAGCTGTCAGAGCAGTTCTCTGGCAAGCACCACTGCCTGTTCCTAGGCCGCGGTGTTATGTACCCAATTGCCCTTGAAGGAGCACTGAAGCTAAAGGAAATCAGCTACATCCATGCTGAAGGTTATGCTGCAGGCGAACTGAAACACGGTCCTATTGCACTGATTGACAAGAACATGCCTGTAGTTGTGGTTGCTCCAGATAATTCACTGATGGATAAGCTTATCTCCAACGTTGAAGAAGTTAGAGCCCGTGGAGCACAGCTTTATATTTTCAAGTCAGGAACCACCGTCATTAAGTCAGATGGTCAGACCAACATGCTGTCTCTTCCAGACTGCCCTGAAATTCTGCAGCCTATTTTATTTACTATTCCACTGCAGTTACTTTCATACCACTGTGCTGTTATCAACGGTACCGATGTTGATCAGCCTCGTAACCTGGCAAAATCAGTTACTGTAGAATAATTATTAACCTTTAAAATTAGCGGCCTTCCCTCTTTTTTAAGATCGAAGGCCAATATTTTTTTAACACACAATATCAATTCATTTTTATGAACAATCAGGTATCCTTGAAATGGGCACTTCCATACGCCATCGTTGGCTTTGCCAGAGATGCGATCTATATGTTCGTGCTATCCTTTTACTATCTGTATCTGACAACAGTTCTGGATCTTTCATCCATATATATCATTCCAATCTTCCTGATTATTAAGCTCGTTGATGTTATTAAGGAGCCCTTTATCGGCATGCTTATTGATTTATGTGCCGATGTATTTAAATACAACAAGTTCAGAATGACCGTACTGGCAGGTGGTATCCTTAATTCCGCAGTCCTGCTCCAGATGTTTGATATTCCTTACATGCATCAGTCTGTACAGGTAATCTACGCCATCTTCATGTACCTGATGTGGGCTCTGACTTTTTCTCTCATAGATATTCCATCCTGGTCTCTAACCTCAATTTTCGGTTCAGACCACAAAACCCGTGAGATTATCTGTGCCATTGGCAGAGCATCAGCTGTTGTTGGCTTCGTTCTGGTTATGCTTCTGGCATATTTCATTATTTACCAGGATCAGGGGGTACCGGATCATATTTATTCTCCCCTAAATGAGAATCTATTCAGAAGTGTTTCCTGGTATGTGGCAGGAATTACCTTCATAAGTGCAATACTGTTCTATGTATTCTTCGACATGGAAGAACCAAAGCGAAAGGTAGTCAGAGCAAAAGAGGCATCATCAACCTTCTTTGGAAATGATCAGCTGATGATTATTTTCTTCCTGACACTGCTTCAGCAGACCTGTCTGTGTGTTTTTGTAGGTTATCAGAACTTCTTTGCCATCACCATTCATCACGTGCCATCCGATGACGAGATCTTTTTCTATATACAGGTTCCATGGCTGGTTGTAAGTCTGCTGACTTACTGCTCTTTCCACCATTTAGTTAAATACACCTCACGCAGACAGATTTTCATATTCTCTACTCTGCTGATTCTGCTTTCATTTCTGACTCTTTATGCAATGCATACAACAGCCAGACTTACCTTGGGATCACTGAGTTTCCTGATTTGTCTGCTCGCTCTGGGATTCTGTCTGTCTCAGGCCTCAACTACAGTTATGACTGCAGACTGTATTGATTATGGAGAATTCAAGTTTGGCTGCCGTTCTGAATGTATGAATTTCTCGGTTCAGATTGTATCCGCAAAATTCGGATCTCTGGCAGCTATGATTTTCGCAACTCAGGGTTCGGCATACGCTTCACTTTTTACCTCAACAGGACTTGATGAGAATCTGCTCTTCAACTCTGTCAATATCTGTATGGTTGTGGTGTGTGTATGCACAATCGGCATGATGGTTATCTATACCCATTACTATAAACTTCACGGAAGTTTCTTTGAAAACATCCTCAATGCAATCAACCACTTCGGAGCAAACAGAAACTCAGCGAAATCAAATCTGAACTCCGTTAGATATGCTCTTGATGAAAACAGCGTAATCTATAACCTTAAAGCACAGTCTTTAGATGAGATTATTCATGTACTGACCGACAGACTGTCCATGGTCAGAGCTATCAACTCAAAACATGATTTCCTAAAGGCAATAAAAGAGAAAATGGAACAGAATCCAGCAGGAATCGCACACGGAATTGCTATTCCCCATGCCAGAGGTTCTTTTGTTAACCGTTCTGCAGTAGCAGTAGCATCACTTTCAAGACCTATTAACTGCGGAGCTCTGGATAACAAGCCTTGTGATCTGTTCTTCCTGATTGCTGTTCCTGATGACGGAAAATCTCATATCAGCATTCTTGCAAACCTGTCACTAATCTTAAGTGAACCAGGATTTGCTGACAAATTAAGACGAGCAGGTTCAAGCGAGGAGATTACAAAGAGACTGATCCTGTGTGAAAAGAAACTCTTCAAATAAAAATCAGGATATTAGGCTAACTCTATGTTTTAAGCGGTAAAATAAATAACGCACTAATTCACCATTACAATTGAAAACTTTATATGCAAACTAGAATTATCAGACAAATCGGATTACTACTGCTTTCTGCAGTATTCACTTCAGTAAACGCCTCAGATGATATTCCTGAGATCTGCGGAGTTCCTCAGGTTTACTCAGCAGTTGAAGGGATCAGAGAAGATTCTAAGATTACCTTTAACAGCTATTTCGGTACCATGCAGGATATTGAGTCACGTGCTATTTATTATCGAGGCAAATGCAACGTGATTATCACCAACGAGGAAAGATTACCTGCAAATCTAATCAAAGAAGGGAAAATTACCCAGAACAGTGTCGCAAGACTTGTTAAGGCCCCTCTGATCCTCTGGTCTAACAACAAGTTCCTGCTAAAGGATAACATTAACGTGATCATTAACAGGAAACTAAAATCACTGGCACTTCCAAAAGACAGTCTCACCACAGTCGGTTTTGCTGCAACTGAGGTAATAAAGAGAAAGGATTTTCCTACTGAATATCTTAAAAAGAATAATGCCATCTATCGTGCAGAGCACGAGTATCAGATTTTCTCACTGCTGAAAAACAACAATATTCAGACTGGTTTTATTACAAAACCTCTGATTATGAAGAACGGTCAGACTACCGGTTCTTACTGGTATGTTCCTCACGAATACTATTCACCTGTGTACTACTACATCATAAGTACAGACAGATCAGATAAAACCCAGGAACTGTATAACTATATCAGAGGAAACAAGCAGAATCTTGCTATGTTCTACAGCGCAGGTTTCGAGGCTCTTAACGACTAGTTTCCGCAGAAGTAGCAGTCAAAACGACAGGCCTTGCCGTCAACAAAGCTGCTTCTTCTGAGATTCAGTTCCAGCGGTGGTTCATTGGAAGGTCGTTTAACCACCAGATGATGCTTTGCCACCGTCAGAAGAAAATTAGCATACTCGGTGGTATCCTGATCAAAGCCAACAATCTCATGGAAAACTCTCATATCCTTTTTCACCAGAGCACTTTTGGTTCTCTGAGGAAACATAGGATCGTAGTAAATCACCTCCGGTTCAGGTAATTTCTCACCTCGACTTAGCTGCTCAGCCACAGAACCTAAAGAGGTCAGATGTGGAAGACCGTTTTTAAGAGAAGATAGAATGTCGGTATTATTCTCAGCATGAGTCATGGCAGATTTTAAAAGCAGCCAGATCACGGGATTACGTTCAAACATGTAAACCTGACAGCCAGCTGACTGCAGAATAATACTCTCACGGCCAAGACCTGCGGTGGCATCAAACACCAGAGGCTTTACAGTTTTACCAATTACTGCTCTGCACACAGCCTCCGAGTTTTTTCCGCTGTGAGACAGTCTCCAAAGAAGTTTGTCTCTGAAAAGATCAATCTCAAAGTCCTGAGGAGTAATTGAATCATCAGACAGTTCAAGCACGATCTTCTGTCCGACCTTCAGGAGAAGATCATTCTCAAAGCTCAGAGCATGACTTTCAATATAAGCCATTACAGCCTGAGCTGATTCTTTAAAGGGAGAATTATCTTCTATCTGAATCTTTAGCATGGGCGAAACTTTTTAATAGCGGTATCAAAATCAGGCTTTACACCTCTCCAGAGCTCAAAGCTCAGGATAGCCTGCCCTATCAGCATGCCAAATCCGTCACTGACCTTTGGAACATTTAATGATGAGGCCTTTTGTGTAAAGGTTGTCTGTGCTGTCTTAGAATACATTAAATCATAAACAGCCTGAGCTTTCTCAATTATTTCATCCTTTACAGGAGGAAGTTCTCCGCTTAGGGAGGATGAAGAGGCATTGATAATCAGATCAAATGAACCATCAAGCTCATCAAAACCACAGCCTTTGACCTTATCAGGATACAATGAGGCGAGAGATTGAGCCTTGGCTACGGTTCTGTTGGCAATTACAATCTCCTTTGGAGATTCATTAAGAATAGGCAGCAGAATTCCCTTGGCGGCTCCGCCTGCACCGATAATCAGGATTCTGGCATCTGTAAGAGGGCAGGAAAGTCTTTTTAAATCATAGACTAATCCGCGTCCATCAGTGTTATCACCGTAGATAGAACCATCTTCCATCACCTTCAGGGTATTCACTGCACCTGCAGCCTTAGCATAATCACTCAGACTGTCTGCAAGCTTATAGGCATCAAGCTTACAGGGCACAGTAACATTACAGCCGCGGCCACCGTTTTTAAAAAAATCTCTTACAGTTTTCTCAAAGGTACCGGCTTCAACCAGGATCCTGCCATAGCACAGCTCCTGACCGGTCTTCTGAGCAAAAAACTCGTGCAGAAGAGGAGACATCGAATGTTCAATCGGATTTCCAAGAACAGCATATTTATCAGTATTACTCATCTTTGCACCTTATTGTCTTGTAAGAGAATTACGATATTTTCTTAAGTTTTTCTTCCCACATCGGTCCCTGTCTTATCAGGGTATGTGTTAATGTGTTGTAGATAGAGGTTGAAGCTGAAAGCCCACCGCAAGGGAGGGTTAAAACCAGATCAACATTATCGGTTATGCGGGGATCAATGGATTCAAGATCGCAGGTGGCACTCTCCCCGGATATATTGGCACTGGTTGAGACTATAGGAGTCCTGGCCTTTGAGCAGATCTCTGCAAAAGGTCTGAAAGCAGAGATTCTTACACCGGCAGTGTGATCATCTCTTACCGCTGCATTCTTAAATTCGTCAATCACCGGAACCACAAAGGTATGAGGACCAGGCCACATTCCATCCATTAAAGCCATGGCTCTGTCGTCAACTCTCGATTCATCAAGGTATTCCCTGAGGTATTCAAGTGAGCTGTCAACAATGATTAGGCCCTTGGCTGAGCTTCTGTGTTTGATGGCAATAATTCTTTTTACTGCCGCCTCATTAAAAACAGAGCAGCTTATTCCGTATACACCTTCGGACGGACATACAATAACACCGCCAGAGGCAATAACTGAAGCTGCCTGTTCAATACTGTCAGTAAATATAGTAGACATTAGATATTTACAAGTTTTTCCTGAAGTTTCAGATCTTTCTTCATTACTTCTTCACTGGCTGCCTTTCTGTCAGCCTTAACCTTGGCATCAATCTCAGGATCGGTTAAAGCAAGGATCTGAGCTGCAAGATAAGCAGCGTTCTTTGCTCCGGCCTTGCCTACAGCTACTGTTGCAACAGGGATTCCGCCAGGCATCTGAACAGTTGAGTATAAAGCATCTATGCCGCTTAGAGGACCTCCGTCACAAGGAATACCGATTACAGGTCTTGTGGTTCTGGCGGCAATGGCACCGGCAAGATGAGCGGCTAAACCTGCAGCACCGATGAATACAGCACAGCCTCTCTTTTCTGCATCTGCAACATATGAGGATACAACATCAGGGGTACGGTGAGCTGATGCAACTCTGGCCTCATAGCGGATTCCAAAGCCCTTTAGAATGGCCATGGTATTCTCAAGTAGAGGTAAATCAGAATCAGAGCCCATAATAATTGATACAAAAGCGTTAGACATCAGTGAAATCTCCTAAAAAAACTCTGTGAATTGTATCACGCTTAAGAGTTAGGACGAATGATTATGTGCTTGCGTTTCTTTCTGCTCTCACATAGAGCATTTGCACAGACAAGCCCTATACCTCTTTTGAATTTCTTTTCAAACATCAGAGGAAAGGAGCATACCTCACAGACGCGCTCTACTGGCTTGCCCGGAGTTGAAAATTTACAGTCCGGGAAATTACCGCATGCGTAGAAAACACGTCCGGAGCGTAATGTACGCTGGTGCAGTTCACTTTTTCTGCAGACCGGACAGGTAATCTTCACACTCTCCTGAGGATTATGCACATAGGTACACTCAGGATAGTTTGAACAGCCGATAAAGATACCGAAACGGCCTTTCTTGACTAATAGCGGTTCACCACAGGATGGGCAGGGAGCCCCAACCTCACCTAAAGTAATAACCGAGTGAGATACAGCTACAGGTTTTAGGAATGAACAGGACGGATAATCTGAGCAGCCCAGAAAATCACCGTGATTGGAATGTCTTAAAACCAGTTTCTGGCCGCATAAGGGACAGGCATCCCCTTCCTTTAAATGATCGTACTGAGAATAATCTTTCATGGCGCACATTTTACTACTTAATTTGACATGGATTATTTCTCGTAGCAAAAAAGTAAAATTTTTAAAGTTTGCGCCGAGATAACTCTCTAATACATAAGCTTTTTTATGAAATGACGATTTCTTTTTGCAGGAGAATCCCGGAAAATGCGCAAAATAGACTTTTCAATGGTAAAATTAGCGCGACTGTTTTCTCTGAATATATTGTTTTGTTTACAAAAAAGAGAAGTTTTAAATTTGGATTACTCCTTTACATATAAGGAGTGTTTGTCTACATAAAGGAATGACAATGGCTATTCGCGAAGTAATTACTTATCCAGATGATATCCTAAGAAAACCTTGCACAGAGGTTACAGAATTCAATGAGGAGCTCAATACTCTTACCGATGATATGTTCGATACCATGTATGAGTTTGAGGGTAT
>Ga0310695_10014289_pt1 | contig 10747 bp, 8 predicted proteins | sample RumenRJG_04DNA_FD_203882 | JGI IMG/M metagenome (GOLD analysis project Ga0310695, IMG submission 203882) | Bovine rumen microbial communities from Lethbridge, Alberta, Canada - RJG_04 (v2) (version 2) | ecosystem: Host-associated > Mammals > Digestive system > Stomach > Rumen | place: Canada... | reverse complement strand
TGCCTAACGACGATCTCGACCGTCTCGTCTTGGACGGCGGCGTGGTGTATGCGTACGACGCGGCGATGAGCGAGACTCGCACCGACGCCTACGGCTACAATACCCGCAACGAGCTCACTTCGGCCACAAAGCTGGGAGGGCCGGCCACCGTGCCGGCCACCCCCGAATACGCCTACCAGTACGACGACATCGGCAACCGCATCACGTCAACTGACCTCGTCACCAACCGCACATACACGGCCAACAGCCTCAACCAGTACACCCTAATCTCCAACCTCTGCGACTCTGCGTCTCTGCGCGAGGAATTCATCCCCCAGTTTGACGACGACGGCAACCAGACTCTTATCCAGACCTCCACCGGCGTCTGGTCCGTCCAGTACAACGGCGAGAACAGGCCCGTCCTATGGACAGGCGGCACGCCGTCCGCGGCGACCAACATCGTAATGTCCTTTGATCGGATGGGGAGACGAGTATCGAATAATGGAAGTAATTTCTCGTATGATGGTTATGTGCAGATAGCTGACAGCGATCGTAATTTATATATTTGGGATAGAACAGACACCGTGGCAACACGCCCTCTGGTGTGGCGGCATGGTGGCGAGACCTATTACTATTCGTTTGATGACAAAAATGTCAGCGAAGTTTTTGACATGAGGGGAAACGTTGTGGCGCATTATGAATACGCGCCTTTTGGGCATTCGACAAGGACGGATGGAGAACTTGCCTTGGATAATAAGTTTAGGTATTCAAGTGAATACTCTGACGATGAACTAGACTTGATATACTACAATTATCGTCATTACGACCCGCATTCGGGGCGTTGGTGCGCCAGAGACCCTCTTCTTGAACTTGCATCGGCAAATCTTTACACTTTCTGCGCCAATAATTTTTCGGGCATTGACGTCTTGGGGAGATGTCAACTTTTAGATTTCCTAAATGATGTTGAGTATTCTTTTGGGAGAAAATTGTCCATGGTGGAAGAAGTTGTAGAGAATGCGCTGGACAATGTTTATAACAATGTTAACTTAGTTCTCGAACTGATTGTAGATGGCTCGTATAGACTCGGCAAGCGAACAGCTGAATCCACAATTGAAGCATCCAAGGTACTTTGGAAGTTAGTGTCTAATACTGCGGCACAATTAAATAAAAAGCTGGACGACAAATTTGGATTTTGTGGTTCAGGTTTTACGGCGGTAATCGTTCCAAATAAATTTCCGGGGATGAGAGCCTCCTTTTCTGCAAGGGGACTCACAGTTGTGTTTGCATTTACTGTAGTAGATTTTAATGATTGCTGTGAAGCTCATGATAATTGTTATACGGCAGGATGCGATAAGATGAAATGTTTCAAGGGTGACGAGAATGCGCGACGAGAACATAAGAGAAAGCTGCAGAATGAATGCGACGACACTCTGTCTAGATGTATGAAAGATAAGGCCAGTGAAGCGCTAGGGGGCTGGTCTGCGCCGGTTGGTTTTCTTGGAAATGTTTATAAAGGGGCACTATGGCTGGTTGGGGGAATTGCTTTTGATTTTGCCTGTCCTGAAAAAATGACCAATGATAAATGAGGAATTCACCATGGCAAGAATCGGCTGTTGTAGCGTAATTGTTTCTTTAGTTGTAATGCTTGTTGGCTGTGCTAGCTACAAAGAACGGGCGTACGAGATTGCGTTTGAATGCGAAGAGCGGAATCCTCCTCTCAAAAAGTGGCGGGAAGATGCGGTGCCTGATGTCGAAGACAATGAGACGCGTTGGAACTTTCGGGAGGAAGAAGGAAGGTCTCGTGCTGATGGTGTGTCTTCGTCTCTAATTGCATTCTCCGGAAAGAAGGTCACTGTAGAATGCTGTGACGACGACAACATTGTGATTCGTGACGCAGGTAGCGGAAATGTGCTGGCAGAGCATCCGTCTGGCTTCAGTCATTTTTTGCAGTGCGTTGCTTGCCTCGACAAAAGACAACAGCAGTTCCTGCTGGTGGTAAAGGGAATTAGGCCATATTACGCTTGGTCAACGATACATGTTTTTGATAAGGATTTTGATTGCGTTTGGGAGTATAGAATACCAGGGAGGGATTGGATGGTTGTGGACAATGGAGATAGTGTAACCTTCTGTCATCGCTATAACAATCACCGAGTAGAAGTAAATTTCTGGCCAGGGTTTGTAGATGAGAAATCCTTGGAGTCAAACAAACATTGATTTAGGACGGTCATTCAGAATTGTGAAATGGGCGGGGCGGGTATAATGTCGGAATTTGCCTTATTGCATGTGTGCCATATTGTGGGGATTGTGCAAAGGCTGCCAAGTTGGTACCAAAGAACGGTTTGAGAGCTATTGCTCGTAACAAGACTGCAGGAAGCTTAATTAGTGCTGCATCGAAGAGGTCTCCGTCATATCATTCTGAATTGGCAGAAAAACATATGAAGAAATTTTGAGGTTGTCTGAAAGACATGATGAACTTGGAAAGCGGGCAAAGCAGATGAAGTAGCTTATTGAACAAGGAAAGCGACTTGATCAGAAAAACAATGGCGTGTGCCATTAAAAGCGAAAGGAGTTCTGGTATGGCTATGACATCGTTTAACATTAACAAGAAGCGTATCACAGGTGGATTATTGTTAAGCATAGAAAAATTGAGGCGAGAAAAGAGTCCCGATGATGTATTGGACATGATTACACAGATACCTTTTGCTGACCGCCCCCCCCGAATGCTCACGATTCAAGGTACATGCATGCAGCTCTCAAACCGAGAGTGGGAGCTCTCGGACATTGAGGCCTGTTATAGGCGCGCGTTGAAGATTGAACCAGACTATGTAGACGCCATGATAGAGTTGGCATATTTCCTGGATGTAATAATGAATGAGCCTCGCAAAGCGATTTACTGGTTTCGAAGAGCCAGAAGAGTGACTCGGTATTTTCTTAAAGAAATTGAAGATGGAATTAAAAATGTGGGAGACTCTTTTGCGATTCAGTAATACAAACAGGCATTTCAAAGAACTGTGAATTTGAAACGTGCATGGTCGGCAAAGAAAAGCTTATCAAATTGCGAAATGAAAAGAACCACCAGAATCAGACTTAGTGGCAGGTGAGAATGAGTATAAAGCAGGCAAAACACATGTTTGTCATTGTCATTGCCGCAGTCGGCGTGATTGTGGCGATGATGGTGTTGAAGTTTGTATCTTCGCGAATGGGGAGTGCCGCCAAGCCGCAACAATTGCCTGTGCCCGAAGCGTCGTTCTCGCCATTCGAGGTTCGTGTCAGAACTGTGAAGCGCAATACGATGCCATTGGAGCAGGGGACTGTTGTTGCGACGTCAGATGCTGTCGCCAGCGTCTGCGGGGCGGATGAGGCGACGGCCGACCTCTACGAGGCGCGCAATGATGCGCTGCGCTCGATCATGCGCAGTCGCAGTCTCACAAAGGAGGATGCCGCCGCGCTGATGGCTTATCTTGCATCGACAAATGACGCCATGCGCGTGGAGCGCGTTGCCGCGCTGAAGAACGACGTGATGAACCTTCTGCGCAGCCAGGAGACGCCCGTGGCAGGCCTCGCCGATGCGCTGGTTGGCATGTTCGATTGCGGCGCGCATCCGCGGGCGAGCGCGGCTACGCCGAGGCGCTGCCTGTTCTGCGCAAGGCGCTTTCCTCTCCCCGCCGCGACGCAGTTCTCGCCATCGTCGCCATCGGGCTTCTCGGCGATTCCTCGGACATTTCGCGACTATCACATTTTATAAAATGTGATAGTCACCGCGCACCCGCCGCCGAAGCCGCAATCAGGCGCATCAACGAAAGGTCCGGCGCGAAGTGAAAGTGCCAGCACGTGAGAGCGGCATGGTAGGGACGGCTCTCCGAGCCGTCCGCAATGATGCGCCGTTGCTGCTGCGGTGGCGGTTCATTGCGGCGCGCTCGGCGAGCGCGCCCTACCGTTTGTCGCATCGGTTGGCGAGGTGTCTTCAATATGTTGCCAATGTGCAAGTGTTGCCAGTTTCCAATTGGCCATTGACAACTGGAATTGGATACTGGCAACAATGGCAACATTCTCCCGGCCCGCTCCCCGCCATCCTCCGCGACCTGCTCCTTCTCGTTCCCTCACTCTGGCTCACGCTGCGCGCACGTGGAGCCGAAATATGATATAATGTCCCTCGTCAATGAAAAGTCTGATATGCATGCCTAACGACGATCTCGACCGTCTCGTCTCGGACGGCGGCGTGGTGTATGCGTACGCCGCGGCGATGTGCGAGACTCGCACCGACGCCTACAGCTACAATACCCGCAACGCGCTCACTTCGGCCACAAAGCTGGGAGGGCCGGCCTCTGTGCCGGCCACCCTCGAATACGCCTACCAGTACGACGACATCGGAAACCGCATCACCTCGACCGACCTCGGCACCAACCACACCTACACCGCAAATAACCTAAACCAGTATTCGGCGATAACGACTTCGGACTCCGGACTTCAGACTTCCAGCTTCGAGCCGCAGTTCGACGACGACGGCAACCAGACGCTGATCCAGACCGCCACCGGCGTCTGGTCCGTCACCTACAACGGCGAGAACAGGCCCGTCCTCTGGACAGGCGGCACACAGGCGGCAATGACCAACATCGTCATGTCCTTCGACCGCATGGGGCGGCACATGGAGTACAGGGAAACGCAAACAATCGGCGCGGTTGGTGGAAAAACTCCCACGACCACAGTAAACGCCCATCATCGTTTCGTGTATGATGGCTACCTGTGCATTCAGCGCCTTGACGTTGCAAGTGGCAATGCCATAGATCTCACTTTCGTCTGGGATGTGACCGAGCCCATTGCGACACGTCCGTTGATTGTTGATAAGCCAGAAGTTTGCAGGGCATGTGTAACCCACGACGGCAACAAGAATGTGGCAGAGCTTGCTAACATGTCTTTCGCGCCAGAGTTGGTCGCTCACTACGAATATGATTCCTTCGGTGGCGAGAAGATGCCCTCTCGATTTTGTTCAGATGGGGTCATTGACTTTTACCAGTGCAATCCAGTCCGATATAATAACCCGATTGCCGATGTTGATGTTTTAGGTTTACGGCTGAAACCAGAAAAAGATGGCCGGGTAAGAAGATACTATGAGCAAGTTTCGAAAGGGGTGGGGAAGAGTTCTTTCCGTGAGACATATAATCTTGCGGCATACGAAAAGGCCTATTCTAAATTTGAGGAGACGATAAACGAGGCGAAGCTCTTTGGTACTATTGACGAAAGGGAGGCTGTGTTCCAGGAGAATGAATTGCGGAAATGTTGTCCAGGACTGAGGAATTCCGTGTTGCGGTATGCGCATAAAAAACAGGAGAAATAATTCATGCAGTTCACATGGCGACGCCTAGTTGAGATTTCATTCGCCCTTTTGACGTTAACCGCATTGGGAATAGTGGATGATCGTGAGAAACGTTATTGCATAATAGACTTGTCTGGCGGTGAGTATGCGTCATGTTACCCGGTGTCGTATGTTGACAGTCCGCAGTGTGGCTTCTGGAGCGATGATTTTAAAACGACGAAGATGGTCATGAGGAAGATTGATCCGGAAAAGTTCAGAAATGGATTAACGAACGAATTGGAAGTGCGCAAATCATTCTACATTGGAGTATACGAAGTCACGCAGCGACAGTATGAGCTTGTCACGGGGCGCAACCCGTCGTCGCTCAAAGGTGCAAGGCGTCCCGTAGTAGATGTGAGCTGGGAGCAGATTAGAGGTAATCCTATAGACCTCCGCCGTACGGACAGTGAGTCTGTTGAACCGAATTCGTTCATGGGGCGATTGAGTGCGCGGGCGGGTTTCAGGGTGGATCTTCCAACTGCGACGCAATGGGAATATGCATGCAGGGCAGGTAAATCCTGTGTCACGAATGACAGGAAGCCGGATCGCGAATTACTCGACTGTGGCCGCTTTGCCGAGAATGCTGTTGTTGACAGGGGAGGGTATTTTCTATTGGCTTCTGTTGGTTCGTATATGCCCAATGCCTGGGGCTTGTATGATATGTGCGGCAATGCGTGGGAATGGTGTCTTGATCGCTGCGATGCATGGTGTGAGTGGGATACTAATAAAGTGCCAGGGGCGACGCGTGTGTTGCGGGGGGGCGGCTGGCGTGATTCCATGAAACTATGTACGCCGTATTCAAGCTGTTTTTTGTATGCCCAAGATAGAATGAGGGGCTTGATTTACGGGCCAGACTGCGACAGTGGATTCAGAGTGGTGGCATGGCCTGACCACCGTGTCCGAAGCACAATTGACAAACCCTATTGCATAGTAGACTTGAGTGTTGGCAAGAGCCCAGATAGATCCCGCCTTTCATTTGCGGACAGGATGCCGGAGAAGGGTTGGTGCGACGAAGAAAAGACAAGTAAGCTTGTCATGCGAAAAATTGAGCCGGGAAAGTTTCTTTATGGTGGCAAGAGTGAGATTGAGATAAGACAATCGTTTTACATTGGCATATTTGAGGTGACTCAAGGGCAGTATGCGCATGTCATGGGAGTTAATCCCGCTAAGGAATGGTCAGAGATGTGCAAGGTGGGGGAAACATATCCGGTTTGCTTCGTGTCATGGGATGATGCGAGGGGGGGGCGTGATGCGCAGCAATTCAAGTCCGTGAACCGCGATTCGTTTGCGGGCCGTCTTTCACATTTGACGGGACGGAGATTCGATCTGCCAACAAAAGAGCAATGGGAGTATGTATGCAGGGCTGGTACTAAGACGAGATATAATTGCGGTGAGGACGCCCCTTACAACTCCATGTGCCTGCTTGGCTGGAGCGAGGAGAGACATAGTGGAATGAAGCCAGTTGGCATGCGTAATCCGAATCGGTGGGGGATATACGATATGCACGGGAACATGTGGGAATGGTGCCTTGATCGGTATTGTGACAAAAGTCGTCAGGTTCTTAATGATGGCGTTTCACATTGTGAAGACACTTCGAGTTCAATACTTCGAGTTCTTCGCGGGGGGGCGTACTCCAAGATGGCTGAAGACTGCGACTCTTGCTCCAGAAATCAGTCTCCGCAAAGTAATGAGTTTGGAAATGACATAGGCTTTCGAGTTGTAATGCGTGTTGAAGACGACGAGGATGAGGAAGGCTGGCGAGGCAAATGAAGAACGGTTACAATTCAAGGACTAAGCAAGACGGCCAATTGCTCCAAGTCCGCAACGAGCTCACCTCGGCCACCAAGCTGGTAGGGCGCGTTGTCCCCAACGCGCCGCAATCCCCTGCGGCAGACACCCCCGAATACGCCTACCAGTACGACGACATCGGCAACCGCATCACCTCGACTGACCTAGGCACCAACCGCACCTACACCGCAAACAACATAAACCAGTATTCGGCGATAACGACTTCGGACTCCGGACTTCAGACTTCCAGCTTTGAGCCGCAGTTCGACGACGACGGCAACCAGACCCTGATCCAGACCGCCACCGGCATTTGGCAAGTCCAGTACAACGGCGAGAACAGGCCCGTACTCTGGACAGGCGGCACGCAGTCGGCGGTGACCAACATCGTGATGTCCTTCGACCGCATGGGGAGGCGTGTGAAATACAGGGAGTCTCAAACGACCAGTGCAAGCGGTGGAAGCACGACAACCATAAACGCCTATCACCGCTTCCTCTACGACAATTATCTTTGCATCCAGCGCCTTGACGCCGCCAACGGCAACGCCGTCGATCTGGCTTTCGTCTGGGATGTGACAGAACCCATTGCGACACGTCCACTGATCGTTGATAGACCAGAAGTTTGCAAAGTTTATGTGACTCACGATGCCAATAAGAATGTATCTGAGCTTAGTTTGCATTCTAGCCCTTTTGGGGCGGTTGTTCACTATGAGTATGCACCATTTGGAAAAATGTCAAAAATTATTTTCTCTTCCGTTGTTGATACAATAGATTTTAGCATTGTTAATCCGTTTCTCGGTTCATCCGAATATGCTGATAAAAATCTGGCTTTGTCTTATTATATTTATCGTCATTATAATATGTTGTTTGGACGATGGCTAAATAGGGACTTTGTGAATGAAGAACAAGGGTCTTTACATTTGTACATTTTTTGTAAAAACAATTACTTGAGTATTTTTGATGTTTTAGGTTTGAAAGGAAATGATCCTCCAGAAACGGTGTCGTTAAACATTTCTCCAACCATATTTATGGATAATTGCAAGATTATATCACGACATTCTTCGGTAACACCGGTTGATGATAATTTCTTTGTGCCAACTCGTGTCAACATACGGGCCAATGCAGTAGCAAAGGGCAAGTCAGAAAATGGATTTGAGTATGATGAGTTCGCGCCATCGCCATCATCGCCTGCGGGGATATATGTCGGACATTTCTTTATAGACGACATGAAGAAGGATCATCATAATATGGGGATAAGGGATAATCTTGGGGCGTTTCGTTTCTATAAGTGTGAAATAAAAGTTTCTGCATGTTGCGAAACATCTGACGGGACATCGCCGTACAAGCATGAATACATTCAAAGTCATACCAAGAAGATTAAAGGTAGAACACATGGTTCATTTGACGACGAAGCTAGCTTGTATGGAAGTACTCGGCTTGCCGATATCCTTACGAGTACGCCAGATGAAAAACGTTTCAGAAATGCGAGTTTTATGCCTGATGTCAATAGCATGGGTGATTTTGAGTCGGAATGTGATCGAATGCGTGACGAGGTGCAAGATTACAAGTTGAAACGTAAAGTTTGGATTTTTCCAAAAATGCAAACAAGGAGCCGATAATGAAAGCATGTGTTTTTATTGCAGTGTTTGCAGTTGTGTTTCTGCCGTGGCAAGGATGTCGCAAGAAGAACGACTGTCAGGGAGAAGTAACGCAGAGTGAAGAGGCGGAATCAAGAGAAACGAAAGATTTGTCGCCTCGGTGGAATAAATTTCCGCGTTCATCAAACAACATCGTGTTGGATTTCGCATGTGTGGATGATGGCAAGTGGGTATGCAGGCAGGCTATGGCGGAGATACCTTCTGTAGAGTTTATAGAATGGCTAGCTGCGAAAGGGAGAGAAAGGATGCGGGGACCTCGGGCAGAGCCATTTAAGATTACGTTTTGTTTGCCGCTGGAGCTGCCACTTCCCCTTCACCATTTTCTTGTTGCTTGCACGTTGGGTCAGATAGACCACCTAAGGTACCGATTTAATGGTGTTAGCATTTATTCTGATATCTCAGTCTATTATGATGAACTTAAGAATCATATTGCGAAGGAAAGAAAGATGTATTCATCGGTCGAAGGATACATTGCTCATATGCAAAGCCTGATAAAGGTGAGATCTCCTCCGCCTCAGGACATTTCCATTTTAGATGATGATAAAAACATGGCCGTCAAAGTTATTCATGATATACACACTGTCCGTGATATGTTGTCGGCGTTGGAGAAGCGCATTCCTACAACTATTGCCTTCTCATTCAACGGTTTGGAATACAGCGAAGCAATGTTTATTGTTAAAGACGATGTGAATTCTAAGGAAGATGTAGATCACTGATGATAGGTGCTATCCATCATATTTGTGGTAGTGGGGGCACATACTTGCTTGAGACAGGTGAAGTGAAGTAGTGGTGGCATTGGGAATTGCATGATGAATAGTCGGTTGGCAGTGATAGTCTGTACAAATGCGTTGTCGATTGCGGCGGCGGTCATTGTCGTATTGCACAGGAGCCGACAGCCATTGCCGCCGCCGGATGTGTCGACCGCGTTGTCGCCCGGCGGGGTTCGTGTCAAGGTAGTGGAGCGGAATGCCGTCGCCATCGTCTACGGCGACGACGTTGCGACCACAGGCCGCTACGAGGCGCAGAAGGCGGAGCTGAAGCGTCTCGCGCTCGCCCTGTGCGGACCCGACGCCAATCCCGCCGCCCGCGTCGCGGCTATCCAGCTCGCGGGCGAGCGCGGCTACGCCGAGGCGCTGCCTGTTCTGCGCAAGGCGCTTTCCTCTCCCCGCCGCGACGCCGTTATCGACATCGTCGCCATCGGCTCCGTCGGGCTTCTCGGAGACTCTTCCGACATTCCGCGGCTATCACATTTCATAAAATGCGATAGTCGCCGCGCACCCGCCGCCGAAGCCGCAATCAGGCGCATCAACGAAAGGTCTCGAAGGCCGAGCTGTCGGCTATGAAGATTCCGCCGAACGGCTGTGAATGTTGCCAATGTGCAAGTGTTGCCAGTTCCAATGTTGCCAATATCCAATTGGGCATTGGCCACTGGAATTGGATACTGGCAACAATCTGGGGGGGGAATTGCGTTTGGAGAAGTGGGTTTTATTATGGCATTGTGGAAGTATGGCATTGTGGCATTATGTCATTATGGAATTGTCCGCTGTCAATTTCATAATGGCTCATTTTCACAGATGAACCAGTTGCAAAACCTTTCTTGCTTTCGCCATTGGGAGTTTAGGAGTTTGGGAGATTTAGAAAGTCTTAACGACTCCAAGACTCCGAAACTCCAGGCAGCGAAAGCAATTATTGCCATGCGAGGACTGTCCCCATTCGTTTCCGTTGATCGCATTGCCAGAACGAACCTCCGCCTACGCGCCTCTCCCAAGTGGCTCTTCCTTTTGCAAAGAGCCACTGGGAGAACGGGCGTCCTGCCCGTTGCGTTATGGCACCACGAGGCGCGGAATCGTGAGAGTGAGCGTCTCGGACTCCATGCCGCGGAAGACCGTGTATTCGAGTGCGACGTTCTCGTACTCGCCGGCGTAGATGCTGAATTCCGGATTTTTGGTCAGAGTGACGGACGTGCCGTCCA
>Ga0310695_10014287_pt1 | contig 10749 bp, 6 predicted proteins | sample RumenRJG_04DNA_FD_203882 | JGI IMG/M metagenome (GOLD analysis project Ga0310695, IMG submission 203882) | Bovine rumen microbial communities from Lethbridge, Alberta, Canada - RJG_04 (v2) (version 2) | ecosystem: Host-associated > Mammals > Digestive system > Stomach > Rumen | place: Canada... | reverse complement strand
CAAGATGCAGAACATGCGCGAGAGGCTCTTCCAGATTTTGCGGTTGAGCTGCCCGAAGTCGCCTTCTTTAACAAGGCGCGCCATGTCAGGGTAGCTCGTGACCGATACGGAGAATCCAAAGACCGCGACAAGTGTGTACATCACGCGGTAGGCGTAGTTGAGGCTCGAAATGCCGCTCGTGCCGAAGTTCGCGCCGAAGCTACGGATGATGAATTCGAGGCCGAACATGGAACCCACGCCGAGCGACATCGGGAGCATCATCTTGAAGTAGCGCGCGATGTCGGGATGCGTGGGCTGCACGATAAGTTCGTAATGCACACCGCCACGCCGGGCGCCGATAATCTGGAGCGCGAAGAAGCCTACGAAGGCGCCCACCGGCACGCCCCAGGCGAATCCTTCGAGACCGTAGTCCGTGCCGGTGTACTTACCGAGCGCGAGCCCGGCCGCACCGCCGCCTACGATTGCCACGTTGTAGATGAGGCCCGTGAGCGAGGGAATCAGGAACTGCTTGCGGGTGTGCTGTACGGCCACCAGGATGCTGCCGACGAATATGAATACCTGGCCGGGCAAAATGATGCGGCCATAGTACGCGGCGCGCTCGATAAGTTCCGGCGTGGCGCCATCTACGGTCAATAACTGCAACAAATCCTTCATCCAGATGAACGCGGGCACCACGAGAATCAAGAGCGCGATGCCGAAGGTGTTCAGCACGTTGCTGAAGAATTTCCATCCGCCCTTCTCGTCGCCGGCGACCTTGTATCCCGTAAATATCGGGATGAAGATGATCGACAAAAATCCGGTACTCACCACATGGTTCAGGATGTCGGGAATCATGAAAGCGAGGTCGAGCGCGTTCTTTTCGAGCGATACGCCCGCCGCGTGCGCGAGCAACATTTCGCGGAAAATCCCGAGCACGCGGCTCAGGAGCATGGATACGGCAACGATAATGGCAGCTTTATTCATTTAGGGCAAATAATAGAAAGTTGTGGGTTCCATCTGTACGAACTTGTAGCATTTTTATATCTTTGAGGACATGAAGAAGATTATTACCGCCCTTTTCTCCCTCGCGGCAATCTCGTTTGCCGCTGACGTCCAGGTTCTTCCGCCGACCGGCGCGGACTTCGCTACCGACGCTCCCGACATGGTGCAGTCGCTCGTCCGCGCGGCCGTGAGCCACTCCGGTGGAATCCGGTGCCGATATCCAGCTGCGCACGAACGTGATGACCATGGGTTCTTCCATCGTGGTGGTCTGCGAGCAGGTGAATGGCGGTTCGGTTGTCGCGAGCGGCAAGCAGAAGGCGGGTTCCGTCGATGAACTCGACGTGGCCATCGAAGGTGCCGTCGGTCAGGCACTCGCGAACGTCGACCAGGCGGGCGCTCCCGAATCGGATGCGCACGCTCCGGCCCCGAGCTACTCGGACGAACCGCAGTACGTGTACGTGGTTCCCGTGGAACGTTCTTCCAACGAAGACCCGAACGACAACTTCGCGCACAAGCGCCCCACCCGCAACTACGTGAGCTACGGCTTGGGCATGGCGCTGTGGAGCAACTACGACTTTACGGACAAGAGCTGCGACCAGTATTCCAATAGCGAAGATTGCCACGACGCCCGCGATGTCGATGCCAAATGGGTGCAGTCTTTCGTGTTCCACTATGCGCGCATCTTCGAAGTCATCCCGCAGGCGGCAATCACCATCGTGAACAACATGAACATCTCCTTCGGCGACGAATGGGAATGGCATGACGCGTTCCTTATCGGCGGCCGCTGGTTCCCGAGCACGGGTGTCGCGACTCCGTTCCTCGGCTTGGGCATTGGCCTCGGTATCCAGGAAGACGATCACTACTACCACAGCAACGAAGCGTTCGCCATCGGCCTTGCCGGCGGTGCGGAACTGGGTGTCATCTTCTTCCGCAATTCCGCTACCCAGCTTGAAGTCGGCGCCGCCTTTGACGCCGTCTGGGACGGTTTCGAGAGCTTTGACCGCCGCTTCAGTGCGTTCAGCTTCTACGTAGCTATCAACTACTAAATATCCTTCCCGCTACGCGCGCAGAAGGCGAGTACTATGAATGCTGCCGCTACAATCCCGATGAGCGGCAAGTCCTGCTGTCCACGCAGAAACATCTTGAGGAACCTGACCGCCTGCGACGATAGGAAGGCGTAGCCCGCACTGCATAGTAGCACGAACAGCGCGAAACGCCCGAGGAACGGGATGCTACGCGTAATCTTCTTGAAGTAGTTGTTGATGTATCCGCCGTAAATGATGAGCAGCGTGGCGACGAGCCCGACGGAAATCGAATCCATGTGGAAACGCAAAAAATCCGCGAACTGGTGTATGTAGGTTTGCATACACCAAATATATAAAAGGCGGTATTAGCCGTATATGAAACCGAGCGTGACGGCCACGGCCACCAGCAGCACGATTTGCTTTACGATGTGGAATTCATTTGCGTTCATACCCACAAAATACAAAGAAGGGGGTCGAAAAAACCACTTCGTAAGCAACGAATAATGTTACAAATGTAAACGTGTGACGCAAATTACAGTAAAAAAAGCGAAACAATGGCCGAAAGTGTGATGAAAATCAAATTTGGGGGCTGCTTCCCGCCGGACAAAATTTGACATAGGATTGAATATATATTTAATAGGGAAAGAATCAGGGCGAGGATGTTATGGTCAGGACGGAAAAAAGATATTACGAGTCGGGAGCGCTGCGCATGCGGGCGACTTTCGATGACGACCTTATGGAAGGCCCCGAAGAGGAGTATTACGAAAACGGCCAGCTCCAGGTGCGCCGTGTCTACAGCCGCGGCCGAGTGGTGGATTCGGTCGTCGTCGCCATGAACGATGACGGCTCGCTTTCCGAAACCGAGGAATGGAAGAACGGCCGTTGCCGCTGTTACAATGCCCGGAGGAAGCTTTCGTGTGAATTCGGGCTCTTCAATGCCCTTCGCGACGGGATATACCGCTCCTATTACGGAAACGGCGCCTTGCACGAGGAACTCATGTTCGAGAACGGCGAAAGGCACGGCAAGTGCCTCGTGTATTACGAAAACGGGAATCCCGAGTCCGACGAAACCTTCGATCATGGACGTTTCATGGGGCATTGCAGGAGCTTCCACGAGAACGGGCAGGTGTATGTTGACGCGACCTTCGGCAAAAAAGGGCCCGAAGGGGATATTCTACGTTACAATCCTGCCGGCGTGCTCATCGACAGAAGCCATTACGAGTACGGCAGCCTGGAAGGCGAGGCGACGACTTATTACGACAGCGGAGCCCTGAAAATCAGGGAGTTTTACGAAAACAATGTCAGGGAAGGCGAAAGTGAAGCCTATTACGAGGATGGCTCCGTCGAGTGGCATTGCGAATACCGCAAGGGGCTCCTTGCGGGGAAGGAATTCAGGTACCACGAGAATGGCAGGCTCGAAAAGGAAATCGAGTATGTCAATGGGCAGGCCGTGAATGCGGACGTTCCCGTATTCAACGAGAACGGGGTGCAGATCGTTACCGAAAAGTGGGAAAACGGCATCCGGCGCGTGTTCGACATGGAGGGCTCTATCGTGTGCGAAGGCGGGTTCATGAACCACAGCGCCGTCGGTATCCACAAGTTCTACTACGAAGGCGGTTGCCTCCGTTGCATTCGGAACTACAATGTGGGTCGCCTGGAGGGTGAGGAGCAGACCTTCGACATCGGCGGACGCCTCGTGATGAGGCAGTTCTACAAGGATGGGCACCTGGTCGGCGAACGCGAGGATTATTACCCCACCGGCGAAATCAAGTGGCGGATTCCCGTTAGCCACGGATGCTACAACGGAATGGCACACATGTACTTCAAGGACGGGAGCATTGCCGGCGAACAGCCCTACTGGGATGACAACCGTGAAGGTATCGGCACGTACTACGACGAAGGGGGCGATATCGTCCGCAAGATGCCCTACCATGAAGACGAGCTCCACGGTGTCGTACGAGGCTATTACAAGGGGAAGCTCTTTTCGGAGATACCTTTTGAGAAAGGAGTGCGTCAGGGTTATACGCAGTATTACGACCGCGACGGCAAGGTATTCAAGAAGAAGCTCTATGTGGACGACGAGTATTGCGGCGGCAAGAGCTTGGTCTACTTCGGTGACGGTAAGCTGCGCGGCGAATGCGATATGGATTACGATTTGCCCGAAGGCGAAGAACTCAACTACAACCCGAACGGGACGCTCATGGTGAAGGTCCTGTACAAGGACGGCATGCCCGTGGACGGCAGGTACGAATGCTTCGGCGAAGACGGCGAATCTACCGGCTATATCGAATACCGCAACAACAGGGGTGTCATGTACGACACCGAAGGCAACATGACGCAGGAATGGGTCGCGTACCGCAACTACATGAACGGACTTTACCGCAAGTATGATGCGGAAGATGGCGACGAGGAAATCTACTTCATGGACGACGAGCCCTGTGAATCCAAGGAACAGTTCCTGGAGATGACCTTTGACGATCTCGCTTGGAGTTGCGTTAGGGATTTTTCCGACTTCTGTCCCGAAAATTCCAGGGAAGACTACAAGCGCTTCTTTGCGGATGCCTACGAGAGGGCCATGGAATCGGATGCCGCCCAGGTGGAATACGACAACTATGCGGAACTTAAGAACCCCGGTGACGATGGGATCCCCGCCGACCGAATCGTGGACTATATCGTGCGCGAGTTCATGCTGAGGCTCCGCCTCCCGAACGACGGGGAGACCGAAAGGGGCATCATAGAGGGCCTCAAGGCCCTCGTGAAGATGGTCTAGCGCCATCTAAAAAAATGCATTTTTCTATTTGACATTTCGTTTCGTTAAATCGATAGTATATTAGAACGCGGAAAAACTATCGATCCGTGAAGGAGAAATTATGAGAGTGATTCATACCGCCGACTGGCATCTGGGCAACTCGATGCATGATATCGACCGGTCAGAAGAATCTAGGCAGTTCCTTGCATGGCTCAAGGGACAGATTGTTGAATTCGGGGCGGAATGCCTTGTAGTGGCGGGGGATATCTTCGATACCACGAACCCTCCGACCGAAGCGCGCCGCATGTATTTCCAGTTCCTCGCATCCCTGCTGGATACCCGCTGCAAGAACATCGTGCTGGTGGGAGGGAACCACGATTCGGGCGCGATGCTCGACGCCCCGCGCGACATTCTTGAATTCCTGAATATCCAGGTGGTGGGCTCCCTCGGGGAACGCCCCGTCGAAGAAATCGTTAAGGAAGTGAAGGATACGGACGGGAACGTGGTCGGCATCAGCGCTGCGGTACCCTACGTGCGCGAACCGGAACTGCGCCGCTTCAAGCCCGAAGGGGAATCGGGCGACTTTGCGCAAAGCACGTATGGCGCTCTCTACCGCGCCGTTTACGAGGCCGCCGAGAACTTGCGTGCCGGCAGGGACATTCCTATCCTTGCGACCGGGCACCTGTACGCCTCCAAGCTGGAAGGCCGTCCCGAAAATGACGAGGGCAAGGACGCGAAGGAGCACGGCATGCGCGATATCGTCGGGAACCTCGGGACGATTCCCGTGAGCGTTTTCCCGGAAGGCTTCGATTACGTGGCGCTCGGGCATATCCATTACACGACGATGGTGGCGCAGAACCCGAAGGTGCGCTATTCGGGTTCGCCGTTCGTGCTCGGGTTCGACGAGGCGAACATCCCGCACCACATTCTCGCCATCGACCTCCAGAAGGGAGCCGCTCCCGCGGTACAGAAAATCGAGACCCCGCAGTACTTCAAGTTCCTGCGCGTTTCGGGCAAGGTCGAGGATATCGTTTTGAAGTTGAACGAGCTCAAGGGCTTGCACACCGATAAACCGCTAAAGGTGGAAGTGGAATTCGAATATGTTCCGGGAGTGAGCATCAACGATGCGCTCGCATCCGTGGTGGAAGGTGCGCCTTTCGAGGTCGTGAGCAAGAAGGCGAAACGTGCATCATCGCTTTCGGCCGACAGCTTCTCGGACGACACGCTCGAATCGGTCGACGTGCTGGAGGACGAGGAGATCTTCAAGCGCCTGCTGCTGAGCAAGGCGGGCGTGACCGAAATGGATGAAGATATCAAGAAATATTACGATGATTACCTCCCGCTCTTTATGCAGGTCGTCGAAGAAGTCAAGAAAGAAGAAAGCGAGGAGGCATAAAGATGAAGATTCTGAAGATCGAATTCGAAAACATCAACAGCCTCGCCGGTAACTGGTGCATCGACTTTACCGACCCCTCGTATAGCGAACTGGACCACAGCCTTTTCGTGATCAGCGGAAAGACGGGCGTGGGCAAGACGAGCATTCTCGATGCGATTACGCTCGCCCTCTATGGCGCTACGCCGAGGCAGGGAGTCGTTTCGAATGGCGAAAACGGCAATGCGGTCATGACTTCCGACAAGGGCTCCTGTTTTGCCCGCGTCACTTACCGTTGCCGCAGGGGCACGTTCGTTTCGGAATGGAGCCAGCATCGTGCAAATAACAAGGCTGGCGGGGCTCTGCAACCTGCGGAAGGGTACATCTACAACGTGGATACCCCCGATAAAAAGGAATTCGAAGGGAACGCCGGCGCTGTCCGTGGCAAGGACAAGAACGAGATGAATAAGTTCGGCAAGGCGAATGCCGATATCATGCAGCTGGACTATTCGCAGTTCTGCCGTTCCATCATGCTCGCGCAGGGAGAATTCAGCAAGTTCCTCACCAGCGACGAGAGGGAACGCGCCGACATTCTCGAAAAGCTGAACGGCACCGAACGCTACCGCCGCATCGGGGCGAAGGTGGGAAAGCACAAGTCCGACGCGAATGCCGCGAAGGAATTGGCGCAGAAGGCGTTCGACACGCAGGCCGGCAATATGCCCAGTGCCGAAGACATCGCTGGCGACGAAGCCTTGCTCGCGGAGAGTGCCGAAAAGGAAAAGAACCTCACGGCGCAAAAGGCCGAATTCGAGGCGAAGATTGCCTGGCGCAAAACTATGGACGACTGCACCAAAAATATGCAGAAGGCGGAAGACGATCTCGCCGAAGCGACCAAGAACAAGACCGCTTTCGCCGAAAGCGAAGCGCGCCTTGCGAAAGCCGAGAAGGCCAGGGAATGCGTGAGCGCCTACACGGAACTGCAGGGGCTGCGCAAGCGTGAATCCGCCGACAGTGCGGAACTTGCAAAACTGAACGGCTCCCTCCCCGGAATTACGGACAAACTAAACAAGACGAAAGAGGCGAGGAATATCGCCGAAACGGCAAAGACTGCCGCAGAAAAGTTTGTTGCCGAAAACGAAGCGCTCTGGAACGAAATCCGCAAGCTCGACCAGGACGTGAAAAATGCGGTAAACGCGAAGTCCGACGCTGAAACCCGCAAGGGCAAGGCCGCAGACGCCCTCGCGAATGCAGAGACCAATCTGGAAAGGGCGAAAAAAGAAATTGAATCCCTAGAGCCGCAGGTCAACACCCTCAAGCAGGCGCAAGAGGCGAACGCGAAGGACGCCGAACTCGCGGGAATCATAGCGCAGAGTGAGACGCTTGTCGCGAACATCCGCAGGTTCGGCGAGGAAATCGCCGCCGAAGAGAAGGCGAAGGTTGCGGCGGGCAAGGATTACGCAACGGCGGAGGAAAACCTCAAGGCCGCGCAGGCAAACAAGGGCGAACTGCTTGAACAGCAGAATGAACTGTTCAGGAACGACGTGCTCGTGCTCGCCAATGTGATCCAGAACCACCTCGAAGAGGGCGCGCCCTGTCCGGTGTGCGGTTCCACGGAACATCCCGCCTGCGGCCATGCGGAGAATGCAGCTGCCGATGAATCCGGCGTGAGCAGCACCGCCGAGAAGATACGCGAGCTGAACGCCAAGATGCAGGCGGCGGAAACGAGAATCGGCCAGTACGAACTTGCCATGGACCGTGCAAAGACGGCCGGAAACGCGGCTGCCGAAAGGATCGATTCGCTGACCCGCCAGAAGGGCGAGGCTGTCAATGCGATTGCCACGCTGATCAAGCCCTGGGCGGCATTCGACATCGCGAACGCAGATGATATCCTTGCCGACCTGAAAAAACGCCAGCAGCTGTTCGAGGCGAACAGAACGCGGCTCGACGAATTTTCGAAAAAGCTTGACCTTACGCGCAACAACGCGAAAATGTTCGCCGAGACGGTGGAAAAGGAAAAGGGTACGCTCGCGACCGAAACGGCCGCATGCGATTCCGCCACCCAGAACCTGGAAGCGCTGCGCACCACCCGCACCGAAAAGTTCGGCGACAAGGACGTGGAAGCGGTCGCGAAGGAAGCGAACGGACGCAAGGCCGCCGCAGAAGAGGCCTACAAGACGGCTGACAAGGCATTCCGCGAAGCCGAAAACGCGAGCAACGAGTTGAACACGCGAATCGGCTCGCTCCAGAAATCGCTCGAGAAGACTGCGGGCGAGATTACGGTCGCGGCAACAAACTTCAAGAACGCCATCGAGGCGAAGGGATTTGCCGACGAGGCCGCATTCATGGCGGCGAACATGGACGAACAGGAATTCGCGCGGCTGAATGCGATGAAGAAAGCCACGGACGATGCGCTCGCATCCGCGAAGGGCAGGCGGCAGGCCGCTGCGGACGCTCTTGAAAAACTGAAGGCGGAACGCTCCGACGAGACTCCGCTACAGACGTTGATCGATTCCAAGAAGAAGCTCGAGGAAGAACTCGGCGAACTGCAGCAGAAAACCGGCGCCGCAAGGAACCGCGTGGAAAGCTACAAGAAGGGCAAGGTCCGCCTGCAGGAACTGCAGAAGGAACTCGACAAGGCCAACGCCGAGGCCGCCCGCTGGAAAACGATGGGCGACTGGTTCGGCGTAATGGACGGCAGGGATTTTGCCACCTTCGTGCAGGGGCTTACCTTCAAGTCGCTACTGAAGCTCGCCAACAAGCACCTGCAAATGGTGATGGACCGCTTCAGGCTCGTGGCGGACGGCGATTTGGGATTCAAGGTGAACGATGCCGAGTTCGACGGAATGCGCCGCATCTCGAACCTCTCCGGAGGCGAAAAGTTCCTGGTGAGCCTCTCGCTCGCCTTGGGAATCGCGGACTTCGCGAGCCGCAACGTGCGCGTGGAATCGCTCTTTATGGACGAAGGCTTCGGCACCCTCGACGACGCGACGCTCGAGGACGTGATGAACTGCCTCAAGGGCCAGCAGCGTGAAGGCAAGATGCTCGGGATCATCACGCACGTCGAATCCGTCGTGAACAGCATCAACCAGAAAATCAAGGTGGAACACATCCCTGGGCAGAACGGCCACAGCTGCATCAGCGGCCCCGGCGTCACAAGGGTGCAGTAAAGCCTTGTTTTCATTGAAATAAATCCTGCTTTTGCCAATCTTCTGGAAACCCTAGAGAGGGCAATTGCTCTACCCGAATCATTTTCATAATCGACTTCAGCCTGTTCCTGAAATCGTGTTTCGGGGAGCAAATATCAAGCAGGGTTATAATGATGCATATTGATAGATAGATTCGGTCTTGACTTGGAATCGTGTTTGTCCATTTTGCGGGTTTGCCTTTGGGAATCATTGGCCGTACAATAAAACTCCTTGTGAAGAGTCTTGAGTAGTGTGCACAAATATTACGGACTAGATTCAGGTGTTGGAACCAGCTTGTCAAAACCTTTATTGAAGATTTATTAAATCCGAAGTAAGTGGCGATTCTTGTTTTAGCGACAACACTATTGTTCAAATTGGAGAAAATTTTTGATACCGTACCGAAAGTCGTAGTTTCAAAAATCATCCATGCTGGTGGTGATACGGCAGTATCATATTCATTTTCATAATGTTGTTTAAATACTTCGCGTGAACGTTGCCAATGCTTTTTTAGCTCTGTCAGGTTCTCAGAAAACAAACTCTCGCTATGGCATAGAGTTGGGTCTTCATACCATCGTGAACCGTATGTGATAGCCATTTGATAGGCCAATTGCGAACGGACAGCAATTTCAATATGCCCTAAGGCTTCTACAACCAGATTGCGAAGATTTGAATCAAATATATAGTCGCTTTGAATATACGCCCAGCATGCATTCGGTAAAAATGGTGAGTTGTCTAGAGAGTTATTTTGATATGGATAGGTGTAGCCACGTAATCGGTAGTAGCCGACTCTTGATAACTCCGCAATTAATTCCTCTTTCGACGCACCTTTTAAGCCTCTACTGAGAAGTAGTTCCGCTTGCTGGTCTAATGTCAGGGGTGGTTTGCTGTAGATTTTGGAGGTCATAGCGCCTCCAAATAAAAAAAGAACCTCGCTGGGTGCGCATTGTTAAGAGGCGTGCAAGGTTTTCTTGCCCATAATATACTTCTTTTCGAGTTAGAAGTCAAGTAGTTCTTCATTTTGCCCCCTTTGCAAAAAAAAGGACCGTCCCGCCTTTATGCGGAAACGATCCTTAATACCACCTTTTCTGGTGCTAGGAGCAATATATAAAAATTTAGCCGAAAAAATTCTATATTCCCACTAGTACCAACTTACGGAGACTGGATGCTGTTTAGCAAATCTTGGTTCATTGTCTAGGGCCTTGGGAGACATTCCTTGGGCCGTCTTCCAAGGCGACTTTAAGACCGTCGAAAACCTTACCCGCGAAGCCTTCTGGAACGTGTACCGTCCCGGATGCACCGAGCATTACGTGCTGCACCGCTACAGGAGCGAGCCCGACTTTGTGCCGGAACTCTCGCTCGTGCTGGAAGTGGACGGCGAAATCATCGGGCACGTGATGTACGCGTGGTCGCATATTGACGCCGACGACGGGCGCAAAA